>Ga0265306_10000574_pt1 | contig 17680 bp, 10 predicted proteins | sample Helome_3_FD_192493 | JGI IMG/M metagenome (GOLD analysis project Ga0265306, IMG submission 192493) | Marine sediment microbial communities from subtidal zone of North Sea - Hel_20160420 (Illumina Assembly) | ecosystem: Environmental > Aquatic > Marine > Subtidal zone > Sediment ... | reverse complement strand
CGAGTTTTTGCCTGATTTCGCATTCGGTCTGGGCTGCCATGTCCTGCAGCCGACGCAGTGCGGCTTGTGCGCCGCCCCTCGAATTGCTCAGTAGTACGACAAACTCATCTCCACCAAGTCGACCGACAGCGTCCGCTGTTCGAAAGCACTTGATCAATAGTCTGGCAAAATGCCGGAGCAGTTCGTCACCTGCTGCATGACCGTGCGTGTCATTCACGGCCTTGAACCCGTCGAGGTCGAAAAAGGCCAACTCCGCGGAGGTGCCGGTGCGGCGGCAGAGGGATAAGAGGTGGTTGGCAATCGTGTGAAAGCCGCGGCGATTTGCGACCTGGGTCAATTCGTCAATGGTGATTTGTGAGGACACTCGGACCTCATTCTCGACCATCGCCGCCAGATCCCTGAGCGTCTCGATTTCGTCATCTGACATCTGACGCGGTTCGGGGTCTATGATGCACAATGTGCCGATACGGTATCCACTGGGGTCCTTTAAGGGGCAACCTGCATAGAAGCGAATGTAGGGAGCGCCGGTCACCAGGGGATTGTCTGCAAAACGTGTATCCTCGGAGGCGTCGCCTACGACGAGTACCTCGTCTTCCAGAATCGCGTGGCCGCAGAATGAAATCTCGCGCGATGTCTCGCATGCTTCCAGACCCTGCTTCGACTTAAACCACTGGCGGTCTGAGTCAACGAGGCTGACCAGGCAGATTTGAACACCAAACGTACGCCGGGCCACGCGTGTGAGCCTGTCGTATCGCTCTTCCGAGGGCGTATCCAATATGCGCATCGAATGCAGGCTCATGAGGCGGGCGGTTTCGTCGATTGGTGGCGGTGGTTCAAGCATCTCAGTCTCACAAAATTGATCTTACGAATGAGCTATCGGCCAGCTGGTTGCTGGCTTTAGACTTGTTTGGTGCTTTAGACATATTCGGGGCTTTGGACGTATTTGGGAAAGATTTACTCGATTTCGCCGGCAAAGAAGTCGCTTCTGAATTATTTGGGTAGGAAATACCAAAAAGGCCTAAAGATTTTCTGGGTTCGGCCGACCAAACACACTAGCTAAGTTGTTGATTACAGTGAGTTCAGAGAATGAAGCTGCAATTTGCCTGTCGTACAATTGGCCTGGCGGTAGTGACGTTACTTTTGGCGGCGCCGGTACTGGCGGAAACCGGTAGCGCCGAAGCACCGTTTCGCTTCTACACGGTCCTCGATGGTCTGACCCAGTCGGAGGTCGTCGACATCGAACAGGATCGGGCAGGCTATCTTTGGTTCACGACAGCGCGTGGCCTTAACCGCTACGACGGCCAGGATTTTTACCACTTTACGATCGCTGATGGTCTGCCCCATAACTCACTCACGGCAGTTTACGTAGACGCGAGCAATGTGATCTGGGTCGGCGACGCCAAAGGCGGTATTACCGCCATTCATGGATTCCGCGTACTTCACAATATCGACCCTCCCGCGGACATTTACGAACCTGTCCTTGATATCGAATTTGTCGGAAACCGGAAATTCGCTGTCATCAGAGACGTGGGGATTATCGAGATCACTGGCGACGATAGCGGGTACGACGTCAGTCATCTGGTAGGCGACGAGACAACGGGTATCACCAATTTGCTCGTCCATGGCACCGATGTCTGGGTCGAATCATCAACGGGCCTCTACAGCTTCGAATATGACGGCCAGCCAAGACTGCAGCTGCAAGCCGAGTCGATTCGACGCATTCATGTGGATTCGACGGGCACGCTCTGGGCTGCTGATGCGGCCGGCAAAATTGGAATCTGGCAGGATCGTGTGTTCAAGCAAGTTGTCGGGATTGACTCAGAAAATGAAATCGTGGGGATCACTAGCGATCGCGACGGTCTCCTTTGGGTTGCAACAAGAAACGAGTTGTTCCGTGTGATCAGCCGAGGCCGAGATTCAGAATCTGACGATGTGAATGTGAAGCAATTCTCGGGGATCGATGATGTCACATCTCTGTTCGTCGACCGCGAAAACACACTTTGGATGTCGAGCGGCTCGCGATTAATACGATTCCTCGGCGATCGCTTCCAGCACTTTCGCTTACGAACAGATTCCGAACCAGAAACAGTATGGACGATCAGCGAAGACCGGCATGGCCGGTTTTGGTTTGGCACGGAATCGAAGCTTCTGATGCGCCAACATGATGAGTCGTTGGTTGTCGTCGATGAAGACTACGGTATTCCTACGGGGACAGTTCGTGACATTGTTGCCGATGGCAAAGGAAGCCTGTGGATAGGCATCACTGAACACGGGCTATTCCACTTTGATGTTGATGCTATGGCGGCGACGCATGTTTCCGCATCTGCCAATGCCAACGTACTTGACGTGGCTGTCGCACATGATGGCGCTGTTTGGTACTCGACGATCGGCAGCGGCGTGTACCGTTACCAGCCCGACGAAAAATCGATGACCCGGTTCTACACACCCAACAACACATCGGCTTACTCCCTGGACGTCTGGGACGATGGCAGTGTCTGGTACGGTGCCGATGAAGTCGGGATTGTGCGCCTTACGCCAGATGGTAACGGCAGCTTCGAGCAGACTATTATCGGCGAAGGAGGGACGCGCTCGGGTACCAAATACAGTTACGCTCGTCTGGTACCCGATGGCGAGGGCGCCTACAAGAAAGAGGTCCTTAACCCGGAAGCCGGCCTATCGAAGAGGCTGTTTAATCACATCAGTGTGACCGGCCCGGATTCGGCATGGATGGTGACCGAAGAAGGTGGTCTATACCACTTGGAGAACAAAAGATTTACGGACATAGGCCCGGCTACGCCACTCGCCGACCAAACTGTGTACCTCGTTGAATCACTGGAAGACGGTACCGTCATCGTCGGCGGTGAGCAGGGCCTTTATCAGTTCCTGCCAGGCGAGCCGGGTATTACGCATTACAATCAGCAACTCGGCTTCATCGGTCTGGAAACAAATGTGCATGCGACTTTTGTCGATTCCAGCGGCCATTTATGGATTGGAACGGTTGACGGCGCCGCGCGCATGGATACTTCGCAACCGATGCCTGCCGCCTTCGAGCCAACACCGACCATAGTGCGGGTCGAAACCGTGCTGGATGGCCGCCAGGTGCGGGAGAATGAGGAGATCGATGCAAGACAGCTCGGTGCGCGCATCGAATTCGCCGCAATATCGCTGTTGAATCCAGGCGGTATGCATTACAGCTACAAACTGGATGGAATCGATAGCGAATGGGGATCGCCAACAACAAACCGTAGTGTCGGCTACCCGCGTACTCCACCTGGTTCTTATGAATTTGTCGTGCGTGCACGCTATCCGGGCGGTAAGTGGAGCAGTGAGGCGGCTACCTATCGTTTCAGCGTGTTGCCCTTCTTCTGGCAACGACCGTGGTTCATCGCCGCTGTAATCCTGATCGTCCTGGCGAGCCTCCGTGCCTTCATGCTCTATCGAACGCGAAAAATCGAACGGATGAATGACACACTTCGCTTGCAAGTCGAGGAGCGTACGCAGTCCATCCAGAAAGCCCGACACGAAAACAATTTGCTGGTTAATGCAATGCCCGATGCTTTTGTCGTGCTAAATGCTGACAATAGTGTCGCAGATTTTATTCCCGGAAAGCTGAAGAATCCGTTGCCCCAACCTGTCGATAACGAGGTCTCCGTATTTGACTTCCTGCCACAGGATATTGCGGAAGCCTGGTGTAAAGCCAGAGCCGTCGCCTCGGCAAATGGTGAGGCGACGCCGATCGAGTTTACATTGAGCCCGGGAGAGGAACAGGTCTGCCACTACGAGGCGCGCTTCGTTCCTTACACTGACCGCCGAACGCTGGCGATGGTTTCAGAAATCACCGAACGGAAAGTGGCTGAGCAGCGTATCCGTCGCCTCGCTTTTTATGACAGTTTGACGGGCTTGCCGAACCGCCAGGCCTTCCGGATGCATCTCAGTGGCATGATCGAAGAGGCGGCGGAGTGTGGCGAACGGGTTGCTGTTCTCTATATTGATCTTGACAACTTCAAGCGTATCAATGACACGCTCGGGCACACGATAGGTGACGGCGTTTTGAATGCTATCGCTGAACGATTGTCCGGCTCTGTTCGAAACCGAGATCGACGCGCACCTTTCGCAGACTCGCCAGTGGGTATTGCGCGACTGGGCGGGGACGAATTTGCCTGCGCGATAGGCGGATTTGACGATGATAATGTGCTCTCGCGGATCGCGGAAAGACTTGGTGACCAGTTGCGCAAACCTGTTCCATTCAACGGGCAGGAGTTTGTCGTGACACCCAGTATCGGCGTGTCTATCTATCCGGATGATGGCGACGATGTCGAGGACTTGCTGAAGAATGCGGATGTCGCTATGTACCAGGCAAAAGATGCCGGCAGAGACAATGTTCGATTCTATTCCGGCACGCTGGCCATACGCTCGTTGCATGGGCTTGCGCTTGAACACGATCTTCGCAAAGCGCTGGAAGACGAGGATCTGGAGCTCCATTTTCAGCCGAAATTCGACCTCGACAGCGGAAAGCTGGTCGGCGCAGAAGCGCTTGTTCGGTGGCGCGACGAGGACGGTGACTACATACCACCATCGAGTTTCATCCCCATGGCCGAGAATACCGGGCAAATCGTGCCATTAGGCGATTGGGTTCTCCGAACAGCCTGTGTGCAAGCGCGGGCCTGGCAGCGCAAGTACGGCCATGCAACACGAATCGCTGTGAATATCTCTAGTCAGCAGTTCTACCAGAGTGATCTGCAGGAGACGATCATGAAGGCGCTGTTCGAGGCCGGGGCAGTACCAAGTCTTCTGCAACTCGAGCTTACCGAGAGCATTCTTATGCGCGACGTCGAAAAGACGATCGCAACGCTCGAGTACCTCAAGAGTACGGGCATCACGCTGGCGATCGATGACTTCGGCACCGGCTACTCGTCGCTGAGCTATCTCAGACGTTTCCCTCTGGATGCATTGAAGGTAGATCGATCCTTCGTGATGGACCTTGAAGAGAGCAACGATGGCGCAACCATTTGTTCAGCCATCATCGCTATGGCACGTCAGCTCGGGTTGACTGTCATAGCCGAAGGCGTGGAGACGCAAGAACAGGTCGAATTCCTGCGCTCACATGAGTGCGATGAGGTCCAGGGGTTCCTGTTCAGCAAACCGATACCCGCCGAGGAGTTCGAGGAAAAGTTCCTCGCAAAGCCATCAAGACCGTTCGTGTCCAAGTCTGTTCGGTGAATTGCAGCAACAGCGGCGTTACTGGTAGCCGCGAGCCTGCAGCCTGAACAGGTGCGCGTACTGCCCGTTCTCGGCGAGCAAGCTCTCGTGGTTGCCCTGTTCGAGAATCTCGCCCTGGTGAATAACGATGATCTGGGCCGCGGCTCGCACCGTGGAAAAGCGATGCGAAATGAGTATCGTCATCTTGTTGCCACTCGCCGAGCGGAAGTGATCGAATACAGCGGCTTCCGAAGAAGCGTCCATCGCGGCGGTTGGCTCGTCGAGCACCAGGATGTCGGCTTCAGAGCGCATGAACGCGCGCGACAGGGCGATCTTCTGCCACTGCCCGCCCGATAGTTCGCGGCCATTCTTGAACCAGCGTCCGAGCTGCGTCTCGTAACCCTGCGGCATCTCATCGATGAACGGCGCCGCCATACCGGTTGTCGCCGCCGCTTGCCAACGGTCCGAATCGTCGATATGGCGAACATCGCCTGCGCCGATATTTTCTCCCACGGAGAATTGATAGCGACCGAAGTCCTGGAAAATGACGCCGATCCGTTGCCGAAGGGCCTCGACGTCCCAGTCCTGCAGATCGAGCCCGTCCAACAGAATTCGCCCTTCGCTGGGGTCATACAGCCGCGTAAGCAACTTGATAAGCGTTGTCTTGCCCGAGCCATTCTCGCCGACAAGCGCCAGGCTCTGTCCCGGACGAATCTGCAGGCTGATATTGTTCAGTGCCTTTTGATTCGCGCCAGGGTAACTGAATGACACGTTCTGAAATTCAAGCCCGCGACCGGGTTCCGGGCCGTGCACGGCCTCTCCGCGACGTGCCGGTACGGGTTGCTCCAGGTATTCGTAGAGGTTGGACAAGTACAAATTATCTTCGTACATGCCACTCACCGAGGTCAGGATTGCTGCGACGGCCGATTGGCCCTGCCGAAAAAGCACCAGGTACATCGTCATCGCGCCCAGCGTAATAGCACCGGCAATGGTCGTGACGACTATCCACGCGTAAGCGCCATATAGCGCGGCCGTGGACAACAATCCCAACACGAATCCCCAGGTATCGCGACGTAAGGTCAGTCGCCGGTCTTCAACGAAGAGTTTCTTGAATATGTCCCGATATCGCTGTAGCAGTCGCGGTCCGAGCTGAAACAGCTTGACCTCCTTGACGCCGTCCTCTCGGGCGATGACCGTTTCGAGGTACATCTGCATACGCGTATCGGGTGAGCGCCAGCGAAACAGGCGGAATGCATCGCCCGAAAATTTTGCTTCGGCGAAAAACGATGGCAGACCTGCGCCGATCAAAATGACAACAGCCCATGGCGAAAACGCGACCAGCAACACGGCGTAGCTTGTAAGCGAGATGGCGTTTTGCACGAGCCCGAAGGTCCGAGTGACCAGGCTCAGAGGCCGGCTGGACGCTTCGCGTCGCGCCTGTGTCAGCTTGTCGTAGAACTCCGAGTCTTCGAAATGCGTGAGCTCGAGTGTCATCGCTTTTTCGAGGATCATGACATTGACACGTTGGCCGAGCAGGGCGCGCAACAGCGACTGGCTTGCCGATATACCGCGCTGCGCGCCGGCTACAGCGATGACAACAAGAGCTTCCAGTCCAACCAGGTACAGCACGCCACGCGTATCGGGATCGGTTGCCCGAGTCGCCTCGACGACGCCATCGACGATCAGTTGGCCGATGTAGGCAATTGCAGCTGGCAGGACACCGGCGACCAGGGTTAGCAGTGCCAAAGTAACGGTAAGTGGCCGGCTCGTTGTCCACACGAGTTCCAACGCTCGACTGCTATAGCCAAACACGCCGAGGCTCCGGCGCAACAGGCTAACAGACTGTTCGGGCGCTTCAATCATGTGAAGGCCATGGCTTGTTGCGGTGGCTTATTGGACTATCCGGGTTTGCAGCGGTCCAGCTAGAATACTGTAAAAGACAGGCTTGTCTACGAAAATCGTAAACTATTACAAAGTGTTACAGGCCTTTTCTTTAGCCCAGGTTGACGTCAGACCCAGTCGAACTGGGCCGTGAAGTGCCGCAGGTACCGGGGCGCTTTGACGATCTTCATGCCACGGATTTCGTCTCGCCTTTGCCAGACCAGGCCTATCGCTTCGAGTACGTAGTCCATGTGACTTTGCGTGTAGACACGGCGTGGTATCGCGAGACGCAGCAGATCCAGTCGGGCAGGCTGTTCTTCGCCTGTGTGAGGATCGGACCCGAACATCACGGTGCCTATTTCGACGGCGCGAATGCCGGCCTCGACGTACAGCTCCACGGCCAATGCCTGACCCGGGTATTGCAACGGTTCGATGTGCGGCAAGAAACGTCGCGCGTCGAGATACACGGCGTGCCCGCCGGCCGGTGCCATCACCGGAATTCCCGCATCACGCAAGTGATTGACGACGTAGCGCGTCGAAAACAGGCGATAGTCCAGGTAATGCTCGTCCAGTATTTCTCGAAGCCCTACGGCGATGGCTTCGAGATCGCGTCCGGCGAGGCCGCCATAGGTCGGGAACCCCTCGGTAAGAATGAGTATGTTGCGTTCCTGATGCGCCAATGCGGCGTCGTTGGTACAAAGGAAGCCGCCTATGTTGCCGAAGGCATCTTTCTTGGCGGACATCGTACAACCGTCGGCGTAGCTGAACATCTCGCGGGCTATATCGATAGCCGCTGTGTCCTCGTATCCGGCTTCACGTTGCTTGATGAAGTGCGAATTCTCGGCGAATCGGCAGGCGTCGATGTAGAAAGGAATACCTGCGGCCTTTGCGACGCGACTGATTTCGCGAATATTGCCCATCGAAACGGGCTGGCCGCCGCCCGAGTTGTTGGTCACAGTCACCATGATGACGGGAATTTTTTCCGGTCCTTCAGCGGCAACCAGTCTCTCCAACGCTGCAATGTCCATATTGCCCTTGAACGGGTAATCAGAATCGAGATCGTCGGCTTCGGCACAGGGCAGATCCAGCGGCTCGCCACCAACGAACTCGACATTGGCCCGCGTGGTGTCGAAGTGCGTGTTGTTGGGAACAATAGAGCCGGGTCTGACCATCACGCTGAACAGGATGTGCTCGGCGGCTCTACCCTGGTGTGTAGGAATGACCTGCTCGAAGCCGAAGATGTCCTTCACGGTGTCGCGAAACCGATACCAGCTGCGGGCGCCCGCGTAGGACTCGTCGCCGCGCATCAGGGCGCCCCAGGCCTCCGAGGACATGGCGCTGGTGCCGGAGTCCGTCAGCAAGTCGATGATGACGTCCTCGGCGCGCAGCAGGAACGGGTTGTAGTGTGCATCCCGGATGAGAGTCTCGCGCTGCTCGCGAGTCGTGAGCTTGATGGGCTCAACCATCTTGATGCGGAAGGGCTCAATAACCGTCTTCATGATGGGACTCTAGCCAGCCCAGCCGGGATTCGCGATACGTAAATCTACTGCGGGCCCGGTTGTGAGCGGGATAATCTCTCGGCAAAGCGCAAAAAAAAGGGCGAGACTACGAAGTCTCGCCCTCTTGTTCTAAACCTCTATGTGCTTAGAGCGGTACGATGTTCTCAGCCTGCGGGCCTTTCTGGCCCTGCGTTACAGTGAACTCGACCTTCTGACCTTCGGCGAGGGTCTTGAATCCGTCGCCCTGGATGTTGCTGAAATGAGCAAATACATCAGGACCTGATTCCTGCTCGATGAAGCCAAAGCCTTTGGCTTCGTTAAACCATTTAACGGTTCCGGTGGTAGTAGACATAGTAATTTCCTATTTAAACAAAAGTAATATTGGCCTTCATATGAAGACCGGGTCGCAAGAAGTGATGTTGGTACTTATGAAAAACAGGACGAGTTACTACTAAGGAACTTCGTAATGGAAAACACAAATATCAGCCGATCGTTCTAGCTGGCCGCAGTATATCCCTGCAATGTGACAAGTCAATGAATTACGTCCGCTTTTTCAAAGATTTGGGCCCCGTATTTACGCCATAAACAGGCAAAAGACACCAGATTCAGGCGCTTTCCGAGGATTTCAGCCCCAGGGGCATGGATTTGAGTCTGCCAGTCAAGCCGGTATCGATCCGATAAATCGGCATCTCACCCGCGGATTCTGAGGCTTGATGAATGCGATTTGCAGGGCCAGGCCAGAAACGAATAGCCCGCGCATTTGTCTGTAATACAATCACATTGGGCCTTCGCCTTTCCATCAGAGGTGCGAGCATGACAGATCGTCGAGAATTTCTGAAGCGCGCCAGCGGCGCCGCTTTGGCAACGCTGGCGCCGCCATTGTTGCTGGCCGGTGAAAAGCTACCCGCCCGATTGATTCCTGGATCAGACGAACGCTTGCCAGTCGTCGGTCTTGGCAATTCACAGGCTTTCCGGCAACGTGATTTCGAAACATCCAAGCGCTTGCTTGGCGCTTATTTTGACCGTGGTGGCCGCTACATCGATTGTAGCGGAGATGGTGCCTACCTCGTTGCCAGCGTTGCCGTCACTCTGGGTCAAAGGGATGCCGCGTTCCTTGGCAGTTATTTCAATGGTGGAAACGCCGCCGACTCCGAGGCGGCTGCCAAACGGCTGCGAGCGATCGGCCCCACAAAGTCACTGGACCTGATGCACAGCTACCCGGAAGACGGCGTGCCCAATTGGGACGTATTCAGACGCTGGAAAGACAATGGTCTGACACGCTATATAGGGCTCGCGCGCCACAATGTGCGCTATTACGAATCAATGATGAAAGTAATTGAGACCGGCACTATGGATTTCGTGCAGGTCAACCTGTCGCCGCTCGAGACGGAAGCTGAGGATCGTATCCTGCCAATGGCCAGGGACAAGGGCGTAGCAGTCACAATCAACCGACCTTTCATTAATGGACGGTACTTTTCGATCGTAAAGGGTCGATCGTTACCGGCCTGGGCCGTGGAATTTGATTGCACCAGCTGGGCGCAATTTTCGATCAAGTACATCCTGTCGCATCCGGCCGTGAACTGTGTTCTCACAGAGACGGCCAATCCGGAGCACCTGATCGATAATCTTGGCGGTGGCTTCGGGCGCCTCCCCGATGAGAAGACACGTGCCAGGATGCGTGACCTTGTGCAGAGTTTCGCCTGATTGCTTTAACACGCTCGGTGCTAGAATACGCTCAACGATTTCTTGCAATCCCCATCCAGGAGTTCCAATGGACGTCAGTAACAGCTCGATCGTGATCAGCAACACCGAGAGTATTCCGGGCCGTAATATCGTCGAGTTCTATGGCGTCGTCACAGGCAATACGGTGCGCGCGAAGCACGTGGGTCGCGACATCATGGCCGGCCTCAAGAACATCGTGGGCGGTGAGCTGAGAGGGTACACAGAGCTCTTGCAGGATTCTCGAACCGAGGCTACGGAACGTATGGTCGAACAGGCGAAATCGATGGGCGCCAACGCGGTTGTCAATGTTCGTTTCGCAACGAGCTCCATTTCTCAGGGTGCCGCAGAACTTTTTGCTTATGGGACCGCAGTTCGAGTCGCGTAGATGGAGAACACCGTCGAGAATCTGAATCTGTTCTTCAGTTATGGGCTGCCACTCCTGTTGCTCATGGTCGCGTACTTTATCGGGAGCTATATCGAGAAACGGCACTTCCGGAATATTCGGAAACGCGAGGATGACCTCCACGGGTTTCCCGTGGTGTCCTTCGATACGATGCCGGACGACTGGAACGTATCCACGTCCGAAATGGTTACGGGCAGCATTGTCATCTCGCTCGACTATTTCAAACGCGTAATCGCCGGACTCCGGGGCCTCATCGGTGGACGTATCAAGACATACGAGCCCTTGCTGGAGCGAGCCCGGCGGGAAGCATTGCTACGCATGACGGAGTCGGCGCGTGAGCGCGGCTACGATGCTGTTTTTAACGTTCGCCTGGAGACGTCCCGCCTCGCTAATGCGCGTCGCGACGGTAAAGGGACCGCAGGCGTTGAGATGCTCGCGTTCGGCACCGCTGTGAAGTTCCGAAGCCGCTTCGGCTAGGTGCTTCGTGAGGTACATCCCGAAAAAACCGCGGGAAGGCATTAACGTCAGTGATGTCCACCCATTGGTCGAGGCCAGCACATTGGTACTTGGCCTTACTGCAATTTTCGTCGCCATCGTTTTGGTGTTGATATTCATCATAGAGATTGCTTTGTATTTCGTGCCCGCCAGGACCGAGGCCGAGCTCTTTGCCGACTGGATGCCCGAAGACCTGATGACGGTATCGCCGAACGATGAGCGCTTGTATGAGACGCAATTGTTGGTGGATCGCCTCGCCAGTCACTGGGCCGAGGCACCGTATCGATTTCGGGTCGAGATCGAAAATTCTGACGTTGCCAACGCCATGGCGCTGCCGGGCGGTCTCATTGTCGTTACACAGGGATTGCTTGATGAGGTTGGATCCGAGAACGAACTCGCATTCGTTCTCGGGCACGAACTGGGCCATTTCAGGAACCGCGATCATCTTCGTGCCCTGGGCCGCGGTATTGTGATTTCGCTGTTCTTTGCGGTGATCACGGGCAATGACGTGGCGGGCCTGGGTATCAAGGCTACCGATGTCGCGCTGCGAGGTTTTAGTCGTGAACAGGAGTCAAAGGCCGACGAATTTGGCCTGGCTGTCGTGCATTCCGAGTACGGTCACGTGAACCAGGCATCACGGCTGTTTGAACGCTGGGACGAAGCGAATGAAGGCGCGCTCGCTATTGTCGCTTACCTGTCGACGCATCCCCAGCCGGGTGATCGGGTCGACACATTGCGTGCCATCGCCGACAGAGACGGCTGGCGAACCGATGGGCAGATTACGCCCCTGATATGGCAATAAAAAAAGCCCCGTCACCGAAAGGTGGCGGGGCAGAGCCAATGGATAAGACATGCGGGGGAGTAGAGGCCTTATCGTTTATTGTGGCTCGAGCAAATAGACGCCGATCTTGTACGCGGCAAACACGTTTGTGTCCGCGTCGTACTTGCCGCGGGCATGCATTGAACGTGCCCTGTCGCCGCCCGTGAGGCTCAGGCTCAGATCGTTAACAAAGTCATCGAAATCCGAGTACATGCGGACGCTATCGGCTGACTTGATGTAAAACGCAAGGCGGCCAGTCTCACGGGGTACGATCGTCGTATTGGAATCGAGCGCCGTGAGGTCAATCAGGACGGGGCCCTGCTTGATGTAATGGCGTTCATCGATGTCCGGGTTCTGGTTGTGCAGAATCAGGCCGTCAGGACCGACGCTGCGGAACGGTTCCGCCGTCCCGGCTGTACCCCAGCCAACACCCAGCGCGCTTCGAACGTCCGTGTAGTCGATGACGGTCCGACCGGTGAAGTCCGGCGGCGCCCAGCCGAAAGCCGTCGGGAAGCCGCGTGCGACAATCGGCTTGCCGGCCGCGAAATCGGTAAGGGTCAGGTTGCCCGTCGCGATCTCGTAATTGTCGGGATCGGCATCTTCCGTTTCCGATTTGCCGGTGCCGCTGAAGTCGAAGATCTGTACGCGGCGACGGTCGATCGAGTGGAGCGTGATATCCGTCTGACCAGGTATGACCATGTTGACGATACCGGACAGGTGTGTCACGTGCATCCTTACGGAGCCTTGTGTCGCGTCAAACAATATTTGCGGCGCTAACGCGTCCGTCGTCGGCGTCGGTTGATTGCCGCGGATCGTAACTCGCTGCCCGATCGAGATCGCGTCGATACTCAGGTCGGATGTCCGGTTACCGTCCTTGAACACTTTTGTGTCAGGCCCGATTTCTACAACGACGTCATCATGGAAGTGCGTCCGGCGGTCGGAGGGCACGATTGTTGCGCCACGAATCGTCAGGAACATACCATCCCGCTTGATGACATTGCCGATAACGGCATCCCGGTCGATGCCCGGCACGCTCGAGCCCGCAAGCACGATGTCCGCGGTGAATTTGCGCTCTGCGACGTCCAGTGTTCCTTTAGCGATGGTGGGAGTACCGGCTCCTGCCTCACTGAGCGCGCGCAGGCCCGTTACACCTTCGTATGTCACTTCGTCCACCTCAAATTCGGTCTCGTCCGTTACATGGACCTTGACCCTGCCAAAGTCGCCGGCGCGGTCGTGGAAGGGACGGATCGCGACCGTGTAGGCCATCTCGTCTTCACTTACTTCTACGAGCGGGCCACGCACACGAATTTCCTTTTCGTCGACGGGTACGACTTCAGCGAGGATGAATTGCGCCGACCTGGCTTCGGCCGGAGTCGGAGCGATATCAACCCTGTGTGACGCATCGAGGTCAAAATCGAGCTGCAGCACAGCCGGACGGCCACGTGTGACGATCAGGCGATCCCGGTTCGACAGTTCGATCTTCAATCGCGTCTCGGTCAGTATCTTGCCGTCGAGATCCATTACTACAGCGGCTTTCGAGGCATCGCCGGCTTCGACATATACTTCAGCATCGGAGTAATCCAGGCTGATCGTGCCGGCCACGTAAGTGCCCGGTGGAATATTCGCCACGGTCACCAATTCCGTCAGGTCGACGTAGTCTGTGAAGTTGATGCGAGTCTTGTTCGGAAGGGTCTCGACCACGCGGCCATTTGCCGTCTCGAGTTCCAGCGACAGGACGTCGACCGTGTAATTACGAAAATCGCCATCGGCATCGGTTAATGCAACCATGACGGTGCCGCATTCGTCGAAAGTGCTGGCATCATTGGGGTCGCAGGTGGCGGTTGTGCCGGTGTCCTGGTTCGCTGTTGTACCGGCGCCGCCGCCACAGGCAGCCAGGACCAGGGCTGCGAACAACATTGTCGCCCAGCTGGCTAACTTCCTTGTGCCTGCGTGTCCGTGCAGGTCCTGATATGCGTCTTTCATGGGGGTCTCCTTTCAGCCCGTGCTTTGGTGTTCAGGGCTATAACGGTGCAGTGCAGGATTGGTTGACTCAGGTGACGCATATCGGTTTATGTCAAATGCCTGTCAGCACGAAGAAACCAAAAAATACAGCGACTTATCTTGTATTCCTGCAGCATCGTGTCAGAATGTTCCCCCGTAATGAGAAATCCGTCCGATACCGCGGCACCAGTGGGCGATCGACACCGTAAACCGCGGGTCGGAGAGCGCAATCGCGGCGCCGTGGACGCCCTGCAGACCAAGATCGCTGTTGGTCTGCAAAATCTCGATTCGAACGCCTACCTCGATCAGCTACAGACCGCCGTCGACGAACTGCCAGAAGCGACGGGAACCGATTCGGCGTTCATTGCCCTCATTAGCGAGGATGGCTCGGCGATCGAGTCTGTTCTCGCATCCTCCGCCGGATTCGCACAATGCAGCCCGGCTGTGCTTACCGGCGAGAGGCTCGACAGCTGGCCCTGGCTTCGCCAGCGCCTGGGACATCTGCGCGTGGTGGAGGTGGCCGACACGCTGGCCGGTCCGGGCACCGCCAAAGGCGAACTCGAACGTCTCAACGAATTGCACATCGGTGCGGCGCTCGTCACCGGTTTCTCCGTACATGCTGAGATCGCAGGATTTCTGAGCATAGTCAACGAACGACCGTTGGATGGTTGGGACGCAGAGCTTCACCTGTTGATGAAGCTTTTCGGCTCGTCGCTGGCTCTGGGCCTCGAGCGTATTAATGACAAAGCGCTACTGGAGGAACTCCGGGAGCGCAACTCGCTCGTGGCAATGACCGCAAACGATGGCATCTGGGATTTCGACGGCGAGTCCAAACACATCAACCTGTCACGGCGCTGGAAGACGATGCTCGGCTATGACCCGGATGAAAATGATGTGATGCTCGACTGGTATCACCTTGTCCATCCCGACGAAATGGCGCGAGTACAGTCACGTATGCGGGAACACCTGGAGGGCAAGACGCCGTTCTTTGAATCCGTGCATCGCATGAAACATCAGAGCGGCGAATGGCGCTGGATGAAGAGTCGCGCCAAGGCGATCCTCGACAGTAACGGCCGCCTGCTGCGTTTGCTCGGTGTGGAAGTCGATATTACGGAACGCAAGCTCTACGAAGATGCGTTGTTTCGCGAAAAAGAAAGCGCGCAGATCACCTTGCAGTCTATTGGCGACGGTGTCATCACAACGGACGCGTACAGCAATGTCGAATACGTCAACCCGGTGGCCGAAGAACTCACCGGCTGGAAGGTCGATGACGCCAGCGGACGTCCTATTGACGAGATTTTCCGAGGCTTCCATGAAGAGACCTGTGAACCGCTTGAAAATCCGCTGGCAGTGTCAATGCGCCGTGATCGCGCAATCAAATCGGTGCGCCCGACACTGTTGATTCGTCGTGATGGCAACGAGCTGTACATTGAGAGCACAGCCTCGCCCATTCGTGACGGCAAGGGCCAGGTGACAGGCGGCGTACTGGTCTTCCATGACGTCAGTGAATCGCGTGATCTTAATCGCCGCCTCAGTTATCACGCCAGCCATGACATATTGACGGGCCTTGTTAACCGGCGTGAGTTCGAGAATCGCGTTGAACGTGCGCTGAAAAGTGCCAAAGCGCGGGAGACATCGTACGCGCTCCTGTACCTGGATCTTGACCAGTTCAAGATCGTAAACGATTCCTGCGGGCACAGCGCCGGTGACGCGTTGCTAGGGCAGCTCGGCGCGCTGCTGAAATCAAAGATTCGCTGGCGTGACACACTGGCGCGACTCGGCGGTGATGAGTTTGGTGTTCTGCTCGAGAGCTGCAGCCTCGAAGAGGCCATGAATACTGCTGAAACGCTGCGCATGGCGATCAGCGAATACAAATTCGTCTGGGAAGAACGCAACTTCCGGCTCGGCGTCAGCGTCGGCGTCGTGCCTATCACTGCCGATAACGAGGACGTTGCTGCGCTGCTGACGGCGGCGGACAGCGCCTGCGCTGCTGCAAAAGAAGCCGGACGTAATCGGATTCACAGTTTCCAGGAAAACGATATCGACCTAATGCGTCGCCGACGCGAGATGCAGTGGGCGGCCCGTATCAACAATGCGCTCGAGGAGAACCGCTTCGAGTTGTTTCGTCAGACGATTCAGCCATTGCAGCTTGATGAAGATGGCGCCCATTATGAAATCCTCCTGCGTATGCGCGACGAGAACGGCGGGATAATCTCTCCGGGCTTGTTCATCGAGGCTGCCGAGCGTTACGGAATCACGCCCGCCATCGATCGCTGGGTCATCCGCAGTGCATTCCGCTGGTTGGTATCGGAAGCCGATGAGCGCGAGCGGCTGTCGCTGTGTTCGATTAACCTGTCGGGCCAGAGCCTGGGCGACGACAAGTTCCTGCCGTTCGTCGTCGACCAGTTCCAGATGAGCGGTCTCGACGCGACGAGGATATGTTTCGAGATTACAGAAACAGCTGCGATTGCCAGCTACTCGCAGGCCAACCGTTTCATCAATGCGCTCAAGGAACTCGGCTGCAAGTTTGCGCTCGATGATTTTGGCACCGGCTTGTCGTCATTTGGCTACCTCAAGCACTTCCCGGTCGATTTTCTCAAGATCGATGGCAGTTTCGTGAAAGAGATCTTGCACGACCCGATCGATAGAGAAATGGTGCGCTCAATCAACGAGATCGGTCACCTGACCGGTAAGCAGACCATAGCGGAATTTGCCGAGAACGAAGAGATCATCACGATGCTTCGCGGCATGGGCGTCGATTATGCGCAGGGATACGGCGTCTCGGAGCCGAAGCGAGTCACGCGGGCCGTGGCGTAATTGCAGGGGAGACCAGCTCGCGTTCATTGCGGATCAATGCGGTAGTAATCTTCTCTCATCAGCAGACTAAACCCGTCGAACCGGAATTCTACATTTCCATCCGAAACAGCTAGTGGTTCGACCATTCCGGCGAGAACCCGGTCGAGCTCTTCACTCAAATCGATAAGTAACGCAGGGTCCGCTTTCGGGGTGTTGTGAGCAGGGAAGACGGCGCTCAGGCCTGGCGCCAGCGACGCGAGTCTTGCGACGGACCGTTGATAGGCGAGCAGGTCCGTTTCAGGAAAAAACAGCCAGATCGGACCCTCGTAAAAGCTGTCGCCCGACCACAAGAAACCGGCGTTTCTATCCAGCAATGCAATTGCATCGTCCGTATGGCCCGGGACACGTACCACTTCGAGCGTTCGCCCGCCGATATCGAGCGTATCGCCATCCTCGATCTTCTGGCTGATCGAGAACGGTCTTATCCGATGCTCTCGCGCTGTGACGCCGACGGGCAAGTCCGTGCACAAGGCCTCCGGCGACACCTCCATTGTGATTTGTTCACTCTGTATGCCGTCAGTCCTGCTCAAGGAGAAACCGGTCGAAACAGAGAGGATTTCGTCAAACTGATAGTTGCCGCCAATGTGGTCGAAATGGCTGTGAGAGTTGAGCACGCGAACCGGTCGGTCAGTGAGCTGCTCAACAATTGACCTGATATTTCCGATTCCATTGCCGGTATCAAAAAGTACGGCAGATTCCGAGCCGACGATCAAATACGAAATGACCTCCTGCCACTGAAACGGCTCGTAAATAGCCCAGACATCGGGCTCGACCTCGTACACTTCAAACCAGTCATTGCTGGTC
>Ga0265306_10000573_pt1 | contig 17681 bp, 15 predicted proteins | sample Helome_3_FD_192493 | JGI IMG/M metagenome (GOLD analysis project Ga0265306, IMG submission 192493) | Marine sediment microbial communities from subtidal zone of North Sea - Hel_20160420 (Illumina Assembly) | ecosystem: Environmental > Aquatic > Marine > Subtidal zone > Sediment ... | reverse complement strand
CCCAATGAACTTATTCCACGTAAACCTACATTTAAGCTCTCGGAAAAATATCCCTCTGCAAACAATTTTTGACGCTCGCCAAGAAACGTATCAGCTTCAGAATCATATCCACTTTTTAGATTAGAAATTCTTTCGTCATATTGTAAAAACCGATCAATCTTTTCTGGGCAGCTTTCTTTAATAACCCCCATCTCCCTCAGTTTTTCTTCTGTATCGGTAAGGTCCAGGATGTTTGCCAGAATCTGGTCAATACTCCGATCAGGAGGTTGATAGTTGGCTTTCTGGAGGGTGAGTGCTTTCTGCCTCGCTTCTTCCAGGGTTATTAATGGGGGGGAATTTTGTCCACTTTGGCAGGCACCAAGTAAAATCCCTAAAGCACCAATTAGTATTCTTGTTGTCATGATTATCCTTGGAAACGGTGTGGTACCCAGTATCTATGGAATTGTGAGTATTGCAACGAAGTCAATCCAAGAACAAACGTCCCCTATTGGCCGAAATGCGAAGCTCAGGTTGTGCGCCTGAGCGTCTCCTTTGGAGAAATCGCCTGGTTATTCAAGAAATATTCCTCAAACTTTGAAATTTGCCGTAGTCACTCACTATAAATTCTCCAGAACAGACCCCCAGAAATCATTGGCCAGCGGCAAAAACCGACCAAGCTTGTGTCTAACGCAAAATGCTTATCTAATTACAATAAACAACGAACCCCCATTGCGATCGACGTGGAGCAGCACGGAGGTAGAGCTTAGCTCCAGTGCAGCTTTCAACGATTTGGTGTCATATACCTTGCGTTTGTTGGCACCCACAATCACATCACCTGCGCGTAATCCACTGTAGGCGGCTGCCGAGTTAGGAGCTACGTGAACGACTAACACCCCGTCGCCATCTGGGTTGTTCTCGACTCGCAGCCCCTGCAAAAGTGGAGTGAGTTCATCTACTTGCGCCTGTCGGGATTTAGCCGCGCCGACCTTGACCGTCAGCTGCAATGAGTCGCCGTTGCGCAATATTGTAAGCCGTACCTTGTCGCCAACTTCCTTGATACCAATTCGGCTGCGCAGCTGGGCGGTCGAGCTGGTAGTTTTGCCGTCAGCCTCGATGATGATATCACCCGATTTGATTCCCGCATCAGCGGCTGGCGAACCTTCTAAGACATTGGTCACCAATACCCCGAACTGTCCTTTAGCCAGATTAAAGGCGTCCCGCAGGTCAGGGGTTATGTCCTGGATTCCGATACCGATTTGCCCGCGTCTAACCTCGCCATACTCGATTATTTGCTGCATGCTTGCATTTGCCATGTTGACCGGTATTGCAAACCCGATACCAACGTTACCCCCTGCAGGCGAGATAATTGCGGTATTGATACCCACCAACTCACCTTTCAGATTGACAAGGGCACCGCCGGAATTGCCCGGATTGATCGATGCATCGGTTTGAATAAAATTTTCATATCCTTCGATGCCTAGACCGCTGCGCCCGAGCGCGCTAACAACGCCGGTGGTTACGGTCTGCCCCAACCCGAAAGGATTGCCGATGGCAACGACGAAATCACCGACTTCCAGCAGGCTCGAATCGGCAAAGCTGACCTCGGTCAAATCATCAGCATCGATCTCAAGTATTGCGATGTCAAGTTCGGGGTCGGTTCCGACTATCCTGGCCTCATAATTGCGGCCATCGACCAAAGATACGTTCACTTCATCGGCGTTTCTGACAACGTGATAATTTGTCATCACGATCCCATCGCCGGCATCGACAATCACCCCGGATCCTGCACTTTGCTGTCGCTTGCTCGGCACTTGCTGTTCGGGTTGTTGATCCGGAATATTGAAAAATTTGCGGAAGAAAGGATCATTCAATAACGGGTTATAGCTGGACTCGCGGGTAGAGTAGGTCGAGATATTGACCACCGCAGGATTGACCTGCTTTAGCATTGGCGCCAACGAAGGGTAAGGTCTACCCTGAGCGTCCGTGCCTGGAAGGACCGCCTGGGCAACCTGCCAGATCAGTGTGAGCAGTAACAATAAAAATAATGGAAATCTTTGAGTTTTCGTCATCACTCTCTCCTTTATTTTCAGCAGTACTGGAGGGCTGGCCTTATCCCGGCCAGCCCTTTTCTCATATATTGTTTACGAATTAATTGATATGCGTTTGACTTCCTGGTCTGGAGTTTCGCGACGGGGAATCTCTAGTCTTAAAACGCCTTTATCAAGGTTTGCCTTGATTTCATCCCCGATGGCGTCATCGGGCAGTGCCAAGGTTCGTTGAAAAGATCCGTAGCTGCGCTCGACACGATAATAGTGCTTATCTTTATCTTCACTACGCTCCTCCTTTTTCCCCTTGATGGTCAATACATCATCCTTTACCTCGAGCGAGATATCAGATTCGGTCAGGCCGGGTACTTCAAGATTGATTTCGTAACAGTTGCTATCACCCGCTACATCAATTTGTGGTCGATAGATATTTGACAAGGATATGCCAGGCATGACTCTGGATTGCAGATTTGAATCCAACGACGACATATCGAACGACTTGAATGCATCTTCGAACCAACGATCCATATCGCGGTGCAGGCTCATCAGGGAACCTCGGCCCGACAGCGGCGAGTTTTCAGCCTCGCTGCGACTTACCGGGATATGGCCTCCCTCGCCAGTGTCATTTTCCTCATGTTTGAACCAGTTCCAGGGCTTGAGCTTTTCTAAGTTCATGTCACTCTCCTATTATAGTTACAAGTTAATCAGTGCCGCTCAGACGGCGCTGTGTACAACCTTGTTCTAACTAGGGTTAAGTATGTGCCTTTCAAGTCAGGGAAATTGATCTGGATCAATTTCAGACGATGTATCGATCAGCTCCTTTTTGTATTTCACCTGGAGTGACGAAAATTGCGAGTGAAAATATCTGTTACCCAAAAGCTACTTGACCGCTATACAGGTGCAGGGGGCGCGGTTTGCCACCTTGTGCGATACGCTGCCAAGAAACAGGCCTTTTAAATCGTTCAACCCACGCGAACCCATAATTACGCAGTCAATGTTTTTCTTGTCGATGCATTTCAAGATTCTATCGGCCGGATCACCAACCTCAAGAAGGGTATCGACATTCTCCAGACCTTTTCGCTCTGCACGTCTCTTTGCTCCGTCAACAATATGGTGGCCTATCTGGATCAGTAACCGCGGTGATACTGCTGAATCCTGGAAAGCGGAATCCGTAGCCACCGAGATCCTGTAATCCATCGATCTCAGGCGATCTATTTCCGTGTTTACATTTGGTGCCAGTCCCTCAATTTCGGCAAATCGCCGCAGAGCCTCGATATTTTCAGAACGATGAGGTACGTGCAATATGACAAGCTCGGCATCATATTTTTTTGCCATATCAATTGCGAGATCAAGCGCCTTGTATGCCTGATCTGAACCGTCGGTGGGACATAGTATCTTGTTGAACATGGCAGGCCTCCGTAATTTTTTGTCAACCCAAGAAAAACCACCATACCTGGATATTGATCTGTCATATTGACGCAGCTCAACCGGGATAAATTTAGCAGCCAATGGCCGGAGAGGCGGCTGTCTGCTGGCCCAGCCAATTGAGCGTCTCCTTTGCAGAAAAACAATGCAATAATCGAATGTACAACGAAATCCAACAAGATACATTTCCAACCCGTAAACTCCGACCGATTCGCGGCTGAAGAGGTTTTGGGCTGTGGCATCGCCATCCAACGCAGTAGATATCCCGTCGGCTAAAAAAATCATTGTGAATTGCAGGTCGTCCCGTCAATATACCCCGGCTTTTCCCTCCCGCTTCCGGCGGACAGACAATCAAACGGATCGAACCCGGTATTGACCACGCTAGCCTCGCCGACCCCGCCCGTCGACAGACCCGTGATCGGAATCGTCTGGATGCTGGTTACCATGTTCTGGTTCGTGACGCTCGATTCCACCGCCAAGTACCTGATGCAGCGGATCGAAAGGGTCAGTGTCGATTGATTATTGATGACATTTTTTAACTCGGTGTCGGTAACTGGTCGAGGGACGAAGCTCGGCATGTTCATCTGAGCGTTTCCTTTAGAGAATTAGCAGGACTGGCCCACGATAATTTCGCCCTGCCATGGTTATGGCTTAGTCGATTTACACGGGTTCGTTGCAAGCAGGTGTCTATTCCTCTTTTACTCATTGGGTCATCGCTGAGCCTGCGTTAGACTGAGAATAATCGTTTTTCGCCGGAGTAACTGGAGGCGATGGGTAAATACGTTCTAACTTTTTTGAAACTACTACCAGGGCTTTTGTTCCTGGCCGGACTTGGCTTATATATATTTCGTATACCACTTATGGACAGTCTGCTGATTGGTCAGTTAACGCAGCTCGGCGTTCCAATGAACTCCGTCACAGTCAAAGAGGTTTCACTGAACGAACTTGAATTACGCAAACTTTCACTAGGTACAGCAAACGAACTGCGGGTAGACAAAATAAACGCCACATGGACGCTGCCAGGCTTGTTTGAGGGAGAACTGCAAACGGTGGAGATTAGCGGTCTGCAGTTATTGCTCGACCTGACTGGAAATAATCCCCCTCTCGGGTCGTTGCAGAAACTGATTGGGGATGAAGGCGATAGCGACAATAGCAACCTTCCACTGATCTCGCTGCTCGATGCAAAGGTCGCTCTGCAAACCACAGCGGGCAATTTCACGATCAATCTACGTGGCGACGTTATACCGGGATCGTCAGGTAAAAAACTAATAGCCGTTAATATTGAAACCACCGCAGAGCCAGGCCATGTGATTGCTGATCTCTCTGCGACACAGGACGCTGACGGAAACCTGCAGGGAGAGCTAACCATAGCGGAAGCTTCACTGTCATTACCCGATATAAATATTTCCGGGATACGGGGTAAAAGCACTTTCGAATTGAAAGATAACCAGCCGCAGGCTATCAGCGCTGATTTCTTTTTATCGCATATCGGCCTTGCAGTCGCCGGACTGGAGGGCGAAACCTTTGAACAGGGCTCAATTAGTCTGCAAATGGACGCGACGGATACGCGCCTCAAAGGCAAATTGCTGGCGGCTGAAGATGCGTCCGTAATTGCCTTTACCGCAGCGTTGAATGATTACCGACATCAACCCGACATCGTAGTCGATGCCTCGGCAGCGGTTAATGCCGACAGTGTTATCTGGGGTTTGTCCGGGCTATCTCAGCCCGGCAAAGGATCTGCCAGCCTGACTGTGAGGGCTGACGGGAAAACACCCGCATTGCGGACTGCTGCTGACAACTGGCGAAGCTGGTTGCAGCACAGCACACTGCAGGGCCAGGGTATTCTCAAACTGGACGGACTCGAATTTGCCCAAAAAGTTGCTGATCTCAACGGTGATATCGAGATTAATGCTGAATTGGTTGATGGCCTGGGGAAATTTACGCTTGCAGAACACAGCAACATCGAAGCTTCCGGCCCGGACCCTGCCTGGGTCGAGCGTTTCGGCATCCCCTCGACGCTGCTCACTGAGCTAAAACAGGATACAAAACTGCGCCTTAAGAGCAAAGGTGAAAATAGTGTAATCGTGCCTATCGACATGATAGCCGACGGCATTCAAATGGATCTTGTAACTGATCTGGAGTTTATCGTCGATAAAGCGCGAGCCGACATCAGCGCACAGGCAGAGGTCACCATTAGTCGGCAAAACCAGGTGGCGGCATTCAAACTTGATGAGTTCAATATTATCTCCTCAGGATTCAAATACGCCGGTAACACGATCGACAAATTGACTTTGGGCGGCAACTTGCAGGGGTCAGCAGATACCTGGGCGGGGGAGCTGGACCTCGCCGCGGATGTTAAACGATTTCGGCTCGAACCACTGGATGCGCGTATGGCAAGCGTTACTTTACCAATGCGGGTCAACTTCAAACAACATGACGGACAACTGTCATTGCACAAGCCGGGACAAATGACGGTTGCAGAACTGGCGCCGTTCGAGGCGTTTCGAGTCAAAGGACCTTTTAAATTACACCTTCCCGGGGCCGATATCCGGTTTGGGTGGCAATCAGAGGGTGTGTCGCTGGAAAATCAGATTACGCTGCAGCCTGGCAGCTTCACATTGCTGGTTAACCGTGAGGACGCGCCCGCGCTGGAAATGGAAATTAACCCCGGAAAGATTTTGCACACGGGCCAGATGGAAAGTACAGGCCAGCTCAATGGCAAGAGCACTATCAGTGCAGCAGGCATCACTTTGCCGCAATACCAGCTTCAACTGGAAAATATCACAACTACGATACGCCACGACGGGTCAGGCAAGCGTCAACTCGCCGATTTCAGAATCGATCGGCTGCAGCACCTGGCTGCAGAACCTTATTTTGCGCCGATCAGCCTTACCGGCAACGTGAAGCTGAGACGCGAGCGTTTGTTCATCGATGCCCTCGGCGGCATAACCGACACACAGTACTTAAAATTAGCGGTCGAGCACGGACTCGATACGGGCGAGGGCAACCTGAAACTGGATGTCACTCCGTTGTCATTCTCACCCGGTGTGTTGCAACCCGTGGCGCTATTCCCGGATCTGGCCATGCTGGAGTCCGTCAGTGGTTCCGCCAGCGCCAGTAGTCGCATCAGTTGGTTGAAACAGGGTATCAAGAGCGGTGCCGAGATTGATTTTCAGAATCTGTCTTTTACTCAGAATGGAACCACCATCAGCGGCCTGTCAGCTGCGTTAAAACTGACTGACCTGCTATCGCCCAGGAGTCTTCCGCAGCAAAAAATAACGATTCAGCGTATCGATCCCGGTGTTCCCATGGAGAATATGGAAATCATCTACAAGATTCAGGGAACGGAATCGGCTCAGCTCGCTATCGACACGGCCCGGCTATCCATGATCGGCGGTACATTGTCAACAGGCCCTACCGTGATTGATCCGTTATCAAACTCCACCAGCATGGTGCTGCAAGTGGCTGATCTCGATCTTGAGGCGCTGTTCGAACTGATAGATGTCGAGGGGCTTGCAGGGGACGGGCGTCTCGACGGCAGTATTCCACTGACCTTGAGAGACGATTCTGTCTCGATTCAGGACGGCGTGCTTGCCGCAACAAAGCCCGGGATACTTCGCTTTAAATCAGAAAAAGTGTCGCAATTACTGGCTGGCAGCGCTGAAGAGCTTGATCTGCTGTTGCAGGCATTGACGGAGTTTCACTACACCGAACTGACATTGAAGCTGAATAATTCTACAAACAATGACCTGCTGACCACACTTTCTTTGCTTGGCCATAATCCGAATGTCCTGCAAGGACGGCTTTTTCGTTTGAACCTTAATCTGGAAAGTAATGTCAGTGATATCCTGAAGGCCCTCAGCCAGGCTTATGGAGTTTCCAGTAAAGCCCTTCAGCGAGCGTTCAGATTGCGCTAGGCATACTGTTCACCGTTGCTGGCCGGGGTAGAGTAGCACCTGGTTTACTGCTAAGCTGGCGTTGTAATTGGCAAGCATTCATCCGCTAAGGTAAAGTGAAAATAACCCGGAGTGAGTACGATCTATGCGCAAACACTATCATTTGAATATTGTCTCAGTTGTCGTAGTGCTGATGCTCACAACGGCCTGCACACCAACTGTCAAAGTTGAGGCCCCCCAGGAACCAATCACGATTAACCTCAATATCAAACTGGATGCCGATGTACGCGTGAAACTGGAAGAGCAGGCAAAAGAGGATATTGAAGCCAATCCGGACGTTTTTTAATGAAAGTGTTTACCAGTAACTATATTTTTCAGGAGGACAGCATGCTGCGAAATTACGCTTCAAGTTTCTACAGGTCCACCATGATGACTATCGTGGTATTTCTATTGGCGAGTGGAATTACTGCCTGGGCCGGTTCTCTTCAGGACTTGCGTGCTTCCGGCGCACTCGGTGAAAGTGCTAGCGGCTATGCGGTGGCACGTGATGCCAGCGCAAAAGCTGAGGTCGCCGCCATCAACAAGAAACGCAAGGCAGTCTACGCTAAAAAGGCGGCCGCCCAGGGCGTAAGCATCGATCAGGTTGGCAAGGTTTATGCGAAGGAGATATTCAAGAAAGTCCCGGTTGGCACCTGGATTCAAAACCAGCAAGGCAAGTGGATAAAGAAATGAAAATCTTTCAGTTGTTGTCACAGAGGGCGACAATTTAATTTGGGATATCACATGTTAAGCTGGAAATAGAATTATTCAATTCCCTAAGCATGCCTGGCCTTTTATCCCGATGTCCCTATATTAAGAAAACCGGGAACCTAGGCATCCCAATAGGGTTGATTGCCGCCGAAGTATTCGATCGCAAAATCCAGGAAAACCCGTACCTTGGCGGGCAGATACTGCCGCTCGGGAAAAACCGCATAGAAAGTGTGATCGGGAATATGATAGGAACCCAGGATCCTCACCAGATTTCCCGTCTTCAAGTCAGCGCCCGCTACGAAGGTGGGTAATCGGCCAATCCCGACGCCTTCTCGTAGCGCCTCGAGTAATGCTTCGCTGTTGTTCACCCGATAGTTACCCGACACCAAAACCGCTTCTGACTGGTCGCCTTTGTTCAGCGTCCACTCGTTCGCATCGCCGGAATAACTGAACAGTATGCAGTTGCGTTCGCAAAGCTCCGACGGAGTGAGCGGCATGCCGTGGCGATCAATATAGGTGGGAGAGGCACACAATACCTGACACAACGGTGCAAGTTTACGGGCAATCAGTGTCGAGTCCGGCATATCGCCAGAGCGTATGGCGACGTCGATCCCAGCTGCCACGAGATCAATATTTCGATCATCCATCACCAGGTCTATGTGCAGCTTTGGGTAACGCTGCATAAATTTCGGGATCAATGGAGCCACATGCAGGCGTCCAAACGACATCGGACTACTGATTTTCAATTTCCCCTGCGGCTCACCCTGTAACTCTGTCACCGCATCTTCGGCCTTCCCGGCGGCGCTCAAAGCCTGGGCTGCATGTTCATAATATCGTTCCCCGGCTTCGGTCAGACTGAGCTTACGGGTCGTGCGGTGCAATAAAAGGACACCGAGGTGGTTCTCAAGTTGATTGATGCGCTTACTCACCGCGGATTTTGAAACCCCAAGTGCACGTGACGCGGCGGAGAAACCACCGTTCTCGACGACCGCTACAAACACCGGAATGGCAGCGAATTCACCCATTATCAAACCTATTGTCAACTAATTCTCAACATTTAGTTTCCCGGAAAACGGATTATCAGTCAATTAGAAACATTATAAAGTGCTTCCCACTAAATGAAAGATCCACATGGTTACGCCAGTGGATCAAAGTCTAGCCCTAACCGGAGGGAGCAAAACTAATGAAACAAAATTTCCCAGACAAGGTTTCGAACCTGACGCAGTTCGCGTTTTCTACGAGCGTTGCCCCGATTGATCGTGTACAAGCAGCAACTAAAACTACCTCGAAATCCGTGATGAACTCTCATCTAGGTATGCTGCTATGGGCGCTGATCGTGGGCTCATCCTTCCCGGCTGTCGGAATGATGAGCGAGGGATTGCCGCCACTACAACTAACGGCGATTCGATTCGCCATCGCGGCGCTGGCGATACTGCCGCTGGTGTGGGGCAAGTCAGATCGTTGGCCCAGCCTGCCGGGGCTGGCCCTGTACGCATTCATGGGCCTTAGTCTCGCCGGGTTCTTTGGCACGATGTTCTGGGCAGCACATCGAACCTCCGCACTATCGATGGCCACGCTATATGTCAGCGTACCGTTACTGGCCTATTTCCTCGGCCGAGCACTCGGTGTCGAGCGTCGAGCCAGTCAATTGCTGGGGATTCTGGTATTGGGAGCGGCTGGTGCGCTCGGACTGGCCTGGGCCGAGGCAGGCGGACAATCCTCTGCACTGCAATTCGGCATGGCCGAGTCAGCGTTCTTTGTCGGATGCCTGGCTTCCGCATTATATCCGGTGTTAAGCAAGTGGGGTCTAAATCACGGGTGGCTATCGCCATCGGCAGGGCTGCGTACATTCTGGAGCCTGCTCACAGGCGGTGTACTGGTTGGCTTACTCGGACTTATCTGGGAAGACCCTCGGCTCCTAATTCCCCTGACACTAACCGATGGATTGGTGTTGCTCTATCTGAGTGTATTTTCCAGCGGCATGACATTTTGGCTCACACAGCGAGCCACTGCAGTGCTGACACCTGCCGCGGTAACGGCATATAGCTACCTGGTACCGTTTGTCTCGATGCTGTTGTTGTTCATTGACCAGCCACAGCGCATCGGCTGGCACTGGCTTCCCGGTAGTTTGTTGGTTGTACTCGCCATCGCTCTATTGCTAAAGCGAGGTACCACTAGCCGCCAACCAGATCAACATTTCCAGTCCCAAGTGCGTCAGCAAGCGTGCAACGCATGCTGATTATTTTCCAGCCCGTAACCACGTGCCTTACTTTTCAACCAACTATTTAAGGAGCAAATGATTATGAAAATCACAGTATTAGGAGCAACAGGCAATGCAGGTAGTCGTGTGGTCGCTGAGGCGTTGTCTCGTGGCCATGAGGTTACCGCCGTCATTCGAGATTCGACCAATACTAACAGTCTGCCTACTGGCGTTAAGGTTCTTACTGGCGATGCCGGTAATGTCGCGGATGTAGCCGAAGTCAGCGCCGGCCAGGATGTTGTAATTTCGGCTATCCGACCTGCATCCGGCCACGAGAGCGATGGTATTCCGACAACCCGATCGCTGATGGACGGACTCGCGAAAACCGGTGTGCGATTGTTGGTTGTTGGCGGTGCCGCAACACTCAGGGTGCCCGGCACCGACGGTAAGACAGTAATTGAAGATTCAAACTATCTTCCGGTTTCCGCACGACATATCGGCAGGGCAAGCGCTGACCAATTCGAGGTCTGCCTTGCAGAAACCCGGGTGGACTGGGCCTATCTCAGCCCCGCCGCACAGTTTACGCCGGGGGAACGCACCGGTAACTATCGCTTGGGTACCGACGAACTGTTGATCGACGCCGAGGGAATCTCGAAGATCTCGATGGAGGACGCCGCTGTCGTGCTTCTTGACGAAGCTGAGCGGCCCAGGCACCACCGAGCTCGATTTACCGCCGCATATTGATTTTAGCCCGCCTGAGAAAAGGAGCGGGGATCGCGATATCGAGCCGCCTCGTCCCTGCTGCGTTACCGGGATTCCCGGGAAAAGTAGCAACTTGATCTAAATCAATGTTATTCGAATCAGCTGTCTTGCAGTAGGCGCAATCACTTTGCCAGGGGTTAAAATGACATTAACGGGATTGCTAAAATCTGGTCACCATACTGATCTCGGTCGAGATCGGGTATCCCGGGATTGACCGGATCTCGAGACTACAGGTAAACCCAGGCCGATGGTTTTTTTATGATCATCAACATTATTTAACTGGAATTGAAAGATGAGCTACACAATAGACCGTTTAATCACAAACACTGATTTTGAAGAAGTCGATAGCAGAGCCCGAGCGGCACTGGCGGCACATGGATTCGGGGTACTTACCGAAATCGATGTAAAGGCGACGATGAAAAAGAAGCTCGATGTCGACATGACGCCGTATCGAATTCTCGGCGCCTGCAATCCGCAAATGGCGCATCAGGCGATCGGCATGGAACCCAAAATTGGGGCGATGCTACCCTGTAACGTGATTCTGCGTGAAGTCGAAGGCGGCATTCAGGTGAGTGCGGTCGACCCCGTCGCCTCGATGCAGGCGATCGATAACGACGCCCTGCACGCGGTTGCGGGCCAGGTTCGCGATATGCTGTCCACAGTGGTAGAGGAAATCTGATAGCGACGCGAGCTGCTTAGCCGCCCTGCTCTGCAATCGCTTTGATACAGCTTACCAGGGCATCGATTTCCGTGTCCTGGTTGTAGTAGTGCACCGAGGCGCGCACTAAATCAGGTAGCCGTCTTCGCGTCGCATCGATCAACGTGCTGACTGGCGAACTCACGCTGACGTGGATCCTGTTTTCACGCAGGCGGATTTCAATTTCAGCAGCATCAACCCCGGCAACCGAGAAGGTGACGATGCCGCATTTTCGCTTGCCAATGTCATGCAGGCTAACGCCTGGAATAGCGCCCAGCTTTACTCTGCACATGTCAGCCAGCCGACTAACTTCTGTCTCGATATTATCGAGGCCTATGTTCAACGCGTAATCAATGGCACTGCCAAGGCCCAGCTTGGCCGCGTAGTTGCTCTCCCAGTTTTCAAATCGTCTCGCATCCTGGCGCAATTCATAGTGGTCGACATCAACCCAGGTGGCCGAAAAGAGATCGATCATCGGTGGATGCAGGGAGTCGAGAACACGGCTGCTGACATATAGAAATCCCACTCCCCTGGGTCCGCGCAACCACTTGCGCCCGGTGGCGCTAAGCAAATCACACTGAATCGCGCCAACGTCGAGGGATATCTGGCCTGCCGACTGACAGGCGTCGACGAGGTACAAAATACCATGCGCCCGGGCTATCGAGCCGATTTCCTCCACTGGATTAACGAGGCCGCCATTGGTCGGGACATGGGTTATCGAAATCAGTTTTACTCGCTCGTCGATCATTTTCTTTAATGAGTCAACGCATACCTCACCATCATCGGTCGAAGCGATGGTTTCGACGACAACCCCTCGGTCCCTGGAAATTTGCAGGTAAGCCAGGTAGTTTGAGGCATATTCGGCTTCAGCGGTCAGGATACGATCGCCGGGTTCGAATGGGATGGCATAAAACGCCATCATCCAGCCAACTGTTGCATTCTCTACAATCGCGACTTCATCGCGCTGACAATTTATCAGGCGCGCAACCGAATCATAAACCGCTTCGAGTCGATCAGACCTGAGTCTCTCGGCCTCGTAGCCACCAACGGCGGCTTCGAGCCTGAGATGATCAATCTGGGCATCCAGCACGCAGCGCGGCATTAGCGCGGCGCCCGCATTATCCAGGTGGGCAACACCTGCTTCGCAAAGCAGGTCTCCGGTAACAGATGCTTTATCTATGGGCATTTATCAATCCTGTGTTCAATCAGTCGATTTTCGATTCGATGGGTTCCAGTTGCAATTGCAATTGCTCGTCGCAATCGCGTATGCGTACATCGTTAATGATGGTGACCAGAACAAAGCTTAACAACATCAGCAGGTACCAGGAAGATAATTTGGCGAGCGGCACCAGCTGCCATTCGATCGATTGATTCGGGTATATCCAGATATTGGCATAGGTCGCTACATTCTCGGCAACCCAGATAAACAGGGCAACCAGAGTTCTTCTGCCCAGGTCATGTCTGCCTATACTTGCTCACTGCAGACAATCAGCCCTGCCTGCATCCTAAATCGCCGGTGGTGCAGCACAGACGAGCTCATACGGATAGCGTTCGGGGATACCGCCGATATGCTCAAACACATCCAGGGTTGCTTCGAAGGCCGGCCTGGTGATTTCGACATGTGGCGTCCAGCAACCGAGTTGCTGATAACTGGCAATACAATTCTCCAGCGCTGCAGCATTGATATCGGGGAAGTACGCCTGTTCGACAGCTGCGATCTCGCTGGCCGGCGTCTGGTTCAGGTACTGCCGCGCATTAGCGTAAGCGCGGGTGAAGGCGCGAGCCATATCGGTCTCGAGCCATTCCCGCGATGCCGCCAGGCTGGAAAACGCACAGGGACCTATCTGCGGGCCGACCTGCGCCACGACGCTGCCGATACCATCGTCTGCGAGTTGCTGTGGGTAGGGGCCTTGCTGCTGCACATATTGTCCCTGACCGGCCCGGAAGGCCTGGTCAATCTCGGCCGGGCCACCCGGCGTAAGCGCAATAATTTTATTGAAATCGATGCCAGCCCGATGGCAGGCGTAGCGAAACATCGCATTTGGTTGACCGCCACCAAACATCACGACCTCGGCGCCTTCGAGTTTTTGCCAGGAAAAACCTGCATCGGATTCACGCCCGGTGATAAAAAAACCATCCATTTCATTGACCTGGGCAAAATGCAATGGATACCCGGACTCACCCCTGGCGATAGCGTTGAATGCCTGACTTGGAGCCGACTGCACCACGTGGGCCGAGCCATTGCTAATCGAGTCCACTGCCGGTACTCCCGGCGGCGACACCGACCATTCGAAATCAAGCCCTTCCTGTTTCAGAAAACCACCCGCCATGGTCACGATCAACGGTGAGTAAAACGCTGAGAACAACGTGAACTGGATATTTATCTTGGCCATAGTTTATTGCTCCTGAATACAGTTATTTCGCCAGGGAATCTCTGATTAAATCTGAGCGAATCAGCTTGTGATTCAAAATAATCAAGATCAAGGCGTGGAACGCAAGTAAGACCCAAAGCAATCGCTACGCTCATGGGGCCAGCTTTAGCCCAGCTATTGCTAAGTTTCACAACGCAGAGATTGATTATTTTGGACACAAGATGTTCGTTCATGATTTGATCAGAGGTTCCCTAGGTTACTTCAAACCAGGTCACCATGCCGCCGGCCATGTGTTCGACCATGTGGCAATGTATCAACCATTTACCGGGATTATCGGCGATGAAGGCCATGCTGCCCTGCTCACCGCGTGAAAATAGCGCCGTATCCCGCCAGAACGCTGGGGTTTTATCATAGATGAAGTGATGTCCATGAATATGCATCGCATGCGGCCAGCTATTGTCATTATTGACGTCGAGGCTGATCGCGGTACCGCGTTTAACGCTGAAAAGCGGTTTTTCCGGCATCCCCGCGATACCGTTTATCGCCCAGATTTTATTGTGCTTGACGAGTTCGCGAATCCCCATTTCCCTGCCCTCGAAAGTAGCACTACGCATGCGGCCCATGGCGCCGCCTTCCATTAACAGCGGGATATGCACAAATGTGTCCGGCAATACAGTTTTATTGAGCGGATTTGGCGACAGCGCAATCGGGGCATCGGGCAATTGTTGACGCCTGGCGGTCCGCGCAAACTCGAAGCTGGCAATCTCGTAGGCATACTCGCCAATTACCAGTTCTATCAGCGAGCGATGGCCCGGATCGGCGGTCATGTCAATGATCAGATCCATACGCTGCCCCGGCGCAAGTACGATCCTGCCCGTATCCACCGTGAAGGGTTGCACCGGTTGACCGTCTACTGCGATAACCGAGATTTCAGGCTCATTAAACAGCAGGTTCATGGTGCGAGCATTGGCAATATTGATCAAGCGCAGGCGGATACGTTCACCGCTGGCAACGCTGAAGCGCTTGTCGGTCTCACCGTTTACGGTGATGACATTACCCATGCGCCCGCCATGGGACCAGTCATGCAGGGAACCCAGACTTTGCGTATCCATTTGCATTGCATCATCCAGGCGCCAGTCGTCGATCGCGAACACCAGGTCTTGATCCACGAATGGTGGATCGTCCTCGGCAACGATTAACACCCCGGCCAGGCCCAGCGCCAGCTGCGCCCAGGATCGTTGATGACTGTGATACCAGTAGGTGCCGGCATCCGGTGGCGTAAAACGGTACTCGAAGGTCTCCCCCGGCAGCACCGCTGCCTGGGTCATACCGGGCACACCATCCATGGCATTATCAATGCGTAACCCATGCCAGTGCACTGAGCTCGCTTCATCGAGCGCATTATGAAACAGGATGATTGATTCACGCCCCTGCGGAATGCGAAGCAGCGGTCCCGGAATCGACTGGTTATAAGCCATAACCTGCGTGGGCTGCGCCTGATCGCCGCGAAACTTCTTCAGGTCTTGCTCGGCGCGCAATCGCAGTGGCGCCCCACTGCTACCCGCAAACGTCACGGCAGGTCGGAGCATTGTGCTACCGATCAATCCGGCCGCAGCTGTCTTGAGAAAAGTTCTTCGCTTAATCACCGTGTCTTTAGCCTGCCTCGAAAAGACGTTACTTAACCACCTGGTCCCAGCACAGATGCAGGGTATCCAGGCAGGAATGTGCGAGCCGGCCACAACGTTCCGGGCTCCAGCCCTGGATTTGATCGACAGTGTCACTGGCATCCTTGAACGGCATTTCCAGGGTCATCACCAGGGCTTCGAAACGCTGCGCCAGCGAGCTGGAGCAATAGCTCATATTCGCGCTGCCGGCGTGATTGACCGGATAGCCATGTTCAAACTGGAAATCCGGGTTGACGTTGGCCAGGGTGGTCTTGAAAAGATCGAGTTGCTGCTGACGCGCCGGATCCCAGCCCGGAATGCCTTCGGTACCGGCGATAAAATTGTAGGGTAATGCCTCATCACCATGCACATCGAGTCCGAAATCCAGCCCGGTTTGCTTTATTTTCTCGAGCACACAAAGCACTTCAGGACTTTTTTCGAGCGTCGGGTTATCCCATTCCCGGTTTAGATTCGAACCAACCGCGTTGGTGCGCAGATGTCCGCGCCGGCTGCCGTCCGGGTTCATATTCGGCACCAGGTAGATGGTCGCTTTGTCGAGAATCGCGGTGACCACCGGATCGCTATGATCGACCAGACGATTAACCATGCCTTCCATCCACCATTCCGCCATGGTTTCACCGGGATGCTGCCGTGCCACCATCCAGATATTTTTGTGCCCCTGGTCGATTTCACCAAAGCGTAGGCAATCCATGGCCTGGCCATCGAGTGTCGTGCCAATGGTTTCCACCTGGCAGCGCGCGCTGGTTTGTGCAAAAGCAATCAGGTCGGCATGTCGCTCCATCGAGTAAGGTGCAAAATAGGCGAAATAGACCTGATCCTCACTGCTGTTGTGCTCGATGACCAGATTTTCGCCGTCGAATGAAGTATCGACCCGAAACCAGAATTCCCGATCATAGCTTGCGACCGCCCGATAACCCTCCCAGCCCTTTTGATAGGATGCGCCCGCAGCGTTGGTTATTACGTATCTGCAATCAAGATCTTTTACATTTGCCGCGCGAAAATAAAACCACTGGTAAAAATCTGACTGATGGTCGGCACGAATGTTGAGCAAGATATTGGACGGATCGCTAGAATCGATACAGTCGATATTGCCGCCTTCGAACTGGCTGGAAATGAACATGCTTTTTCCCGAATTAAAATCAGTATGAGAGAATACTGTATGCGCTGGATAATTTCGATTGCTTTACTACTTCTGCTAACCGGTTGTGCTGACATGGGTTATTACTGGCATAACGCGAACGGGCACCTTGCGGTCATGAACCAGCGCGTCGATATCGATGAATTGCTTGCCGACGACCAGCTCGACGACGAGCTGCGTGAACGCCTGCAGCTGGTGCAGGAAATCCGCCGTTTTTCGATCGAACGACTCGATCTGCCGGCAAACGACAGTTACTTAAGCTATGTCGAACTCGATCAGCCCTATGTGGTACAGAATATTTTCGCGGCACCCGAGTTCTCGACGCGGCTTTACGAATGGTGCTACCCCGTCATCGGCTGTGCCAGCTATCGCGGCTATTACGACGAAGCACGCATGCTTGCCTATAGCAACGACCTGAAATCGAGAGGCCTGGAAGTGTATATCGGCAGGGTATCGGCTTATTCGACGCTGGGCTGGTTTGACGATCCGGTGCTGAGCAGCTTTGTTAACTGGCCCGATTACCGCCTCGCAGGCCTGTTGTTCCACGAACTAACGCATCAACAGATATACATCGACAACGACACCACTTTCAACGAATCACTCGCCTCCGCCGTGCAGCAGGTCGGCACCGAACTGTGGCTGCAGTCGAGGCATCAACATGATCAGCTCGACCAGTTGACGAGCTGGTCGCATTATCGTGACGAAGTTATCGCACTGATAGGCAGCACCCGA
>Ga0265306_10000572_pt1 | contig 17696 bp, 17 predicted proteins | sample Helome_3_FD_192493 | JGI IMG/M metagenome (GOLD analysis project Ga0265306, IMG submission 192493) | Marine sediment microbial communities from subtidal zone of North Sea - Hel_20160420 (Illumina Assembly) | ecosystem: Environmental > Aquatic > Marine > Subtidal zone > Sediment ... | reverse complement strand
CTCTTCCCTCCGATCCCGATCGGCATGGGCACGTGGATCTTCTGGAGAGCGAACCGTTCCTGGCGCAAGGACTGGCGAACCGAGCGACGCGGCCGGACGACGGCAGTGAGCTGAGGACGGGTCAGAGGGGCAACCTGGGAAGCAGCTCGATTCCAAGCACCCACTGCACGAGAATCGACAGCAGGAGCCAGGCGCCCCACCCGACAGCCACTGTTGCGACTGCGCGCTTGGTCGAGAAGTCCATGCCTTCCCTGATGCCGATGGTCGCCGCCACGAGCGACCACGCCGCACCGACGAAGCCCAGCCATGGGACGATGCCGATCGCCAAAGGTGCGAAGGCGAACCCGATGACCCGCAGCATCTCGCCATAGTCAGCAACGCCCTTGAAGGCTTGCGTCCCAACCACGAGGGCGATCCACGACCACATGAGCCATCCGACAACCCCGGTGACAGCTCCGGCGAGTGCACCGAACAGGATGTTCGCGTCCGTGGCAACGGCCGATCCGATTCCGGACAACGTGGTCGCGACAACCACCACGATGGCTGCCTGCAGGGTCATCGACCGGTTGAGCTCCGCCTCGTTGTAGAAGTCGGCATCGAGCAACAGCGCCCTGATGATGTTGCGAAACCACGCAGCGATAGCCATAGGCGCAAGTATCGCGCTTCGCGACTCCTCGCGTTCGTCGGCAGGCCTTGGGACTGATGGGCTAGGTGAGCGTCGACCGCCACGCCAGGATTGCCTCGCCGATCAGATCGGCGGAGTCCTCCTGTATGAAGTGGATACCAGGGACAGTCACCTCGGTCTGATTCGGCCATCGTCGAGCGAAATTGCGCTGCCTCCCGACCAGGATGCTGCCTGGGTCAGCATTGATGAACAGCTTCGGGAGGTCAGTGTTCGAGAACCACCTGCTGTACCCGGCGACAACTTCATGGGTATCCGTCGGCTTGCCATCTATCGGGATCTGCCTCGGCCATGTCAGCGTTGGCCTTCGGCTCTCACCGGCCTCCACATACGGAGCGCGGTACGCATCCATCTCTTCGTCCGTCAGATCCCTGATGATCGAAGCCGGCAGTATCCGTTCGACGAAGATGTTCTTCTCGAGCACGAGTCCCTCACCCGCATTCGAACGCATCGCTTCGAAGATCGGGCGCGCAAGCTCGGGCCAATCCGCCCAGCCCACGGGCGTCACGATTGCCTCCATGTAGGCCACGGCGTGGACACGATCCTGGTTGCGGTGTGCCCAGTCGAATCCGAGAGCGCTCCCCCAGTCATGCACAACGAGCGTGACCCTGCTGCCAAGGTCGAGATGGTCGAGCAAGCCATCGAGGTATCGACGATGGTCCGTGAACGTATAGGACGACGGGCCGCTATCTGGCAGCTTCGCCGAGTCACCCATCCCGATGAGATCCGGCGCAATGCAACGGTATCGGGCTGAGAGATGGGGGACCACGTTTCTCCATAGGTACGAAGATGTGGGGTTGCCGTGGAGGAACACGATCGGATCCCCCCGGCCCACATCGACATACGCCATCCCGAGGCCATTGATGATTGCCGTCTTCTTGTCCATCGGTACCTCCTCAGCCCAAGCGTACCTGCCGCCCCGCAGAGCGCCGGAGTCACGAGAGCGTGCAAGAATCCGCTGATGGACAGGGTGACATTCGGCACGGGCATTGCGGACGCCGCCCAGGCCACCGGCACGACCATCGTCATCGACACGTTCCGGGCATTCACGACAGCAGCAGTCCTCTTCGCCGCCGGGGTGGACACCCTCTACCTCGCCGAGTCCCTGGACGAGGCCCGACAGTTGGCACATGCCGTAGGAGGATTCCTCTGCGGGGAGGACAACGGAAGCCGCCCTCCGGACTTTGACCTGTCAAACTCACCGCTCGAGGCATCGCTTCGAGATGACCTGGCTGGGGCAACGATCGTACAGCGAACATCTTCGGGGACCAGGTCCGTAGTGGCTGCGTTGCGTGCGGGCGCTCAACCGGTCTATGCGGCGAGTCTGGTGGTTGCAACAGCAACCGCAACTGCTGCCAGGGTCAACGGACCGGTGACGATCATCTCATCCGGCCTCCACGGCACCGAGCCAGCCGAGGAGGATGATCTGACTGCCACCTTCATCGCTGACCTAATTACTGGCTCGACTGCGGACCCGCTGACAGGCCAGCGGATCCGAACCTGCGACCGAGCGCTGACACTGGCACGGGCACCGTGGGCACACGCTGGCGATGTGGACATCGCCGCCGAGCCAGATCGCTATCCGTTCGCGATGGAGGCAATCGTTGACGGAGTCGGGCAGGTTCAGCTGGTGAGCACCGGCCCCTGACAACTCTGGTCGATGGGTTATTGGTGACTAGTCAGTCGTCGACTGGCGAAAACCATTCTTTGGTATTCGCTGCAGCGGCCGATATTTGCGGAAGGACCAGGGGAACCCTGGCGGCACGGACATCGGAGGAACCACAGTGTCCACGCACAACAAGGCACAACCCATCACGCGAATCGGTGATGTCGATGACCTCGCAGAGGTGATCGAACTCCACGGCGTCAACGCCCCATCCTTCTACCAGCGAAACAGCGGTTCGCTTCCGAAGGCGAACACGGGAATCACCGACGCCCATCGTCGATCCGACCTGCCTCGCCCAGAGAACTCGGACAAGGACTCCTTCGGCGACATCGTCCGCAAAGTGTTCAAGCGCTAGACGCAAACTCATGCACCTTTTCTGGAGAAATCCCTCAAGGCCAGGCGCGACCGTGCCGATGTGTGGGCCATGAAGCTGTTCAAGCGAAGCACCTCCGACGACCGCAGTGCGGACAGGAACCATGAAGAGGCTGTCAGCAGCCGCATGAAGTCCGTCCTGTCTCGTGAGACCAATCACGACGATGCGTCGGCCGTGGAGCAGCGTCTCCGCAACATGGTGTACGGAACCAACAAGAAGTAGCCGATCTCGGCCCCTTCCCGTTCCCCGGCCATCGTGGCCGGGTTCGAACGCGCCATGCACCCTCACACTCTCCGAAGTTGGTTACCCACTGCGCGTTGTCATTCGCTCCCCTGTCGTCTACACTGGTGGCGGGCGATACATACGGAGGAAGGACATGGGACTGTCCGCACGAGAAGTGCAGGATCGGTCGTTCTCGTCTGGCTTGCGCGGCTACGACCGCGCTGAAGTCGGGGACTACCTGGCACAGGTTGCTGAATACATGGCGGGACTCGAGGAGCGATTGGCGATCGCTGAGGCGAAAGCTGGCCGAGCACAAGAGAGCTACGACCGAATGAACGACGTTCTCGACGCCAAACTCGCCGAGACCCACCAAGCTCGAACGGTGATCCTCGACGAGGCTCGGCTCGAGGCCAAGACCATTGTTGCGAATTCTCAAGAGGTCACACAGCCGCTCGATGACAGTGCGGCCGTGCACACCAGCGCTGCGATCATTGCCGAGGCCGAGGCGAAAGCCGACCTGCGCATGAAGCAGGTCGAGGCAGTGACGGAGCAGGCTCGCCAGGAAGCCACTGAGACTGCCCATCAGGCCCAACAGTCTGCCGACCTCAAACTCGCCGAAGCAGATCGCGTTCTCGAGGCAGCCCGCAGGGAAGCACGAGACATTCGCAGGCAGGCAGAGGCTGACCGGTCAGAGATGGAAGCCCAGCTCACCCATCTGAGGCGCATCGTTGCGGCGGCAGATGCAAGCGGCGGCAGGGATCTCTCGGATGCGACCATCGAACTGCGCGACAACGGGAGCATTGTCGTGGACCTCACAGCGCCGGCAACCAATCGCGAGGAAACGCCAGCCTGAGCTAGCGGGAAACTCCGAGCCCGGAGACCACGAAGCTCGCAATATCGATAGCGAGCTCGTTTCGGTCGAGTCGCCCCTCCTCGGAGAACCAACGGTCGATGGCATTGAGGATCGACAGCGTGTAGATCGCAACCAGTCGCGCATCGCTGTGGGCGTCGAAGATGCGATCACGTTGCCCCGCCGCTATGCACTCCACGAAGACGCCCTCATACGCCGAACGGGCCTCGACGATGCGCTGATGATCCCCCGCGGGAAGGAAGCCGGTCTCTGACAGATAGGTCCGTGACTCGGACCTATGGTCAAGCACCACGTCAATGTGGCCAGCAATGAGGCGATCGAGGCGATCTTGTGGCCCCGAGGACAGCCGCACAGCCTCGCTTGCCGAGGCAGCAAAATAGTCCGAACCCCTGTCGATCACTGCAGCGAGCAGCTCCTGCTTCCCCCCAACATGGGCATAGATCGAAGAGCCGAGAATGCCAAGGTCTTCGCCGAGGTCTCGCATCGACGTTCCGTGGTAGCCATGACTGGCAAAGCGGTTGCCAGCCCCGGCGATGATGTCGTCACGGGTGAGCCTGCTCATGAACGATCAGGTGTCATAGGTGAGTTCGACGGTGTCGGACAGCGGGTGCGCCTGACAGGTGAGCACCTGCCCGGCGTCCACTTCCTCCTGATTGAGCGCCCAATTGCGGTCCATCCTGACCTCACCCTTCGTTACCAGTGCTCGACACGACGCGCATGCTCCGCTGCGGCACGAGAACGGGCCCTCCGGACGCACCCGCAGGACATGGTCGAGGATGGGCGTTCCATCAGGGTCCACGAATACGGACGATGTGCGCCCGCCGAGCGTGAACCGCACCTCGGATCCGTCCACATCGTCTTCGGCAACAGCGATCGGACCATCGCCACCGGCGTAGAACAACTCATCGTGCACCATGGCTGGGTCCACGTCGAGAGTGACGAGGGCCTCCTTGGATGCCTCCACCATGCCCTTGGGACCACATAGGTACCACCCATCGATGGACTCTGGCGAAATGAGCATGCTGCAGAGCTCGACCACCTTGTCGACATCGATTCGTCCAGACAGGAGCGGCAGATCGTGGTGCTCACGGCTCAGCACGTGGATCACCATGAAGCGATCCGGGTACGCACCCTTCAGGGCGTCAATGTCATCGAGGAACATCACTGAGGCACTGGTTCGATTCCCATACACCAGCGTGAAGCGACTGTTCGGCCGATCACGAAGGGTCGATGCAACGATCGAGAGCACGGGCGTGATCCCGCTACCCGCTGCAATGGCGACGAAGGAACCCGCGTCGCCAGCCTCGGGATCCAACGTGAAGTCACCTGCGGGTGGCGTGGAGGAGATGACATGGCCAGATTCGAGCCTCGAGTGCGCCCAGGATGAGAACACACCACCTGGCAGCAGCTTGATTCCAACCTGGATGACGTCGCTGTCCTGTGCCGAGCAAATCGAATAGCTGCGGCGGACATCCTCACCGTCGATGGTGGTTCTCAGCGTGAGATGCTGTCCAGGAACATGCCGAAAGACGTCCCGCTCATCGTCGGGCGGCGCAAACGTCACCCTGACAGCGTCGTCAGTGATGTGCTCGACATCAGTGACGGTGAGGGAGTGGAATGCTACCGCTGGCATCAGATCGCCTTGAACTGGTCGAAGGGTTCGCCACAGGTCGTGCAGACCATCAAACGCTTGCATGCGGTCGAGCCGAACTCCGAGACGACACGAGTATCGGCATCGTCACACACCGGACATAGCACCTCCTCGACCACCGAAACGAGCGCGCCAGGCGGTGCAATGCCGTAGGCCCGGAGCTTGTGTCTTCCTGCACCGGTCATCCACTCCGTTGTCCACGCAGGCTCAAGCTGTGTGGACACACGTGCAACGTATCCGGATTCCTCGAGGACCGCTTCGATGTCCTCCTCGATGACCCCCATTGCAGGGCAACCCGAATAGGTCGGGGTGATCACAACATCGACAACACCATCCGACGAAACATCCACCGCCCTGAGAATGCCGATGTCCTCGATGGTCAGAACCGGGATCTCTGGATCGGTGACCGACTTCAAGAGCTCCCAGACCTCGGCCAGCGAAGGCGCTATGGTGCTCACCAGGTCAACCCCGGGTAGGAGCGTTGCATCCATTGCATCTCTGCGAGGAGATGCCCCAGGTACTCCGTGTGCATGCCGATCCGACCGCCGCTCGTCTGGAAGTCATCTGCGCATCTGGTCAGCGTGGCCTCCTCAAACACCGTGTCGACGGTGCGAGCCCAGTCGCTGGCCAGATCAGTTGCCATCGGCGCAATGCCGTGCTCGGCCAGCGTCGTCTCCACGTTGTCGGTGGAGCAGAGCTCGACGGTGTAGCGCCACAGGCCGTCGATTGCGGCCTGGGTGCGAGCGTGGCTCTCCGGCGTCCCATCGCCGAGACGAACGACCCACGTTGAGGAGCGACGAAGGTGGTATGTCGCCTCCTTCAGGCCTTTGGCCGCGATACCCGCGAGGCGGCTGTCGGTGGAAGCCATCAACCGCTCCCAGAGCGGCACCTGATAGGCATCGAAGAAGAACTGGCGGACCAGGATGTGCGCGAAGTCTGTGTTCGGCTGCTCCACCAGGAGAGCGTTTGTGTATGCACGCTCTGGCCGGAACATCGCAAAGTCGTCCTCTGACCGACCGTCCCCCTCGAGTTCCCCTGCATACGTGAAGAGGAACCGGGCGATCCCGATGTGGTCGAGCGCCGTATTGCCGATTGCGAGGTCCTCCTCGAGTTCGGGAGCCATCGAGATGTATTCCCCGAGACGCTGTCCGAGCACAACGTTGTCATCGGCTAGGCGTACGGCATAGGTGGACAGCGGCGTGGACGTGGTCAGCGTGTTCACAGCTGCCCGACCTCATCAGGGATCTCGTAGAAGGTCGGATGGCGATAGGGCTTGTCCTCGAACGGACCGAACATCGAGTCCGCATCATCGGAGGCGTGGATCTCGGCAGATCTCACGACCCAGACGCTGACTCCCTCTGCGCGTCGCGTGTATCCGTCCCTGGCGTTCTGTATGGCGGTCTCTGCGTCAGGCGCGTGGAGCGAACCGACGTGGGCGTGGTTCAGACCACGCTTCGCCCTGACAAAGACCTCCCACAGGGGCCAACCAGCACGGTCGAGATCCGCGTGAATCTCGGCTGGCTCGTCGCCGGGGGCGAGGGGTACGTCGTAGCTCATCGCTTCCTCCTACGCGCTCGCTTCGAGGGACACGCTGCGCTTGGCTGCATAGGCGGTCGCCGCCTCGCGCACCCACGCGCCGTCCTCCCAAGCCTTGGTCTTGTGGGCAATCCGTTCCCTGTTGAGGCGCCCGTCTCCCTTGATGGTCGACCAGAATTCATCCCAATCGATCTCGCCGATCGCCCAATGGCCGGTGTCCTCGTTGTATTCAAGGTCGTCATCGGGAATGGTGCATCCGAGGTAGTGGGCCTGGGGCACTGTCTGATCGATGAACATCTGGCGCAGATCGTCATTCGTGATCCGTTTGACCTTCCATGCCATCGACTGTTCGGTGTGCGGCGATTCCGAGTCGTGCGGACCGAACATCATCAGGGCTGGCCACCACCAACGATCGATCGCATCCTGTGCCATGGCCTTCTGTTCGTCTGACCCGTTGGCAAGCGCCATCATGATCGAGTACCCCTGACGGGCGTGGAAGCTCTCCTCTTTGCAGATCTTGACCATCGCCCTCGAATAGGGCCCGTAGGATGTTCGCTGGAGCACGATCTGGTTGACTATGGCTGCGCCGTCGACAAGCCACCCGATTGCTCCCATGTCCGCCCACGACAATGTCGGATAGTTGAAGATCGATGAGTACTTCTGCTTTCCGGTGTGCAGCAGTTCGTTCAGTTCATCGCGCGACACACCCAGGGTCTCCGTCGCCGAGTAGAGATAGAGCCCGTGGCCGGCTTCATCCTGGACCTTCGCCATCAGGATCGCCTTGCGAAGCAGTGTCGGTGCCCTCGTTATCCAATTCGCCTCCGGCTGCATCCCAATCACTTCACTATGGGCGTGCTGTGCCATCTGGCGGATCACCGTCGACCGGTACCCGTCCGGCATCCAGTCCCTTGGCTCGATCTTCTCATCCGCTTCGATGATCTCTTCGAAACGCGCTGCACCGGCTTCAGTACCCACGGGGCTCCTTTCAGGAGACGCGAGGATAACAAACGAACGTTCGTTTGTCGACGCCACGCGACGGCCTTCGTGGCTCCTCAGGGAATCAGGATCTGGCGAAGCCTGCGAACAGATATCAGGCCGGCTGACACATCCTCGATACCGTCCCGGCTGATCCACCGGTGCCAGCGTTCCAGCCGAGGAGTGATCCGATCATGTTCATCGAGGAAGGCATCAATCGAGCCATCCGATTCGTCGTAGATGGTTGACACGACGTCACGGCGTAGCCACTGCAGGTCGTCACGAAGTGATTCGATTGCCAGACGGTCGAACGACGTCGTTCCTGGGAGCGACCGGATCTGACGTTCAAGCCACCCGACATAGAACTGTCGGCTCGCCCGGGTGTACAGGGCAGCGACGTCGAGGGCGTCCCTGTCATAGATGTGGGCGAGGTCGACCATGTCCGGACCCCGCCTCAGGGCCCTCTGGAAGGCGTGGCGGGTGGCGAGCGACTCGGGAACGCCGGCATCAACGAGATCGCGAGCAGCACGCTCATATGGTGCCTGCCACTCCGGGTCGTCGATATCGATCAGGCCAGACGCCAGGGCCTCGAAGTCTCCGGCAGCGATGTCGATCTCCTCGTCAATCGAGCGCTCGCTCGGCCGGATGAGGTACCACCGCGTCACGATCGTGACCAGCCTGTCGATATCCCGTAGCATCTCCCTCGTCGTCTCCGGGGAGATGCTCGAGCCAAGTGCCTCAACGTCCGCCCAACGCTGGGATGCGTCAGTCACCCGGCGAGCAATGCGATAGGCCCGTACGATCATCTCCGCCGAAGTCCCGGTGAGTGTTCGGAGGCGCGAATAGAACGTGCTGCCCTGTGAATTCAGAACCTGGTTCGCCACGATGGTCGAGAGGAGCTCCCTGCGGAGGGGATGTTCGAGGATCAACTCCCCGAACCGCTCCACGATTGGTCCAGGGAAGTAGCCGAGGAGGTCATCCACGAGGTGTGGGTCGTCCGGAAGGTCGGACACGATCAGGTGTTCGGTGAGACTCATCTTGGCGTACGACAGCAACACGGCAAGCTCGGGCCTGGACATGCCGCGGCCTTCCCTCGAGCGCTGCGCCATGTCATCCGGACTCGGAAGGAACTCGATTTCACGGTTGAGTAGACCCTCACGTTCGAGCCGATCCATCAAATCGGCGTAGGCATCGATCAGGTACGGCGAAGCGGCTGCCTCCTGCGACAGGATCTGCGCCTGGAGGAAGCTGTCATAGAGGATGCGATCGCACACATCCGATGACACCGATTCGATGATCTGGTCGCGCTCAGCCCTGTCGATCGCTCCGGACTCCTCAGCCATCCTCAGCAGGATCTTCAGATTCACCTCCCGGTCGGAGGCATTCACTCCACCGGAGTTGTCGATGAAGTCCGCAAAGACCCTGCCACCAATACGGTCGAACTCGATGCGTCCGAGCTGGGTCAATCCGAGATTTCCCCCTTCTCCGACCACCCGACAGCGAAGATCTCGACCGTTGACCCTCACCGAGTCGTTTGACCGGTCCTGCACCTGTTCGTTGGTCTCGGACCGTGCCTTGACGTAGGTACCGATGCCGCCATTCCACAGCAGGTCGACCGGAGCCCTCAGCGCGATCCGGATCAATTCTGCGGGGGTTGCCGATTCGACGTTGGTGCCGAGTACCTGCTGTATCTTTGGGGAGAGCGAGATGCTCTTGGCGGTCCGAGGGAACACGCCGCCACCCTCGGAAATCAACGACACGTCGTAGTCAGCCCAGGTTGACCGCTCGATCTGGGAAATCCTCGACCGTTCCGACCACGAGATGGCAGGCTCGGGATCGGGGTCAATGAGGATGTGACGGTGATCAAACGCTGCGATCAGCTTCAGGTTCGGTGACAGGAGCATGCCGTTGCCAAAGACGTCTCCTGACATGTCCCCTATGCCGACGACAGTGATCTGATCGGCATCCGCATCCATGCCGAGATCCAGGAAGTGCCTGCGAACGGACTCCCACGCACCGCGCGCCGTGATTCCGAGCTGCTTGTGGTCGTAGCCCGCAGAACCGCCCGAGGCGAAGGCATCATCGAGCCAGAAGCCGTAGGCACCGGCAATCTCGTTTGCCGTGTCAGAAAAGGATGCCGTGCCCTTGTCGGCAGCAACAACGAGGTACGGGTCGTCACCATCGTGCCTGCGTACACCCTGCGGCGGCACGATCGTATCGCCCACCCGGTTGTCGGTCACATCAAGCAGTCCGCGTACAAAGGTGACATAGGCAGCCTGAACCTCGTCGTACGTCGGGCGCGCCGCGTCAATCGGTCGCTTCAGGACGAACCCACCCTTTGCCCCGGTTGGCACGATCACCACATTCTTGGTCATCTGTGCCTTCATCAGCCCGAGGACCTCGGTGCGATAGTCCTCCCGCCTGTCCGACCAACGGATCCCACCTCTGGCGACCAAGCCACCCCTCAGGTGGATCCCTTCGACCTCCCTGGAGTAGATGTAGATCTCAAAGAGGGGTTTGGGCTCCGGCATGTCAGGCACGTCCCCGGATGAGAACTTCAGTGCAATGGCCCCCCGGCCGTCGAGGTGGAGGTTCGTTCGCTCGGTAGCGTTGATCAACGCAAGGAAGCCTCGCAGTATGCGATCCTCGTCGAGCGATGCGACCTTGTTCAGGCCGTCCGCGATCTGCTGTCCAATCGCCTGTTCCTGTGCATCGTCGGCCTCGATGGAGAACCGAACCTGGAACAGACGAACCAAATGCTCCGCGATATTGGGGTGGGCCGCCAGCGCACTGTCGACGTAGCCGATGGAGAACGATGGCGTCACCAATCGCCAATAGCTGCGATACGCCCGCAGGATCATCAACTCTCGATGGGTCAGATCGGTCGTCACGAGGAGGCGGTTCAGGGAATCAGTCTCTGCCTCACCAGCGAGGACCGCTTCGATAGCCGAACCGATGCGATCACCAACCCGGTCCACATCCAGCTGCTGCCCGTCCTGGGTGAGCACACCAAAGTCGTGGATGAATGTGCCCTGCTCATTGGCCAACCGCGTCGGTACCTCCTCAACCACCGTGACGCCGAGGTCCTCGATGAGCGGCATCACCTCCGAAAGGTTGAGTTTGCCGGACGACCGGTAGACGGTGATGCGGGTGACGATGTCTGGCGCCGCTGAGGCATTGATGTGGCGTGTCTCGTTCTGGAGTCCAACGATCACGTCCTGGCCAGATGCTGTGAGACGCTGGAGGTTCAGAACATCCCCGGCAGCGATCTCCAAGCCGGTTGATGACTTGTAGTAATCCGGAAAGAGGACCGTCCAGTTCGCTCCGAGCTCTCGTGCCTCGCTGTCACTCACCAACGACTCGAGCTCCTCGATGACGCGGTCGTCCCAATTCCGCGCCATTGCGACCACGGTGCGCTCAAGTGCAGCAACGTCGACATCAAGCGGCGCCCCGTCCGCGACCCACACCGAGAAGTGGATCCTCGCGTCTCCCGACTCTCCGAGTGCCAATCGATAGTCAATCGCCTGACCACCGAACGTCTCGATGAACAGCGCCTGGAGCGCTTTGCGGAGATCAGCGTTGAACCGGTCGCGCGGAACCGTCACCAACACGGTGACGAACCGCTTGAACGGATCTCTGCGCACGAACAAGCGAACCGATTCTGATTCCTCGGTTTCCACGAGGTCGCCGAGCATGTCGCTCAGCGAATCGACCGGCGTTGCAAACAGATCGTCCTTTGGGAAGGACTCGAACAGCTGGACCAGGGACTTGTAGTCGTGGGAGCCTTCGATCACATCCTGGATCTCGAGGACCTGCCCCAGCTTCCGACGCAGAACGGGTATCTCGGCGGCAGGTGCCATGTAGGCCTTCGAGGTGAACAAGCCAATGAGCCTGAGCTCGGCCACCATCGCGCCGTCGGCGTCCATTCTTCGAAGCCCTATGTAATCCATGCGAGCATCCCGATGCACGGTGGAGTGGCGGTTGGTCTTGGTTACAACGATCAGCTCGGTGCCCGCATACCGTTCCCTCAGGTGCTTGGGCAGATCCGAGAGGAGTACTGACGGTTGCTCGGAACCGTTGTTTGCGAGGATTCCGAGCCCACTCCCAGCGATCACGCTGAGTACGGGCCCTTCATCCGCCTGCTCAATCGCATACTCGCGGTAGCCAAGGAACACGAAGTTGTCATCAAGCAGCCACTCAAGAAACTCGACCGTCTCCGAAATCTCTTCGAAGTCATAGTGGTGAAAGTTCGCCTTGGCTGTGGATGCCATGGAACGAACAGCAGCTCGCATGGGTTCGAAGTCGGAGATGGTCACCGAAATGTCGGCGAGCACACCGTGGATGATTCCCTCCAGGCGCTCCCGCTCTTCCGAGTCGAGCTCCCTGTCGAGCTCGAAGTGCTGAACGGACTCTCTGGTTGCGCTTCCCCTGGCAGCCGACACCTCGGTCAACGTGCCCTCGCGATTCCTCGTCGTCCCGATCACTGGGTGGAGATGCCTGACGGTGTCGTAGCCCTCGCGTGCGACAGCAGCGGTCACCGAGTCGACAAGGAAAGGCCCGTCGTCCGAAACCACCTGGAGTACCGATCCTGGCGTGGTGTAGCCACACGTGTCGAGTGTCGGATTGAACGCACGAATCGAAGGATTGCCAGGTTCGCGATCATCAACGAACGTCAGGAGATCTGAGATCTCGGCAAGCAGCTCGTCATCGCCTATGTGGGCTTCATCGTCGTCAGGAAGCCGCTTGAGATATGACCGTGCGAACCGTTCCAGCATGATCGAACGAGCCGACCCCTGTTCCGCTGCGACGAGACCAACGATTCGGTCAATGAGCGGTGGAGCTGACACTGCGGGCTCGTTGGATCCGACCATGAGGCGAGGCTAGACAGTGCAGCGCTGGCGTGCATGGTTTCCGAAGGAACCCCAGCCGCCGATACCATCGTGAGCCACGACGAGATGGCCGGAAATGAACTCACTCATTCGATTGCTGATCATGGGTTTGTCGGGATGGATCGCAACGATTGCGGCGACACTCCGCAGGCTGCTGCTCGGACCAACCCTGCCGACATGGAGTTGGACGACCGAGTGGACCGTCGCATCCATGCGAGCTGTGATCGCACGGGCTGCTGGCTTCTCCGACGACCCACTCCTTCTCAAGGTCGGTCTCAGGGCGAAGATGCCTGTCCCGCTGTCGCTTCGTGGCTCGGTGCACGTGCGGAACGTGCGAGTGGGCGGCGTCAACGCAGATCGATTCACGCCAGACCAAGCGCCATCCTTGTCGCCCGCCCTTCTCTACTTCCACGGCGGCGGGTACGTGTTCGGGAACCCTGGCACGCACCGCCAGTTCATCTCCAGACTCGTGCACGCCTCTGGTGCGACAGCCGTGGCACCCCAGTATCGCCTTGCGCCTCGCCACCGCTACCCGGCGGCCGTCGACGATGCGGAAAACGCCTACAGGGCGTTGGTCGATGGCGGCGTCGACCCCCAATCGATCTTCGTCGCAGGCGACTCCGCTGGCGGTGGACTTGCAACCGCATTGCTCCTTCGCATCCGCACACGTGGCCTACCCATGCCAGGCGGCGCGATCCTTCTGTCCCCCTACCTCGATCTTGAGCATTCGTCATACACCATCAGGACGAACGCCAGGACGGACTACCTACCCATGAGTGAGCTGACAGGGCCCAACGATTGGTACGCAGACCGCGATCAACTTCGGCTCCCAGAGGTCTCCCCCGTGTACGCAGATCTCACAGGGTTGCCGCCAATGCTGGTCCTCGCAGGTGGCGCAGAGATGATCCTCGGTGACAGCGTCACCATCGCCGAGCACGCAGCCCGAGATGGTGTCGATTGCGAGCTCGTCATCGAGGACGAGATGATGCATGTGTGGCCCATCGTCGCCGATCGCCAGAAGCAGTCGCGGGCTGCGCTCGCCACAATTGCGGCGTGGCTGGGCCGCACCTACCTGCCAACCGACAGCGGCACCTGACCGCCGGAGAACAGCAGCCCGCTGAGGGCGGACGGCTACGATCGACACATGACTCACGCTGACGATGCACGGAGCGACGATCCCCTGAGCTTCGAAGAGTTCAGGCGGTCCTTCTACTACGGCTCGCGCAACGACTTGAATTTCAAGTTCTTCAGCAATGTCGACGACGATGCCGCGGCCGACCTCCTGCAGAACCTCCTTGCCCTTGTCGGCGACGCATACGACACCGGGGACATCCGTCCGCTGATCAACGCTGCATATCTGGCGCAGATCGCTGGGTACTCGCCAGCCCCGAGTGCTTCCCGGAGTCCCCACACCTACGACACAGGACCGTTCACGCCCACCGCCATGCCCGTTGCTGGTTCGACCGTGGGCCTCATCACCTCAAGTGGCCACTTCGTCGGGGGAGATGATCCCGAGCCATTTGGCGTGAAAGGCATGACCCAGGACGAGGCGATGGATCGCATCGACGAATTCCTGCGGGAGACCCCTGAACTCTCGTTGATTCCATCAGACACATCCAGTGATCAACTCTTGGTTCGCCATGGCGGCTACGACATCACATCCGTGGTGCGGGACCCGAACGTGGCGTTCCCGATCGACCGCCTGGCCGAGGAGAAGGCATCTGGACGAATTGGCGCCGTGACGTCGACGTTCTTCTCGTTCCCTGGTGCAACCGCACAGGGTCGACTCAGGCGCGAGCTCCCAGGTTGGCTCGACAGGATTGGTGAGGAGGAGGCCGACGTCATCCTCCTCGTTCCCGTCTGACCCGTCTGCCACGTGTCGGTCGGACACGTAGCGCGAGCGATCGAAGAGGCGGGGACGCCAACGGTGGTGGTGATGGTGAAGGCGTTCGAGCACGTTGCGAAGCGAATGACCCTGCCTCGCACCCTTATTACCCGCAACCCCATGGGGCGACCGCTCGGGGCAGCTGGTGACACGGACCGTCAGATCGAAGTCCTCGACGCCGCGTTCGATCTCATGGACCGCGCTGACGAGCCAGGAACCATTGTTGAGCTCGAGACACCGTTCCGGCCAGGCACCTATCGCAGCTGATTCCGCACCGTCAGCCCCAGAGCTGACTGAGGTCGTCGGCCACGGGATCCGTGCCAGGTCCCGTCCACACATCCGACTCGGTGGGCTCGGGGGCACCGACGGCGACTGGCGACAGTGCAGGCATGGCCGGGTCGAGGAACCGGCTCGGCAAGGCATAGGTGTGCGCGCCATTCGATGAGAACCGATGGTGATAGAACCGTTGGGGGACGGTGATGGCAAGATGATCCTTTGCCCTGGTGAGGGCCACGTACATCAGCCGTCGCTCCTCCTCGAGTCCTCCAGGTTCGGACAAGGCCATGTCCGAGGGCATGTTTCCGTCAGCAGCGTGGATCACGGTCACTGCCCTCCACTCCCCACCTTTTGCAGAGTGGATCGTCGACAGGATGAGGTAGTCGTCGTCAAGGAACGGCGCATCGGCAAACCCACTCGTGCTCGCCGGCGGGTCGAGCACGATCTCGGTGAGGAAGTGGGAGCGGGTCGCATAGTCGCCGGCAAGTGCGCAGAGATGCTCAATATCGACCAGCCGCGCGGCGGCGTCGTCGTACAGGCGATCGAAAACCGCAGCGCAGAATGGCGTGAGGGCGTCGATCTGGACAGAAGGCGCTGGCTCCTCCGATTCAGTTCCCTGTGCGTGGTCGAGCGCGCCACGCAGTATGCCGAGGACCTCCCTTGTCTCGAGCGATGCGGGGACGTCGTAGCGCAGGAACGCGTCGAGTGTGTCTGTACCGGAAGACTTCGCAACCTCAGCGAGATGGTTCATGAACTTTGCGGAGGTTGCAGGCCCAACCCCAGGGAGCATGAGCAACATGCGATTCCACGCCAGCTCGTCCCTCGGATTGTCGAGGATCCGCAACATGGCAAGCAGGTCCTTCACGTGAGCTGCCTCGAGGAACGTCAACCCGCCGAATTTCACGAAGGGAATGTTGCGACGGCCGAGCTCGATCTCAAGCCCGCTCGAATGATGACCCGTGCGGAACAACACGGCTTGATCCCGCAGATCGATTCCACTCTCCCTGAGCTCCAATACGCGGTCACACACCCAGTCGGCCTGGGCAGCCTCGTCGAAGCATGTGACGAGTTCGGGTACCGGCCCGTGGGGTCGGTTGGACCACAGCTGCTTGTCAAAAGCGATGTCCGAGTCTCCGATCACACGGTTCGATACGTCGAGGATCTCGGGTGTGGATCGGTAGTTCTGTTCGAGCGACACCACGCGAGTTGATTCGTAGCGATCAGGGAAGCCCAGGATGTTCTCGACCCTCGCCGCCCGGAACGAATAGATCGATTGGGCGTCGTCGCCGACAACGGTGAGGTTGCCTGCCGGTCCGCACAGCTCGAACAGGATGTCCGCCTGGATCTTGTTCGTGTCCTGGTACTCGTCGACCAGGACGTGGTCGAACAATCCACGGACCGCATCCTTGGCATCGGAAGCGAGGAGAGCACGCCAGTAGAGCAGCAGGTCGTCGTAATCCACCACGTTCTGCTCGCGCTTCCTCTCCGTGTAGGCAAGGAACAAAGTGCGCAGCTCATCGCCGTGGTCTGCGCACCATGGATACCGCTGTTCCAGTGTCTCGCCCAGAGGGGTCCGCGCATTGGCGACTCTCGAATAGATCGAGGCAATCGTCTCCTTCTTCGGGAAACGAGCCTTGCGCGAACCGAATCCGTGCTCGGTTCTCAACATCCCGAAGAGCGACTCCGTGTCGGACCGGTCCATCACGGTGAACCCTGGATCGAGACCTACGGCAGATCCGAATCGACGGAGCAGCCTGTTGGAGATGGCATGGAAGGTCCCGCCCCACACGGCGGTGGCATGGCCGTTCGGTACGGCTGCGTCGGCTCTCCGGAGCATCTCGGCTGCGGCCCTGCGGGTGAACGTGAGGAGGAGAATGCGATCTGGTTGTTCGCCGGTCTCGATCAGATGGGCAACCCTCGACGCCAGCGTCCTGGTCTTGCCAGAGCCAGCGCCTGCGATGACGAGCAGTGGGCCGGAGGCGTGACACACGGCACGCGACTGGTCGGCATTCAGCCCCTCGAGGTAGCTGGCGCCTTCAGATTGAACGGGATTCGTATCGAACATGTGTTCGACACTAGTCGGCCGACACAACCTTCCGAGGCATTGCAGGCCGACGCACACCGTTGGCGAGACGACCGGTAGGGTCAGATGCCCCCGAAAGGGCATGCATGTCCGATACGTCCGGTTGGCAGGTAGCCGATTCGGCACCGCGTCACTATCAAGACCAGGTTCGTCGTTTCATGGACCCTTTCGCAGACGCACTGGTTGCATCATCGGTCGCCTCCGGCGATACGGTCCTGGACGTTGCCTGTGGTACCGGATTCGCAACCCGAGCAGCAGCAACAGCCGCGGGAATCAACGGCAGGGGCATCGGCACGGACATCAACGGTCCCATGCTCGAGCTTGCTGTGGCGATGTCGATCGACAGCGGAGACGGACTCACGTGGCAGGAAGCATCGGCCCTGGATCTTCCCTTCGGGGACGACGACTTCGACAGCGTCATCTGCCAACAGGGCGTGCAGTTCTTTCCGAATCCGTCCGCTGGTCTGGCTGAGATGTCTCGAGTTGCACGGGCGGGCGGAACGGTCGCGATCACTGTCTGGAGTGCACTCTCCGACTCGCCCTACCTCGAGGCCATGTCCCTGATGGCTGGCGAGTTCTGCGGAGCC
>Ga0265306_10000569_pt1 | contig 17766 bp, 16 predicted proteins | sample Helome_3_FD_192493 | JGI IMG/M metagenome (GOLD analysis project Ga0265306, IMG submission 192493) | Marine sediment microbial communities from subtidal zone of North Sea - Hel_20160420 (Illumina Assembly) | ecosystem: Environmental > Aquatic > Marine > Subtidal zone > Sediment ... | reverse complement strand
CGGGATTTATTTGTATGGAAAGATGCTAATTTTAGGGCATTTTCATTAGCCTCTGCCCCTGAATTACATAAAAACAAATTATAATCCTCACAATTGGATAATTGTCCCAGTTTCTTAGCCAGTTGTCTTTGCAGCGGATTTTTAACAGAGTTGCTGTAAAACCCTATTTGATCTATTTGACTTTTAATGCGTTCTATGTAATATGGGTGGGAATGTCCGATTGAGATAACAGCATGGCCACCATAGAAATCGAGATATGTATCTCCCTTATCATCAGTAATAACAATACCCTTAGCTGTAACCGGGGTTACATCATATAGTGGGTATACATCAAATAGTTCCATTTATTGTTTTTTATATAGGTTGATAAGTAATTTATCTCAAGGCCTAGTTCTTGGTTTTCAATTCATTTATTTTCTCAAAAGAAGTAACTATTCCTCTGATAAGAGAAGAACTTAAACCCTGATGCTCCATTTCGTTTAATCCCTGAATAGTACAACCCATAGGGGTGGTTACCTTATCTATTTCCTCTTCAGGATGATTCCCGGATTCTATAAGCAAGCCAGCTGCTCCATTACAAGTGTACATGGCAAGCTCCTGAGCCTCTTTGGCATCGAAACCTAACTGAATAGCACCTTGTGTTGTTGCCCTTATTAGTCGCATCCAAAAGGCTATACCACTTGCGCATATTACAGTTGCTGCCTGCATTTGATTTTCAGGTATTTCCAGGGAATAACCCATTCTGTTAAAAATGGCTTTTGCCAGGTCTATTCTTTTTTGACCAGCTATATTGGAGCAGATGCAGGTCATAGATTTCCCAACGGAAATGGCCGTATTGGGCATACTACGAATGATATGCTTGTCCTTTCCAAGAATGGCTTCCATATTTTCAATGCTGAAACCAGTTATCGTCGAGATTATTACATGCTTATCCGTAAGAATATCTTTAACTTCTTCTAGGATCATTGCAAAATGGCCAGGTTGAACTGAAAATATTAAAATATCAGATTTTTTAACCGCTTCCCTATTGTCCGAGCCAACCGTTACATTTCCATATTTTTCATAGTCCTTTATACTATCGACGTGTCTTTTGGTCAGATACATTGTAGTAGCCCCGTTGCTATGTAATATGCCTTTAGCAACAGATAATCCTAAATTCCCTGCTCCTATAATCGCTATTTTCATAATTACTTTTTTATGATCTAGTTATTTTTATAATTCTCAATCCTTTTAATAAACAGCTGCTTTTAAATTTAATCCCTCACTTTCATCAAAACCAAACATTAAATTCATGTTATGAATGGCCTGTCCGGAGGCCCCTTTAAGCAGATTGTCAATTACAGATGTTATTAATAGAACATCCTTGTACTTGTGCAGGTGAATATGACAATTATTTGTATTCACTACTTGTTTTATGTGAACCGGCTCTTCCGAAATCATAGTAAATGTGGCATTTTTATAGAAATCATGATATAAACCATAAGCTTCCGCCTCACTTCCTTCAAACTTTGTGTATGCCGTGCTGAGAATACCTCTGGAAAAGTTCCCCCGGTTTGGTATAAAATAGAGTTCTCCAACAGCTTTTTGCAGCGATTCGAGACTTTCATTTATTTCTCCAAGATGTTGATGAGTAAAGGCTTTATACCAGGATGCATTGCTATTTCTCCAGCTAAAATGTGTGGTGGCCGATGGCATTACTCCAGCACCCGTACTTCCGGTTACTGCATTCACATGTACATCAGAATTCAATAGTTGTGCATTGGCCAGCGGGAGTAAACCCAATTGAATACAGGTGGCAAAACAACCCGGATTGGCAATATACCTGGCACTACTTATTGCGGTTCTGTTTAATTCGGGAAGGCCATACAAAAATTCTTTTCCGCCCAAAGAGGCATCTTGCAATAATCTGAAATCGGTGCTTAAATCAATAATTCTTGTATTCGGAGAAAAAGAATAGTTGTTTAAAAAACTTTTGGAATTTCCATGGCCCAGGCATAGGAAAAGGACATCAACTTCGGAATTTACCGAATCTGTAAAAGTCAAATCCAAAATGCCTAATAAATCTGTATGGGTCCCACTAATTTTTTTACCCGCTTTTGTTGTACTGTATACAAAATCAGTAGTGACCTTGGGATGATTTTGCAAAAGCCTGATAAGCTCCCCGCCAGTATATCCAGACCCTCCAATAATGCCTGCTCTAATCATGATTCTGAATTATTTGATTCGCTATTTTTCCCGGATTTGATAGAATTTTAATGAATCCCTTAGCATCATCTGCTGTCCAGGCTTTATTTGTTTCTCCGTAATTACCAAAAGAAGCATTCATTAAATCATTCTCAGAATTAATACCGTTCAATTCAAATCGATAAGGGTGTAAGCTTACCGAAACCTCCCCTGATACATTTCTTTGGGTATCGCTCAAAAATGCTTCTATGTTCCTCATCACTTCATCCAGATAATTACCTTCATGTAAGAGCATTCCGTAAAAATTTCCCAGTTGCTCTTTTTGAAATTGTTGCCATTTACTAAGTGTGTGCTTTTCTAATAAATGATGGGCTTTAATAATGATAAGTGATGCCGCAGCTTCAAATCCTACTCTTCCTTTTATACCTATGATAGTATCACCAACATGTGTATCTCTTCCTATGGCATATTTGGAGGCTATTACGTCCAGGGCAATTATATTTTGAACAGGAGTACCCTTTTGACCATTGATAGAAACCAATTCACCCTTAAAAAAGTTCAGTTTAATATCTTTTGGTTCTTTCGTAATTAATTGTGAAGGGTATGCAGACTCCGGTAAGGACATGTTAGAGGTAAGCGTTTCATCTCCACCTACCGAAGTGCCCCATAATCCTTTGTTTATCGAATATTTAGCTTTCTCCCAGGAATAGTCAATGCCATTTTCCTGCAGGTATTCAATCTCCGCTGCTCTGGACAAACTTTTATCTCTTATTGGCGTAATAATTTTGATATTAGGTGCAAGAATCTGAAAAATCATATCAAACCGCACCTGATCATTTCCTGCTCCGGTACTTCCATGAGCAATATACTCAGCTCCTATTTTTTTAGCATGGTTCACAATTTCAATAGCCTGAACTATTCTTTCGGCACTAACGGATAAGGGATAGGTATTATTTCTTAACACATTGCCATAAATAAGGTACTTTACTACCTTTTCATAAAAATGTTCCAGTGCATCAATAGAAGTATAGCTGGAGGCACCTAACTGAAGTGCCTTTTCTTTAATAATCGCAATTTCTTCTGTGGAAAATCCACCGGTATTGACACTTACTGCATGTACCTCAAAGCCTTCTTCCTGGGATAAATATTTGGCGCAGTATGAAGTATCAAGTCCACCACTATATGCCAAAACTAATTTTTTCATTTGTTCTTTCTTTTAAGAAATAATTTCTCTTTAATTCTTTTAAGTCTTTTAAAAGCCTTATCATTTAGCTTTTCTTTCTTGGTCACGACCAGATCGGGGTCATATAACATACCTGTACACAGGCACATTTTATGATCGGTCCTGGTAAGTACATCAAAATTTTTGCATGTTTGGCATCCTTTCCAAAAGGCGGGATCATCGGTTAATTCTGAAAAGGTAACCGGTTTATATCCTAGTTCGTAATTCATTTTCATTACTGCAAGACCGGTTGTAATACCAAAAATTTTAGCTTCCGGAAACTTTTTTAATGAAAGCTCAAAAATTGTTTTTTTTATTTTTTTTGCCAAGCCTTGATTTCTGTAATCAGGATGAACGATAAGTCCTGAGTTCGCTACAAATTTTTGATGCCCCCACACTTCTATATAACAGAATCCGGCAAATTTATCCCCGTCCAAAGCAATGACTGCATTCCTATTTTCCAGCCGTTTTATTATATACTCAGGCGTTCTTTGGGCAATACCGGTTCCCCTCACATTAGCCGATTCGGCAATAGTGTCACTAATTATTTGGGAGTATTTAAAGTGCGATTCGTTAGCAATTAATATTTCCATTGCTAGTTTTTTTAAATGGTAAAAAATATTTGATTTGATAGTGCGGAAATGGACTCACCTATTTCCAAGAAAGAATACACCCTTACGGGCGTGGACGTACAAAGGAGCGTACGGGAACAGAATTCCAAAGAGGTAAAGTTATGTATGTGCATTTTTTCATTGCGGATCAAATGTACAAATTAAATTGAACTATCATAATTTGCGTTCTAATTTTTACGAATTAGTAATTTTTGACCTTTCAATTTAAATATTTCGTAAGTCATAAATACAAATACTGTGAAATATTCAATTAATATAAATCCAAGATTCTCTTTAAATTCAGGATTTTCATAGGCAGAATAACTTAAAATGATCACTAATGACCAGACCAGAGGGAAACGGTAATCTGTAAAAACGGACAAACCTACGAGGAAAATTATATACCACGGGTGCACCGTCGGGGACAGGAAGTAATAGAGTACGAGCACCCAGAACATAGAACTTATCAGGACTGATAACTTTTTATTATCCCTTAAAAAAGTAAGTAATAACACAAAACCTATCATTATATATGGCAGTAATTTTCCATAGGTTTTAATTAACTCCCATGGCTTAGCATCAAATTTTATAGCTATCTGTTTAATAAGATTGTAGATGCTGGCATTGAATTCAAAATTAGAAAACCACAAGCCAACAGTATCGGTGTAATTGTTTATGAATTCTGATGAGTAAAATGGTAAAACACCTATTAAAATAATTAATCCCAGCATTATGTAAAATTTTATACTTTTCCTTGATCCAAAATGGGTAATAAACAAAGGGAGCAACATTAAGGGTACGAGTTTCACCAAAATGGAACATGCAAATGCAATGGCTGCAAACAACCACTTATTTAGTAAAAGGAAACACAAGCCCCAAATAAAGAAAAATAGCATTACTCCCTCAAAATGAAGGTTGCCGGTAAGTTCTATGATTACCAGGGGGTTTAAAAAATACCAAAAAATAAGATGTGGTGATCTGTTTAGGTGCCGTAGTAATTTCTTTCCAAAATAATAGATTCCAATGTCGGTCAGTATAATAATAGATCTCATGACTATTAAGGATCCCATAATGCTCTTCCCACCCAAAAAGGCAGAAATAGAGAACAGTAGTTGATTTAAAGGGGGATAATTACTAAAATGTCTTGCGCTTAAAGAACCCATACCATTGTGCAATTCTTTAGCATTAGCCAAAAGTATCTCGCCATTTTCCATAATAGCATCTGGTGTCTGTAAATACGGGTTTATACCGGAGAGTACTAATTCACCATCCCAAATAAATCTATAGAAATCCTGAGATAAGTTTGGTTCGACTAAAAGAAAAATCAAACGAAAAAGAATACCTGAAATAAGAAGAAAATTAAAATTCCACTTTTCAAATTGAATCAACTTATAACAGAGAAAAAAAAGGGCAAAGAAAAGGCTGATAAGCTTTATGAAATCTATACGTACAAGGTCATATGCGAAGCTGGTATAGAACAAGAGACTTGCCAATACCATGAGAATTGATAATTTGTGGAGATTCCAATAGGAAGAAATCCTTGAAGCCATTGGTCTTTATAGTTTGGTCTCTACAAAGTACACAATAATTGATAATTTTCAAGCACTTTAAATTCGTACAAATGAGCTATAAAAAAATCTATAGATCTCTCTCTATGTCCGCTACGATTTAGAGCTAGTAATTAAGCAGTTAAGCTTTAGCTGTCAGCGATTTAAGAGCGACAAAGCCGAATCCGAGGAACAACATAAAATGAAAAGGGAACAAACCAAAATCATTTAACGGAATAGCGCTATACATTCCAAAAAGGAAATAGATCATCAGGCCGAACTCAAGAATCATATTGGGGGATATCTTTTTAACCAGGTATTTATTGCCTTTCCAACTGTCTGTAAGATTATTAATATTGAATTTTGGTGTGCGTACAAATTCACTTCTTTTTCCCATATGGCCTTCAATAACAGCAACTGTATTGTGCAAGGAGAAGCCCAGGGCTACCGAGAAAAATGTAAAGAAAAGTTTTATATAATCAACAAAATTATCAAAACTACTCCCCTGTATACTTTTATAGGTGAACCAATAACATATGAATAATATAACCGTACTTAATATGAAAAAGCTGGTTACTTCAAATATCCAACCTAAATGACCATATATGTTCTTTATATATAGCATGGGAATACTCAACAAGGCTACAATAAAAACACAGAGGAACATGGAACTGTTTAGCAGGTGCATTACCCCATGAAATTTGGTTTTCAATGAAATATTCTTAGCGGTAATAACACTCCAAACGGTTTTTCTAAAGTTTTCAGCGCCACCTTTATTCCATCTGAATTGCTGCGATCTTGCAGCACTGATAACAACGGGAAGTTCAGCAGGGGTTTCTACATCTTCAAGATATTTGAATTTCCAGTTTTTAAGCTGGGCCCTGTAACTAAGGTCCAGGTCCTCAGTTAAAGTATCACCTTCCCAGTTTCCTGCATCCAGAATACATTCTTTTCTCCAGATACCGGCAGTACCGTTAAAATTAATAAAGTGACCTTTTGCATTTCTTCCAACTTGCTCAAGGGTAAAATGCGCATCTAGAGCAAAAGCCTGAATTTTTGTAAGTGTAGAATAGTCCCTATTGATATGGCCCCACCTGGTTTGAACAACACCTATTTCTTTATCTTTAAAATAAATAACTGTTTTCTTTAACCAATCGTAATCCGGAAGAAAATCGGCATCAAATATAGCTATGAAATCACCTTTAGCAATTTTCAATCCTTCTTTTAAAGCCCCGGCCTTATAACCCGTCCTATTTTCTCTTCGAATGTGCTGTATATCTAATCCGGTTTCCTGCAGATCTTTAATTCTTCCTGCCGTTTCTTCAACCGATAGCTTATCTGTGGAGTCATCTAAAACCTGGATTTCTAGTTTGCTTTTGGGGTATTCCATTTTGGAAATATTTTCCAGCAAGCGTTCCACAACGTATTCTTCGTTATATATGGGCAACTGAATAGTTACAAAGGGAATCTCCTTTGCGTCCAGCAAATTGTATTTAGGGGCAATCTCATTTATCTTCTTATTCCCTAAATAATTAACTAATAAGTTTAATTGTGCCAGGCTGTAAAAAAAGATCAGTAACAGGGCTGTGCTGTAAATCCCGATAATAATGTAAGCAATAGTTAGTCCCATATTATTTTAAACTGTATTTAAAAATCCAAGCCAATATTTTAACGCCTGCAAAGATACTACCTTTTATCGTGCCAGACACTTTAGATACACCAATTCTTTTCTTGTAACGCACTGGTATTTCGATATATGACATTTTGTTCTTAAGTGCTTTTAGTTGCATTTCAATGGTCCACCCGTAGGTTTTGTCCTCCATTTCCATCTCCAAAAGCTTCTCGTATTTAATTGCCCTGAAAGGTCCTAAATCTGTAAATGTTGACCTAAAAAACAACTTCATTAAAAATGTGGCCAATTTATTGCCAAAAATTTGCTGCGGAGTCATAGAGCCATCTTCTCTTAATGCTTTTTTTCTGGCCCCAATCACCAAATCTACATTTTTGTCCAGAATTGGTTTTACAACTTTATTTAGCTCTTCCGGGTAATCTGAATAGTCTCCATCGATAAATACGATAATATTAGGCTTTCTGGACTTTTTAGCTATGTAATCCATACCGCAGAGACAAGCATATCCATAGCCTTTTCTAGTTTCATTTAACACTGTAGCTCCTGCTCTTGTTGCATTTATTGCAGTATCATCTGATGAGTTATTGTTTACAACAATTATTTCAGAAACTATAGCTGGAATTTCCTGAATGACCTTTGCAATAGAATTTGCTTCATTATACGCCGGAATTATAACCATGATATCTGCCATACCCTCTAAAATGTTTCGTTATTCTCCATGTATAAAACTTTTTATAAGATTCTTCATTAATTCCCTCCTGGCATTTGTCAATGCCTTGCAAAAATATCACTATTTAGGGCACTATCGATACCTGGAATAATTCTTTTTAAGTGGATTTTATTTGGGAGAACGCAATAAGCGCGGACAATATGAAACACGGGTAAATTAAGATATAAAAACGGTAATAAAGTAAACTGGTATTAAGTAATATTTATTTTTGGTTTACCAGGGTCATTAAATCTACATCATTGCCTAATAAGACCTCATTGCCATCTATTCGTCCTTTTAAGGGGCCATTCTCAAGTTTTAAAACACCTCTCGGGCAGACTGCAGAACATATGCCGCAACCAACACAACTTGAGCGCACAATGTTTTCACCTTTCTGAGCATAAGCACGTACATCAATGCCCATTTCACAATACGTAGAACAATTCCCGCATGAAATACATTGGCCTCCGTTAGTTGTTATCCTGAATCTTGAAAACAAACGTTGTTGAAAACCTAAAATTGCTGCCATAGGGCATCCAAAACGACACCAGACCCTATTGCCGAAAATAGGATAGAAACCTGTGCCAATAACCCCTGAAAAAATACTACCAATAAGAAATCCGTATGATTTCCTTAAAGTTTCAGATTTAAACAGAAATACATTGCCATCTCCGCTGAGATAGTGAAAACCAATTAGGGCCATAATTATCGTGAAATACCCAATTGCACCATAAAGGGCATCTTTTTGAAATTGTTCTCTTTTGAATACCATAACAAGAACGAAAACCAAGGTCAATAACAAGGCCACACCAATAAGAAAAGTATTTTTGGTCAACCAGTACTTGCTGGTGTCGTTTCCCAGATAGGAATAAATTACGGCTGTAGTCATTAGAGTAACAAAAACCACAACACTATGAACGACCCAGCGTTCTACTTTCCAGGCTGATAATCTTTTGTCGCTTAGCTGTCTGAATGAATCCCCTGCGGTTTCGGCCAATCCTCCGCAACCGCAAACCCAGGAACAGTACCAGCGTTTACCATATTTATAAGTCAGAATAGGGGAGATCACAAAAACTGATAATATGCCAAATAAGAGCATAGCCATGCCAATATCTCCCGAATCTATAAATGCATTTATCCGGTATCTTTCAAAATTATAATAATTCAAAGGCCAGATATTCTTTAGATCGTAATAGGGGAGATTCCCATTTAATCTGGCCATTATTTCGGGAATGATAAATGCAAAAGCTGTTTGAAAGAACATAACGCTTATGGTACGAATCTTTTCGTATCTGTTATGCCTGTATTTCCAAATAAATTTAATACCGAAAGCCAGAATAGCAACGGTATATAGTGATCCGTAAACAAACCACTGGCTGGCCGGATTGCCGCTCAATAATCTGCTTAAGGGGTCAAATAACGAAATTATACCTGTATTTGAACCATTCTTTACCAGTCCCAGGAATTCCGGGAAAAAGTAAAGGACTATGTAGAATCCTGTAAGTGTTATTCCGGTTATCCAGGCCCATAGTCCTTTAGAAGATATTGATTTAAACCAAACCCCGTCATTTTTTATACCCTTCAGTTTTTGAGCATATGCCTCTTTGGTAAACCAAAATACTCCGATAAAAATAGCCGTGATGGAAATGATCAGCCAAATTCCTTTATTGGGAAAGTTTACATTAAAACCAGCAAGTAGAACTATGAAAAGACCTGATAATCCAATTATTACAGCTAATTTTTGAAATCGACTCAAAGCTGCAGGTGGTTGTCCTGTTAGTGCCATGCTTTTATCCAAAGTACTCATTCTTTATTTCAGTTTTATTAGGGATTTAAATATCATATTCCAGAGTTAAAAGACTTATCCGATAGCAAAAATTCGTTTCCAGTTTTTCATTTCGGGCTTAATATCAGTGCCAAATTCTAAATTAAATTTAGCTGCAATTTCATTTTCATACTTTGAATAGAATTCAGGATCAAAATTGGCATCTTTAAGATATTTAATCACATGTATAACATCTTGCCCTTCATTTAACCATTTATCGAAGATCTCATGGCGCAGCCGAATACCAAAATTATTTATTCCCAGAAATTTCCTGGTTTCTTTATGAAAGGCAATAGTCAGACATATTTTTTCGGTGGAGTGTCGCCAATGAAAATGTTCCTCATATTCTTTTCTGCCGTTGGTATTAAATACCCACCCATAAGTTTGGTATTCAATATCCAAAAATTTAGCGGAATTAAACCAGTGCCCGGGTTTGTATTCGGTCCTGTTTCCACAAATAGTCTGGGCAACTGTCTCTCCCATCATGCGTCCTGTATACCAAACAGCTTCAATAGGTCTGCGATTACCAATGGGCTCATGTTGTTCTGCACAGTCCCCAATAGCATAAATATTTTTGATGTTAGTTTCAAGAAATCGGTTTACCTTAATTCCCCTGCCCAACTCAATTCCGGAGTCGTTTAAAAATGAGACATTAGGTGAAACACCAGGGGTTAATCCTACCATTTGACATTCAATGATTTCACCCTTATCTGTAATAACGGCCTTTACCCTGCCTCTTTCATCGGCTACTATTTCAGTGAGATTTGTCTCCAGTTGAAGGTCTATATGATGTTCCAGAATGTGTTCATTTAGCATTCCTGATTCCCCATCCGGGAGTACTATATCCCAAAAACTTTTTTCACGAACCAGAAAAGTAACAGGAATATCTCTGCTTCGAAGCATTTCAGCCAATTCAATTCCAATTAATCCGCCTCCAACAATAACAGCACGTTTGCAAACCTCTTTATTGGGGGCATTGATTTCTAATAAATCGAGATCTTGTTTGGAATACAAACCCTGTACGCCGTGCAGATCTTGTCCTGGCCAACCAAATTTATTTGGTTTTGACCCGGTAGCCAGTATTAACTTATCGTATTTTAATATTCGGGCGTCCTCAATCTGAAGTTCTTTTTTCTCATGATCTACATTACTGACGTAGCCGCGCAGGAGTTCAATCCTGTTTTTCTCCCAAAACCAGTCTTCATAAGGCTTTATATGTTCAAACTTCATATGACCCATATAAACATACATCAATGCTGTTCTGGAAAAGAAATGATCGGTTTCAGCAGAAATTATTATAATTCTCTTATTCGAGTTTTTACGGATATGTCTTGCGGCAGTTACACCAGCAACTCCATTCCCAATAATTACAATATTTTCCATGTTGTTTATGGGTTGATAGGCATTATGTCGAATATAATGATAATTACTTAACACCCACTTTAAAATTACATCAAGATTTATTACCTTATTTTTGTAAATGTCCTTTTAAATCAATTATGAAGAGATTCGGGTTTTTAATATTACTCTTTCTTCAAATGTCTTGTACCAGTCAACCGGTTAATAAGATTAATGGAATAAGTTTTGTTGCTTCCAGGGATAAAGCCATCCAGGAACATGTAGATGCTTTCCTGAATATTCATGCGGATCATGCAGCTGTTATGCCATTTGGTTTTATTAGAGATATTTCAAGTCCGGAAATAATTTTTGATACAGACCGCCAATGGTACGGTGAAACCCAGGGGGGTGCCAAGCAGTATATTGAACTATTGAGGGCAAACAAAGTTAAGGTGATGGTAAAGCCCCAAATCTGGATATGGCGTGGTGAATTTACCGGGGGTTTAAAGATGGACACCGAAGAAGACTGGAAAATTCTGGAGGTATCCTACGATAAATTTATGCTTACATATGCCAAATTAGCCCAGGATACTAAAGCTGAAATTCTTTGTATTGGCACAGAACTGGAGCAATTTGTAAAGAACAGGCCAAAGTATTGGGAAGACCTAATTGTAAAAATTCGAAAGGTTTATAAAGGTAAGTTAACCTATGCTTCTAACTGGGATGAATACAAACGAACACCCTTTTGGGAATCCCTTGACTATATTGGTATAGATGCCTATTTTCCCTTATCTGATGCTAAAACCCCAACGGTAGAGCAGTTAAAGGCCGGTTGGAAACCCTGGAAAGAGGATATTGCTGCTCTATCAAAAAGAACCTCCCGTCCTGTACTTTTTACAGAATTTGGATATCGAAGTATGGATTATACTGCAAAAAAACCATGGCTTGTTGACCGTAACGAGGAAGGTGTGAACCTGGAGGCTCAAGTAAACGCGAAGAAGGCTATTTTTGAAGAATTTTGGCAGGAAGACTGGTTTGCAGGAGGGTTTGTGTGGAAGTGGTTTCTTAATCACGAAAAAGCGGGGGGGGGAATGGATAACAGATTCACGCCTCAAAATAAACCAGCCGAAGCAATCATTAAATTGTTTTATCTGACCAATTAATCACCATATTTTAGTCCATATTTTTATGTATTCGATAGTACTTGCAATTTGGCAACATTTTTGATAATCTTTGTAAAAATTGATTATTGTGCCTCAGAATCTAATAAAACTACTTTTAATACTCCTATGGTTTCCACTCTTAACTATGGTAGCACAGGATTCGCTGAAAACAGTTGTTGCTGAAAAAGGGGATGGTATTTATTCGTTGCTTCGCAAGCAGGGGGTTGACCCTTATATCACCTATGATGATTTTATTGCTCTTAACTTACCCAGACTTAGAGATAGTCTGCATTTGTATGAAGGAATGGCCTATGTCATTCCTAGAACAACAGGAGATAGTCTGGAGATTGTTAAAGTAGAAACTAAAGTTTCGGGAATAAAAAATTCTGTAAAGGGTATTTCTTACGATATTTTTGGAGAGAAATACGCCGAGGTAACTAGTAAAAGTGAGCGTTTAAAAGGCACGGTCTATTATTTGATTTCAGGACATGGGGGTCCTGATCCTGGCGCTATGACACAATATGTTGGGAAATCTATTTCAGAAGACGAATATGCTTACGACGTAACCCTAAGGTTGGCAAGAGAATTACTTTCCCATGGGGCACAGGTTTATGTTATTGTACGTGATCCCGATGACGGTATTCGCGATGAACGAATTCTGGAAATGGATAAGGATGAGTTAGTCTTCCCAGACCAGACCATTCCTTTAGACCAAAAAGACAGGCTTGAACAACGTGTAGAGGCCGTAAATAAGTTATATCTGAAACATAAAGGGAAACATCAACGACTTGTGGTTACCCATGTCGATAGCCGCAGTAAAGGGCAAAATATTGATGTTTTTTTCTATTACCACGAAAAAAGCAGCAATGGTAAAAAACTTGCTGAAAGCATTCACAATACATTTAAAAAGAAATACAAAAAATTCCAACCCAACCGGAGCTATTCGGGAACTTTTGAAGACCGGAGCAATCTTTACCTGGTCAAGAAAACCTTGCCTGCAATGACGTTTATAGAAATTGGTAATATTCGAAATAAAAAAGACCAAAAACGGATATTGGATTTCGATAACAGACAGGCTTTGGCAAAATGGATTTCAGAAGGGGTAATCCTGGACTACGAGTCGAAATAGTTACCTGCAAATCCGCGGAATAAATTACGTAGAAATTTTTCTTTTATAATAGCGGTACAACTGTTCGGGATCTGCCCCGAAATAATTCTTAAGATGAATTATTCCAAAGTAGAATTGAAGTTTTAAGTTGCCAATTTGTTCATATTTACGTGCTGAGGTTTGAACTTTATCCGGCAAGACCTTAAAACTAGTAAGCTTATAGAGCCTGCTTGTGAATTCATTATCCTCGTAGATCATGTAACTTTCATCATAGCCTCCTGAATTTTGGAACAATACTTTCGTGATAAAAAGGGATTGATCTCCACCTCTGCAAATCTTATGATTTATTCTGCTAAACCAGGAAAAGAATCTCAAAAACCGACTATTGCTATCAAACTTCATCCTAAAACATCCGGCCTCATCTCCTTTTTGAATAGCATCTACGATTATTTTGTCAAAGTTTTTTGGAGGAAAAGTGTCTACGTGCAGAAAGTACAGAATTTCACCTGCGGCATGTTTAGCGCCATAATTCATTTGTTTTGCACGACCTTTTTCAGACCGTAGCACAAGAGCATCAAATTTCAAAGCGGCTTTTATGGTACCATCTGTACTTCCACCATCTACCACAAGAATCTCTTTTATATTGGAAGAACTTCCATTTTTCAGAATATAATCTATAAGCTTAACTATATAGCGCTCTTCATTCAGAACAGGAATAATAATGCTTATAGCGGGTTTATTGCTTAATTTCATTTAAACTCCAATTGTATTTAAGATATTCAATTTTCGCATCAGGATTAATGGATGATTTTAAATATTGGTTCAAATAAACTATTAAAGTACCGTTATTTTCGAAATCCTTTTTATACCATTTAAAGATCTTGGACAACTCCACTTTATTTTCAGATATAATATTTCGGCTGGGGTCATTTACAAATTCTTTCGTAGCCTCATCCAATTGTTTATCCAACTTTTCTTCCGTATAGGCTTGGTTAAGTAATTTTGGACATGAATATGAGGCACAGTTGATAGCAAAATGAATTCGGGGTTCATTCATTTTTCTAAGTATCTTATGCTCTATTTCTTTTAATGAAATTAACTCTCCGCCATATTTGATCCACGCTTTGTCCCAGGGTTTGTTTATGTCTTGTATGCTAGCCAAAGGATAATTATCCAAAATTAATTTAACTGTGGCGGCATTGTAAAGATTAATATAATATGCCAGTTTTTTTTCTCTGGACCAGTTTTCATTTACCGTATTACTTCCCAATTGCTCTAGGTAGCGGTTTAAAGTTTCTGATTCCTTCTTAAAACCTTTATAGTCCACGTTACCATTCTCGTCAACGAAGCTATTGAGCAATCTGTCCCAGCTTTTATGGTCTGCAAATCCGCATATCTGTTCATTGGTAATTGGAACTGAAGCCAATGAGTCCGATAAGAGGGAAATGGGCAGCAAAAGACAGAATAAAATCAGATAATTTATATGAACCATTGTATATTTTAAAACTTTAGTTGATTTAGTAGTTTAAACCTTACATCAAATCACAATTACTTTGCGAATGCAAATTTATTGTTCAGATTAATAAGTGTGATGCACTTAATTTATGTTATTACCTTTTAATGTTATACCATTATAAATTATAATTCCCTTATCAGTTCCATAAATAATTTTATCATTTTGGGTTCGGTTTCCCCGGCAATTCTGATTATTTCGTTAATATTGACGGGCTGCAGATTGATTGGATCGCATTCATCAGTAAGTACGGACATGGCCACCACAGGAAGATTTAAATGGTTGGCCACAATTACTTCGGGAACCGTACTCATACCAACAGCATCTGCCCCTATAGTTTTTAACATCCGATATTCCGCCTTAGTTTCCAATTGAGGCCCAACGACAGAAGCATATACACCACTATGTAATGTAATACTTTCACGCACTGCAATTTCTTTCATTTTCGCACACATATCCATATCGTACGGCTGACTCATATCCACAAAGCGAACCCCAAAATCAGCAACATTTTTAAATGCCAAAGGCGATCCGCCCTGAAGATTAATATGATCTTCTATAAGCATGATATCACCCTTTTTAAAGTTCAGGTTAATAGCCCCGGCTGCATTAGAGATGAACAACTTTTTTATTCCCAGTTCGCGCATAACCCGTATAGGGTAGGTAACATCATCAAACTCATATCCCTCGTAAACATGAAAACGGCCCTGCATAACCACTACTTTTTTATTTTCGAGTGTGCCATAAATAAGCTTACCACTATGAAATTCAACGGTAGCCAAAGGGAAAAATGGAATGTTATGGTAATGGGCTACAACGCCAGATTCTATATGGTCTACCAATCTGCCAAGTCCTGTGCCTAGAACAATACCTATTTCAGGACTTTCAAAGCCTTTATTTCTGAGGTAAAGAGATGATTCTTCCAGCTGTTTTTTTGTCATAGGCTTAAATTTTTACAAAGGATTGAAAAATATCAAACTCTTTTAAATCCTCATATACATCAATATCATTTTTGATTTGTAAGAGTTTTACCTTTTTATGGTTTAGGTTATTGAGCGTATCTTCCAGGACGGTTTCTGTGCCCCAGTTCTTGTTTAGGAATATATCATTGTTCAATGCCTTCATTCCCATGAGATAGTAACCGCCATCTGCCGCAGGGCCTATGACAAAATCCGCGTTTTCCATTTCCGCAAAAGCTTCGTCAATGGTTTCACTATTTAAATCATATATATCACTTCCTATTATGATTATCTTCTTATAACCCCTCTTAAATCCGGACTTAAACGCATTATACATTCGTTCTCCCAAATCATTTCCCTCCTGCAACTGTTTTGCGTAATTGCCTTTATCCCATAAATCATTTTCGGACACTTCTTCTGAATAATAAACTTCTTTTGAACAATTAAGGCCTTTTGTAATCTCAGCCGTATGCCTCAATAAGATCATATAAATATCCAATGCGGCCTGATCTCCTATAGTCGCTGCCAATCTTGTTTTACACTTTCCTAATTTGGGGTTTCTTGTAAAAATAAGTAGTAACCGGTCTTTATTTTCTTCCAACGTCATGTATGAATTAATCCTAATATACTTTTTCTGCCTTGGTCAGGTATTTTCCCCATAGCTTACCAAAGGCGTGCACTTTTTTGGTTTTTTCACCTTTGGTATTATAAACCGGATACCCCTGATTGGTCCATTCAAAAATACCTCCATATAAATTTTTCGTATTGAAATAGCCGGACTCTAAAAGTTCTTCGCCAATATTCTCGGATCTAACCCCAATGGAACAATAAACAACAATATTTGAATTTTTATTGGGATATTTATCTGCCACGTCTTCCAATTTGAAATCATCATAACCCACCCAGACGGCATTTTTTAAATGACTTACCTCATATTCTTCCCATTCTCTGGCGTCTAAAATAATTTGGTTTTGAAAATTTTGTAATTCTGTAACAGAAATGTAAGGCACACTTTCGCTGTTGTACCAATCAAGAGCCTTCTCTATTGAAGATTGTGCGTTAGCAGAGAGTAATAGAAAAAAGAAACATAAACATTTGAAAAAATTATACATCCTAATGAAATAAATCTATGTGTAAAGATACTCATTTGAGTAAAAAATTATCCTATAAAGCCCGTGTTTTCAGGTCCGATAAATAAAATGTATTTTTATAAATATCAACTAATTGAAATGAGAACCTATATTATTTCTTCGATGCTGGGATTATTATTTATTTCAATTTATTCCTGTAAAAACAAAGAAGAAGAAAAGAATACGGAAAAAACTTCTATTCCGGAAACGACCTTTTTTAAAGAATCATACAGACCACAATTCCATTTCTCACCAGCAGAGATGTGGATGAATGATCCAAATGGACTTGTGTATAATGACGGGACATATCATCTTTTCTATCAGTACTATCCCGAAGATATTGTATGGGGGCCTATGCATTGGGGTCATGCCACAAGTAAGGACCTGGTGTATTGGGAACATCAACCCATTGCTTTATTTCCGGATGAGCATGGATATATCTTTTCAGGTAGTGCTGTTCTGGACAAAAATAATACGTCCGGCCTGGGCACTCCGGATAATCCACCACCTTTAGTAGCCATATTTACGTATCACAATATAAACAAAGAGAAAGATGGTTCAAATGATTTTCAGACACAAGGAATTGCTTATAGCCTGGATAATGGGGAATTTTGGACGAAATATCAGAATAATCCTGTTCTGGAAAATGATGGGATTCGAGATTTTAGAGATCCAAAAGTTTTTTGGCATGAAGCTACTCAAAGCTGGATCATGGTATTGGTTGCGGGAGACCACGCCAAAATTTATAGATCTGCCGACTTAATTTCCTGGATCTATCTAAGTGAATTTGGAAAAGAATCAGGAGCTCATGGTGGTGTATGGGAATG
>Ga0265306_10000567_pt1 | contig 17781 bp, 17 predicted proteins | sample Helome_3_FD_192493 | JGI IMG/M metagenome (GOLD analysis project Ga0265306, IMG submission 192493) | Marine sediment microbial communities from subtidal zone of North Sea - Hel_20160420 (Illumina Assembly) | ecosystem: Environmental > Aquatic > Marine > Subtidal zone > Sediment ... | reverse complement strand
CCTTATGATCTGGATGTGGTAAATATATGGCACGATCTTCCTCACTTTTGAAACTTACAAAAAAACAATGGGTAAATCCTTTATCCAGTTCTTCCGGACTATTATTTAAACCCCATTCAAAATCCAGGATTTGGGGTATTTTACCCGATAAGGCGCCAAAAGCCTCTTCAAATGATTTTAATTGTTCGGCGGACGCTTCTTCCTTAAACTTAAAAAGTACCACATGTCTTAAAACACTATCCTTCATATTGTGTAATTCGGTTTTTGTCAGATTTGGTTCTTTTTCCATTTTTAAGATAGCAAAGCTAATTGATGCCAGGCCAAGTACTACTAACATCAAAAGTAATTTAGTTTTCATAAATAAAATTTTAGTAAGATAAAGAAAAGCAGGAAACTTTTGTATTTTAAACAATGATTCTCATAAACTGTTGACTTGAACTACGAAATACTTTCTGCCTTTATCCTGGCAACATCAGCCCTGGCCATATCACCGGGACCCGATAATATTTATGTCTTAACGCAAAGCATAGCCAATGGTACAAAATATGGCCTTTCAACCACTGCAGGACTTATTACCGGATGTATTGTTCATACTACATTGCTGGCATTTGGTGTCTCGGCATTAATTAAGGAAAATGACCAGATATTTTTTATAATTAAGTTATTTGGTGCCATCTATTTGTTTTTCCTGGCTTTTCGGGTATACCGTACTAAGGCCCATATTACGCTAGATAATACAGAGATACCTAAAAAGTCTTTGAGTAAATTATTCAGACAGGGTTTTACTATGAATGTGCTCAATCCGAAGGTTACTATTTTCTTTCTCGCTTTTTTTCCCGGATTCCTATTTAGCAAAGATTTAAATACAGTAATTCAATTTTATGTTCTTGGTTTATTATTTATGATAGTTACATTCCTTATTTTTTCTTCAATTGCGCTACTTTCCGGGGCTATTGCTATACAAATTAAAAAGCATTCTGGCATTGAATTATTTCTCAAATGGTTACAAATAATTGTCTTTTCCGGTATTGGTATCTTCCTGTTATTTTCGGATAATTAATGCTAATTTTGGGAAATACTAGATTCGCCATATGCCCGAAAAAGTGAAGATTATTGAATGCCCCAGAGATGCTATGCAAGGCATTAAAAGCTTTATACCTACAGAAAGGAAAATAGCTTACATTCAATCACTACTGGGTTGTGGTTTTGACACAATAGATTTTGGTAGTTTTGTATCTCCACGTGCCATACCGCAAATGGCAGATACTGCCGAAGTACTTTCCAAATTAGATCTTTCCAAATCAAAAAGCAAGCTATTAGCCATTGTAGCCAATGTTCGCGGGGCAAATGAAGCAAGTATACACCCGGAAATTGATTATTTGGGATATCCCTTTTCCATTTCTGAAAATTTTCAAATGCGGAATACCCACAAAACAATTGCTCAATCAATAAATATATTGTACGAAATTCTTGAAATAGCATATGCAGCTAATAAGGAGGTAGTTACTTATATATCTATGGGTTTTGGCAATCCTTACGGTGATCCCTGGAGCGTAGAAGTTGTTGGAGAATGGACTGAAAAATTGGCTGATATGGGAGCCAGGATACTATCCTTGTCCGATACTGTCGGGTCTTCCACCTCTGAAGATATCAATTACTTATTTAAGCATTTAATTCCAAAATATCCACAGGTTGAATTTGGAGCCCATTTGCATACAACGCCAAACAAGTGGTACGAAAAAGTAGACGCGGCATATAAAGCAGGCTGTCGCAGGTTTGATGGGGCTATACAAGGATTTGGAGGCTGTCCGATGGCTAAAGATGAATTAACCGGCAATATGCCTACTGAAAAAATGTTGTCTTATTTTACTGAAAATAAGTTAGATTCGGGAGTACAGTGGATGGTTTTCGAAGCTGCATACAACAAGGCATTAGAACTCTTCACGGCCTACCGTTAATACTATTTAAGTATTATTTGGATTGCAATTTCTTCTATTTTTTTAGGGCTAATAAATTATTTAGATTAATTATAAATAAACTTTTATAATTGTAATATAGAGTATATATTTGCCCTTTAATAATTTCTTATTTAAAATAAGTCTAAATAAAGACAACCAACCAATATGAAACGAATTACCCTTCTATTTTTAATGTTTTATTCGGGTATATTGCTCGCTCAGACCAAAGCAGACTCTATTACATTGGATCCACAAAAGCAAATAAATGCAGCACAGCGTTTATTGTCGGGCAACTATGCATCTGCAGTCACCGTTGGTGCATATGGGGAGGTTTTATACAATCAACCCGATGGTTCAAACGGGGAATTGGACGTACAACGCCTAGTATTACTCTTTGGTTATCGATTTAATGATAAGGTTCAATTTGTTACCGAAGTGGAAATCGAGCATGTTGAAGAAGTATTTGTCGAACAGGCCTTTGTAAATTACAATGTGGCCAATGGGGTGAATTTAAGGGGTGGATTGATGCTTATTCCCATGGGAATTATCAATGAATTTCACGAACCTACTACATTTAACGGAACAGAACGACCAGGTGTCGATAATGTAATTGTCCCTACGACATGGAGGGAAATAGGAGTTGGAGCTACTGGAAGAATTAATTCGATCTCGCTTGGTTATCAGGCATATATCTTTAATGGCTTTAAATCTGCAGAATCTGATGGGGCTGGGGGAATTACGGGCTTGCTAAATGGTTCCAACGGCCTTAGAGGCGGGAGGCAGAAAGGTATAAAATCTACCATAAGCAGTCCCACGTTTTCAACCAAAATTGATTACTACGGGATTCCTGGTTTGCGATTGGGGCTATCAGGATATTTTGGAAAAACCCAGGCAGATGATGATATAAAACAATTAGATGGAGCTAGAATTGGTATCTCCATGTTAGGATTGGATGCTAGATATGCCTATCGTCGTTTTACGGCCAGAGGACAGTTTGTAAATGGTTGGTTGTCGGATACAGAGGCATATAACAATCTAACTGGTCAGGATCTTGGTAGTGAATTACAGGGATGGTATATAGAAGGCGCCTTTAATCTAATACCTCAAGGAAAAAAGCAAAAACTCTTTGCTTTTGCACGCTACGAATCTTATGACACTCATGCCAAGACAGCTGGATCATTGCAAAGAAATGATGCTTATAACAGGTCAGATATTACTACGGGTTTAACTTATCACATCGTAACGGGAGTGGTTGTAAAAGGTGACTATCAATTTAGAAGTAATGCAGTTGAAGGAGGTGAAGTTGCGAACCAATTAAATTTTGGGATCGGAGTATGGTTCTGATAAATTAAATAGTAAATTGGAAAATAACTAAGAATTTCCTTGTGAATACCTTATTAAGATTAAATCTAAATTAATACATTTGTCTCATGTGGTTTTGTAAGCAAGTTAGTTTTTCTTTAGTTCTTTTATCCTTCCTAATTTTCGGATTTGGTATTCCAAAAGAAATTGAAAAGAGGGTAAATAAGGAGATTGAAAAGACTTTTGAATCTTCAGCAATAGAACTGTACCCAGTTGTTGTACCTGAAGAGATCAATAGATTACTTCCAACAAAAATTACCGGGGCTAATTTTTTTACGCTATCTGAACAATCTGAACTTTTGGGTTATGTTTTTGTAGATAAAGCACCAAGCAAAACAGCTCAGTTTGATTATCTGGTAATATTCGATCAGGATTTAAAAGTTATTCATTCTAAAGTGCTGGTATACCGAGAAGAATATGGAGGTGAAATAGGGAGCAAACGATGGTTGAAGCAATTTTTGGGAAAAACAGGGAATGATAGAGTAAGCTATGAAATCAATATAGATGCCATCGCAGGAGCCACTATTTCCGTCCGATCCATGACTTTGGCCATGGATAAACTTTTTCAGACAATTGGACAACTTCAGAAAAACAAGGTTTTGTAATGAACTATAATGGTCTTTTAGAGCGTTTGCCGGTCGAGATCAAATGGTTTGTTGGTTCGTTTGTAATTGTGTTGTCCATTGGTTTTTATACAGGTCTTTTATTTGTTAGTCAAACCAGTACATCGGCGCCCAGTGGTATTGTTGAAAATTATTTAGGAAATGAAGCTGATGAAGAGGCCAGGGTTATGAAATTTAAAAAGAGTGAACATGAAATGCTCTCAATTATTCACACTCATATCTTGTCTATGTCCTTCATTTTTTTCCTATTGGGAATTCTAGTTTGGCTGACCAGATTTCCAAAAAAAGTTAAGCTGTTTCTTGCGATAGAACCTTTCCTTACTGTCATCCTTACATTTGGTGGTATTTATCTCCTCTGGTCTGGAGTTGACTGGATGAAATTTGTGATAGCATTTTCCGGTATTTTAATGACTTTAACCTTTATGTTTTCTTCGTTACTAATCCTTTATCAGCTGGTGAAGCCGATTAATTCAAAACAGTAAGAAAACTGCAATCCTCAAGTTATTTTAAATGTAGTATATTTGCACGCAATTAATCCTTAATTGCCATGGAAGCTCACCTTAACAAAATTCTTGGAGAAGGCCTCACATATGACGATGTACTCCTGGTACCGGCTTTTTCTGAAATTTTGCCCAGAGAAGTAAATATTCAAACAAAATTTACTAAAAATATTACTATAAATATTCCAGTCGTTTCGGCTGCCATGGATACAGTAACCGAATCAAGAATGGCTATTGCTATGGCTCGTGAAGGTGGCATTGGTGTATTACATAAGAATATGTCGATTGAGCAACAGGCAATGAAGGTTCGAAAAGTTAAAAGGGCGGAAAGTGGAATGATTTTGGATCCGGTAACACTGCATCTCGATGCTTTGGTAGGAGACGCTAAAGCCAGTATGCGTGAACATAGTATTGGCGGTATTCCTGTCGTTGATGAATATCAAAAACTAATCGGTATTGTAACCAACAGGGATCTTAGGTTTGAGAAGGATAACAACCGTCCTATTGCTGAGGTGATGACAAAATCCAATCTTGTTACCGTTGCAGAAGGGACTTCTTTGGAACAGGCAGAGGGCATACTTCAAACCAATAAAATTGAAAAACTTCCGGTTGTAGATAGTACGAATAAACTTGTTGGACTTATCACATTCCGGGATATTACCAAACTGACTCAAAAACCAATAGCAAATAAAGATAAATATGGAAGGCTAAGGGTAGCAGCGGCCATTGGTGTAACGTCGGATGCTTTGACAAGAACGAAAGCTTTGGTAGAGGCCGGGGTTGATGCGGTTGTCATAGATACAGCGCACGGTCATACAAGGGGCGTGGTTAGTATCCTTAAGGATGTTAAGAAACAATTCCCGGAGCTTGATGTTATAGTTGGTAATATTGCCACAGCAGATGCTGCAAAGTATTTAGTAGAGGCAGGAGCTGATGCGGTCAAAGTAGGAATAGGGCCTGGTTCAATTTGCACAACAAGAGTTGTAGCAGGTGTTGGATTTCCACAATTCTCGGCAGTATTGGAAGTTGCTACAGCTATTAAAGGTAGCGGTGTTCCGGTAATTGCGGATGGTGGAATACGTTATACGGGAGATATCCCAAAAGCTATAGCCGCTGGCGCAGATTGTGTAATGCTAGGGTCTTTATTAGCCGGAACCAAAGAATCCCCTGGAGAGACAATTATTTACGAAGGCCGAAAATTTAAATCCTATAGGGGTATGGGATCTGTTGAGGCCATGAAGGAGGGAAGTAAGGACAGGTATTTTCAGGACGTGGAAGATGATATTAATAAACTTGTGCCAGAAGGTATTGTTGGTCGCGTTCCTTATAAAGGAGAGCTATATGAAAGTATACATCAGTTTGTTGGCGGACTCAGGGCTGGTATGGGTTATTGTGGCGCCAAAGATATTGACACTTTAAAGGAAACAGGAAGATTTGTAAAGATTACTGTGAGCGGTATTAATGAAGGCCATCCTCATGATGTAACAATTACAAAGGAATCTCCCAATTACAGTAGGTAATCCTGTTAAATAAAATCTAATAATCGAATATTGTCCAACTTTGTTGGCTGCCTTCCCTATTTTTAGTTATGAATAGCTCAGAAGCTACAAAATCCTTTATTTATGAAAATATTTCAATTCCTAACGGCTGTTGTCGGTATTATTGGTGTTACCGCTTATTCCCAAAATACGACCATCAATTTAGGCGAAAAGTATAAATCAAATTCATTTTTTACAGTTAATAGGGTGTTATCTCTACTGACTGATGATTCCCGTGCGGTAAGGCTAAGCGTTGCTTCGGGTGATGGACTTTCATATCTTACGGATGTAAGTTTTAAAGAAGGAACTGTAAATATTGCGTTGCATGGGGAAAATAATCCAGACAGGAGTTTTGTGGGATTCGCTTTTAATATACAAAACGATTCTACTTATGAAGTTGTTTATTTCAGGCCATTTAATTTTGTAGCCGAGGAACCGCTTCATAAAACATAAATGGTGCAGTATATTTATCATCCGTAATTTACCTGGAAAAAACTCGGGGAAACACTTACGGATGAGTTTGAAAATGGAATAGTGAATACACCTGACCCGGACAAGTGGTTCAGGGCAAAAATAGAGATTGGGAAAAACACGGTAAAAGTCTATGTTGATGATTCCGAAAAAGCAATTTTGAAAATTGAGCGCCTTGAAGAACTAAGATCAGATAAAATAGGCATATGGACTGGTTTCAACTCATCGGGCACATTTAGAAATCTGCAATTGGAGACAAGATAATTTATTTTACGTTTCCGCTATACGTTTTCCAGTCTTTTTCCAAGTAGATATTATCACCGAAGTATCGGGCAATATTTAAAAATGGATCTGGTTTTTGATATCCGGGTACAGGAGAGAGCATATTGAGTTGCTCATCCATGAATACCACAGTCGGATAGCTCAAACGACCTTGCAACAATGCCGCAGCTAACTCGTGATAACCTCTTTTACCCGATGGAACATATTTATAGGTCTTACCTTTAAAATCAATAGGTTCTTTCCCTTCACCATCCAGTTTAACCATATAAAAGTTATTGGTCATATATTCTGCCACTTTCGCATTTTGAAAAGTGTCCTTATCCATTTTTTTACACCAGCCACACCAATCGGTATAGACGTCAATAAATATTTTCTTTGGATTCTTGTCTGTTGCTGCCAGGGATGTAGCTTCATTCCAGCTCAGCCAATTAACTTCCTGAGCATTTGATGTAAAGGTTAATAAACCAATAATGACAACAATAATAAGCTTAGAAAATGTCGGGGACCTAAATTTCATAAGATTCGATTTCAGTTATTAGTCCAATTACTGTACCAAAACTAACGAAAATTTAGTTGCTTTATTTCACCGAGGCTTTTTGATTCTTTATTTCAAACAAATCTTTAACATCAATTTGGTTTCTGATAAGATCATCAAAAGATTCTCTTTCCCGTATAAGTACAGATTTACCTTCGTGCCAAAGGACTTCAGCCGGTCTGTATCTGGAGTTATAATTACTGGCCATGGTGAAGCAATAAGCCCCTGCATTCTTAAAACAAAGGATATCACCTTCTGTAATTTCATTGATTCTCCTGTTATTTGCAAAAGTATCAGTTTCGCAAATATAGCCTACTACGGAATAATAGCGTTCCCTTCCTTGCGGATTAGAGATGTTAATAATTTGATGATTTGCACCGTATAACATGGGACGAATTAAATGGTTGAAGCCCGAATCAACACTGGCAAAAACCGTAGAAGTAGTCTGTTTTACTACGTTTACTTTTGCAAGAAAATAGCCGGCTTCACTTACAAGAAATTTTCCAGGTTCAAATGCTAAAGTCAGTTCTTTTCCATACTCTTCACAAAACTCATTGAACCTACTACTTAATTTTTCTCCCAGTTCCTCAATATTGGTCTCTATATCTCCAACTTTATATGGAACTTTAAATCCACTACCAAAATCTATAAATTCCAACTCTCTAAAATTCTTGGCAGTTTCAAAGAGAATTTCGGATGCGTATAAGAATACATCGATATCAAGGATATCACTTCCTGTATGCATATGTATCCCATTAATTGTCATTTTAGTTAATTCTACTATTCTCAACAAATGAGGAATTTGATGGATGCTAACACCAAATTTAGAATCAATGTGTCCCACAGATATATTGGAATTGCCTCCTGCCATTACATGAGGGTTTATTCGGATACATACTGGTATATCTGGATGTGTGCTTCCGAATTGCTCCAGGATAGAAAGATTATCAATATTTATTCGTACGCCTAAAGCTGCTGCTTCTTCTATTTCTTCCAAGGAAACTCCGTTGGGCGTATAAATGATTGATTCAGGTTTAAAACCAGCCAGTAGGCCTAGTTTCACCTCTTGTATTGATACGGTGTCTAAACCACTCCCAAGGTTATTCATTAATCTCAGGATTGTGAGATTAGAAAGTGCTTTAGCCGCGTAATTTAGTTTTAATTTTTTAACCGTTTTAAAGGCATTAGTAAGCCTGTTGAACTGAGATATTATCTTTTCAGCATCGTAGACATATACCGGATTTCCATATTCTTGCGTAATGTTCAGTAAATCGGAATGCTTCATCTTTAACCTTCGTTTTAAACAAAACTAAAATACTTAAGGAAATTGTACAAAATAAAATACAATTTAATTATAAATAAAACAATTAGTTACAAATGTAACAATTTAAATCATAAGCCATTTGTGACTATGTACTTCACTTTGTATTTTTAGAAAAAAGTTTTGAGATGAAATTACCATTTTTCCCTTTGCAATCTGTTTTCTTCCCGGGTGAAAAAGTACCTTTACACATCTTTGAAGAAAGGTATAAACAGCTTATAAATGATTGTCGCAGGGAGGCCATTACTTTTGGAATACCAGTGTATATTAACGACAATATTGCCTATGGCACCGAGGTTCAGCTGATGGAAGTTGTAAATACCTATGAAACTGGAGCAATGGATGTAGTATGTGTGGCCAGACAGATATTTAGGGTGATTTCCTTTGATAATACAATGAATAAAAGATTATATGCGGGTGGCGACGTAGAATTCATAGATAATATTAATGACAGTGAATTATCTGCGAAACAAGCAGTATTCAATAAACTTAAGGAGTTATACCAACTAATGGAAGTCCCTTTTGCTCCTATTGAATTAGAAATGTTTAATAGTTATACCCTTGCTCACAAAATGGGCCTTTCATTTGAACAGGAATACGAGCTATTGCAGTTGGCAAGTGAAAAAGAACGTTTGCAATTTATTATGAATCATTTATTGGTAACCATTCAGGTTCTAAATGAAGTTAATCGAACTAAAGTGCTTATTGAATTGAATGGTCATTTCAAGAATTTTGATCCATTGGATTTTAAAGCTTTTAAAATTTAAGGTTAATGCAGATAATATACCTACTTCTGTATAGTTATTAGGACTACTATTCCCAAGTTTGTTGATCCTTAAAAAGTTTAAGTCCTATTTATCGTTTTATTAGGGTAAATGCAGTCCGTTTCCTATTTTTGCTTCTTAACGCACATAAATTATAATATGAATCTTCACGAATACCAGGGAAAAGAAATTTTAGCAAGTTTTGGGGTACGAATTCAGCGGGGTCTCGTGGCCCATAATCCTAAGGAAGCCATAGATGTGGCAAAGCAACTTACACGTGACACCGGTACTAAATGGTTTGTGATAAAGGCACAGGTTCATGCTGGGGGAAGAGGTAAAGGAGGGGGCGTAAAGCTGGCTAAAAATTTAAAAGAGGTAGAGGAGATTTCAGGTAAAATTATAGGAATGAATTTGATTACTCCTCAAACTTCAGCTGAGGGTAAAAAGGTTCATCAGGTACTGATCGCGGAGGATGTCTATTATCCGGGAGAAACTGAAACCAGTGAGTTTTATATGTCTGTTTTATTGAATAGGGCCAGTGGAAAAAATATGATAATGTACTCAACAGAAGGGGGCATGGATATTGAAGAAGTAGCGGATAAAACCCCACATCTAATTTTTACTGAGGAAATTGATCCGGCTGTAGGGTTATTACCATTCCAGGCCAGAAAGATTGCTTTTAATCTGGGTTTATCCGGAATTGCTTTTAAAGAAATGACCAAATTTGTGACAGCCCTATACAAGGCCTATGATCAAAGTGATTCCAATTTGTTTGAAATAAATCCCGTACTTAAAACTTCGGATAATTTGATATTGGCTGTTGACGCCAAAGTTTCTATTGATGATAACTCGCTATACAGGAGGAAGCAATATGCTGAAATGAGGGATTTACGTGAAGAAAGCCCTATTGAAGTCGAAGCTCGTGCTGTAGGATTGAATTATGTGGATCTTGACGGTAACGTAGGTTGTATGGTAAATGGCGCCGGATTAGCAATGGCCACGATGGATCTGATCAAAATGGCAGGTGGGGAGCCGGCTAACTTTCTGGATGTGGGTGGTACCGCCGATGCAAAAAGAGTGGAGGAAGCCTTTCGCATCATATTAAAGGATAGCGCCGTGAAAGCTATCCTTATTAATATTTTTGGAGGTATAGTAAGATGCGACCGCGTGGCGCAGGGGGTAGTGGATGCGTATAAGAATATGGGAGATGCTATAAAAGTTCCAATTATTGTTCGATTACAAGGAACTAATGCAGAATTGGCTAAGGAGATCATTGATAATTCCGGACTTGCTGTACATTCAGCTGTTCAATTTCAGGAAGCTGCTGATAAAGTCAAAGAAGTTTTAGCTGAAATATAAGTTACACAAGATGCTTACAATAGAGGGTAGTGTTATGGACATTACCCTTTTTTTGTTGGAAAAACCCCTATAATTAAAATAAATTCTATTTTAATATATTGTTAAAAAGAGTCAATTTTTGTAACATATTTTGACTTAGTACGTCTATTGTTACATATTCATCAATCATTAAACAAACAAATCATGAGAAAATTTAGTTTAGTATTAGTCGCTGCGGCACTGCTTATTTCAGGAAATCTTTTTGCAAATGATTCGGATAAAACCGATCCACAAAAAAGTCTGACAACACAAATTCATGAGCTTTTAAAGGTAAACAAATTAGTAGTTGACAATTATGATTTAACAGCTAAAGTTCTTTTTACTGTCAACAGTGAAGCAGAAATTGTGGTCATTTCTGTAGAAACAGATGATTCAGATTTGGAATCATTTGTCAAAAGTAAACTCAATTACAAAAAAGTTGAATTGAATCAAGTTGTAGAAGGAAAAATGTTTAGGTTGCCCGTACGTATTAAAGCATAACACAATGTTGCAAAGTTAAAAGTCCTGAAGAAACTCAGGGCTTTTTTTTGTTCTTGTATTTGACATAACTAAGATCCGGCTTTTTTTTAGGTTTTTCGTACTTCCTTGAAGGAGTGCTTTCTGCTGTTTTTGTTTGTTTTAATACTTCTTTTGGAATTTTTGGATTTTCTTTAGTGCCCCTTAAATGTATAACAAGGCCATTTAGGAAATTACGCAATACCTGATCTCCACATTCTCTATATTTAGGATGTCCTTCTTTTCGGCAAAAGGCACCGATTTCACTCTTGGAAATTCTGAAATCAACTAATTGGAGAATTTCTACAATTTCATCATCCCGAAGCATTAATGCAACCCGAAGTTTTTTTAATATATCATTATTGGTCATATCAAGCATTTTATGCAAGGTATTATAAATAAACAAGCCATTGCCTTTTTTAGGTCTATAGGGTAGTTTTTTTATACGAAATTAGTCTTTTTGCTGTTATATATATAACTAAATTAAGGGCGTAAGTAACAAATAAGGTAATGAGCACTTATAAGGAAAAACTTAGCATTTTATCCGAAATGATTGCCTTTGCAAAGGCTGATCACGCATTAAAAGACGCTGAATATAACTTTCTATTCGGTGTTGCTGTTAGTTTGGGTATCGACAAGGAAATATTTGATTCTCTTCTCGATAAACAGATTAAAGTAGTCATCCCTAAAACGCAAGCAGATCGTATTCTGCAATTCCATAGACTCGTCCTTCTGATGAATGTTGACCAGGAACAACATCAAATTGAAATTGGGAAACTACATAATATTGGTTTGGGTATGGGTTTACCTCCATCTGCCATAGAGCAAGTTCTTACCGTGATGCACGATTACCCAGATAAAATAATTCCCCCGGAAGTGCTTATAAATATTTTTAAAGCCCATTACAACTAAATATAGGCATTGCTGTTCCATTTAATTCATAACGCTTTGTATTTGGATTGTGCATTTTTATAAAATATTTAGCAATTAAAAGATACTTTAATAGCAAGTATATGCGCCATAATGGCACCAAAAGAACCCATTTACAAGTCAAAAAGGCAGTTAATATAACTTGGTATATGATTTGACTTGTATTAAACAGTTAAATAAGTTTAATATAAAAGATATCACCATGAGTATAGTTAAAAGAAATAATTTGATTTTTCCTTCCCTAATGAATGAAATTCTAAAACCTGATTGGTTTGGCGGATTGGAAAATTATAAGTACACATTTCCTCCGGTAAACATTCAGGAGACTGAAACCGGTTTTGAACTGGAGTTATCGGTGCCTGGAAGAAAAAAAGAAGACTTCAATGTCGAAATTGATGAACAAATTTTGACAATTACCAGTGAAACGAAAAAAGAAGAAGAAGTAAAAGAAGAGAATTACACTCGTAAGGAATTCTCTTATTCTTCATTTAAAAGATCGTTTACGCTACCCGTAACGGTAAATGAGGAAGGAATTAAAGCCTCTTACGAAAATGGCATTTTAAGGTTCACTCTGCCCAAGACAGAAGAGGCACTACCTAAACCCAAAAGATTAATTGAGATTGGGAAATAGGGATAAAAAATACTATGAGAAGCCCTCTTTAGGGCGTTCATAATAGTTGGTTTGTTTAGTTGGTTAGGAAGAGCGTCTAGATTATTCTGGGCGCTCTTTTTTTTAACTCTGATGTTGGAGCATTTTTATTTCATCTCTGAGTTTTGCGGCATGCATAAAATCCAGTTCTTTTGCCGCTTTTTCCATTGCTTTTCTTTTATCGCGGATTAACTTTTCCCTTTGTTCCTTCGTAATATATTGTAAATCAGGTTCTGCAGCTCTAATTTCTTCTTTTATAAAGTGATACGTGGAAACAGAATTCTTAGCCAGAGCATTGTCCAAACTTTTATTAAGCGCTTTAGGAATGATATTATTTGATTTATTATAGGTTGTTTGTTTATCCCTTCGGTAATTCGTCTCATCAATCGTTTTTTGCATGCTTGCTGTGATTCTGTCGGCATACATAATTGCCTTGCCGTTTAAATGGCGAGCTGCTCTTCCCACAGTTTGTGTCAATGAGCGGTTACTTCTCAGAAACCCTTCTTTGTCTGCATCCAATATAGCCACAAGGGATACTTCAGGCAAGTCTAATCCTTCTCTTAACAAATTAACCCCAATTAAGACATCAAATACCCCCTTTCGTAAATCCTGCATTATTTCAACTCTTTCCAAAGTGTCTACATCACTATGTATATATCTACATCGCACATTAATCCTTGCAAGATATTTAGCCAGCTCCTCAGCCATTCTTTTTGTAAGTGTCGTAACCAGGGTGCGTTCGTCCAATTCTACACGCTGTTGAATTTCTTCTACCAAATCATCAATTTGATTTAAACTTGGACGTATATCTATTTCCGGATCTAAAAGGCCTGTAGGACGAATAACCTGTTCCACAAAAACACCCTGACTGTTCTGTAACTCATAATCTGCAGGGGTTGCACTAACATAGATTACCTGATTCTGAAGTACTTCAAATTCTTCAAATTTTAATGGACGGTTGTCCATGGCTGCAGGTAATCGAAATCCATACTCCACAAGATTTTCTTTACGAGACCTGTCACCACCATACATTGCATGTACCTGAGGAATGGTTACATGACTTTCGTCAACAATCATTAAGTAGTCATCCGGGAAATAGTCAAGCAGACAGAATGGTCTTGTACCAGGTTCGCGACCATCCAGATACCTTGAATAATTTTCAATTCCTGAGCAGTAACCTAATTCACGGATCATCTCCAAATCAAAATTGGTACGTTCTTCCAACCGTTTGGCTTCAAGAGGTTTAACAATACTTTTAAAGTAGTCTACCTGATTTACAAGATCTTCCTGTATCTGATGAATGGCGCCCTGAAGGATATCCGGTGAGGTCACAAACATATTAGCAGGATATATATTTAGGTTTTCATAACGCTCCAATGCCTTATTCTTATAGGGATCAAATGATTCAATTTCTTCTATTTCATCCCCAAAGAAATGGATTCTATAAGCATGATCAGCATAGCTTGGGAATACATCTACGACATCCCCTTTTACTCTGAAGTTCCCATTTCGGAAATCTGCAGTTGTTCTTGAATAAAGACTCTGTACAAGTTGATGAAGGAATTTGGTGCGAGAAATAACCTGATCTTTCTTAATTGAGATTACATTTTTTTGAAATTCCACAGGGTTACCGATACCATATAAACATGATACTGAAGCCACAACAATAACGTCTCTTCTTCCGGATAAAAGTGATGAAGTTGCACTTAGTCGGAGTTTCTCTATATCCTCATTAATCGAAAGATCTTTTTCAATATATAATCCAGAGGTAGGGATATAAGCTTCAGGCTGATAGTAATCATAATAAGAGACAAAGTATTCAACAGCATTTTCGGGAAAGAACTGTTTGAATTCAGAATATAATTGGGCTGCTAATGTTTTATTGTGAGCCAAAACCAGTGTAGGCCGTTGAACTTTTTCAATTACATTGGCAACAGTAAAAGTTTTACCCGATCCGGTAACTCCTAAAAGTGTCTGATAACGTTCACCAGTTTCTATGCCTTCTGAAAGCTGCTTAATTGCTTCAGGCTGATCTCCTGTTGGATCAAATTCCGATACTACCTTAAATTTCATTTAGCAAAGTTACAAAAGGGGTAATATTATTCTTAAAATGATATTAGATATATATGGTTTACCTTTTTAAGGCAAAAAATCCCTGGATTTCGTTATTTAAGTTATCTCTTGCCTTGAACCAATAACTGGAGGCAGGTAAAGGTTGTCCGTTAAATGTGCCATCCCATCCCTGAGAAGTTGGCATAATCTGCGCCAGTAACATCCCATATCTATCAAAAACCTGAATAAAAGTTAGTTTGATTTCATTGCTTTCACGGGGAGCAATATATTGCCAAAAATCATTTATGCCATCCCCGTTAGGAGTGAAAAATTTCGGAAAATCATCAGGGCTCAATTCCCTCTCAATGATCCGCTCCGTAATTCCGCATCCATTCTTATCTTTAACATAAATAGTATGAGTGCCTTCAGAAAGTCCATTAAAAGCAGCTCTATCCTGATATGGACCTTCAATATTGTCCAATGCATATTCATAATCTCCAAGTCCGCTTACCTCAATTTTAATTTGTCTTCCATCTACTTCCTGCGAGGTGCTAACTGAAGTAATCTGGGCTATTTCAGATAATACTACATTAAAATCTTTAGATATGCCGCACTCAAATGTTTCTCCCCCCTGATCAATGAAATTATAGGCTTCGTAGCGATATGAACCCACTTCAGACAATGAAACTTCTGAGGTAGATGAAAGCAAAGACTCGGTGCCGTCTTCGTTGATTTTGAACCACCTAAATCCATCTGCAGTATCATCACTGCCTATTCGGGTGGGGATCTCATTCTTACAAAGCCCAATCTGACTTGGAAAATTGGTCTCCGGTTTTCTTGGAATAATTTCACCGCTTATTGCGTCAAAATAGGCATTACAATCAACAACAGCATTCCCTGTTGTAAAACTTTCCTCAGTGCAAGATCCGGCATCCCCATTTTCATTATAAGGAGTAATTGTCACAAAAATGGGACTATCCTGCGGAAAATCACCCGCTGGATTATAGGTCAATACATTTCCCACATCCAAATTATTAAGTAAATCAGTTGCTCCGGCAGAAGTGCCAATTGATAATCTATAGCCCGTCGCTGTAGGGGCATAGGCCCATCGGACTTCAGTCTTAACCGATACATTTCCTTGGTTATCTACTGGTTCAACTAATGAGGTACAGGGTGGAGGTGTGGTTACATCTTCAGTGGTAAATGATTCACTTGTACAGATTATAAGTTGTCCGTTAAATAAAAATAAACTTATAGTTACATAAATTGTCGTGTTTTCCGGGAGACCAACCTCAGGAGTATAGCTATTAGTTAAACCGGCTGAACGTCTGTTCAGAATATCTCCACTCCCCGGAGAAGTTCCGAGTGAAACTAAATATCCCACAATGCCGGGCACGGGCGGCCAGGATATAGTAGTATTTACAGGTACTGACAAAGATCCATTCGCAGGATTGGTTACATTAGGACAAGTCTGTCCTGTCACCCATACTACATGACAAATAAATAGTATACTTAGCGTTAACTTTTTCATTTGTTAAAAATTGTCACTCGAAACATTATTCATGTAAATTATCTTTTTAATGCAAAATGCCCTTGAATTTGACCACTACTGTCAGAAATTGCCCGGAACCAATAATCACTTGCGGGCAGCGGCATGCCATTGAAATTTCCATCCCAACCATTAGATGTGGGCTCTATTTGAGCCAGAAGTCTTCCATATCTATCAAAAATATATATAATGTTGATATTAATTTCATCTGTCACAATGGTTGGAATAAACTGCCAGAAGTCGTTAACCCCATCCCCGTTTGGTGTAAAAAATTTAGGAAAACCTTCTAGTGTTAAATCCTGTTCTATTTGTTCTTGAGCAATTCCGCAACCGTTTTTATCCCTGACATATACGGTATATGAACCAGCTGGAATATTATTAAAAACATTACTATCCTGATATGGTCCGTTTATGTCGTTCAATGCATATTCGTAGTCGCCAATACCACTTGCATCTACAGTAATTCTTATGTCCTCTCCTTGGTCTGATATATTTATAGAATTAATCGTTGCGATTTCCGAAGATACTACCTTAAAAAACTGGGAAGTTGGACATTCCACAGTACCATTTGCTTGTACAACAGTATTATAAGCTTCATAGCGGTAGTCACCTGTCTCCTCAAGCACTACTTCTGATGTTTCAGAGATCAGGGTTTCATTTCCAAATTGATCAATCTGAAACCATCTGAATCCTTCAGCTGAATCTGTTGAGGTTACTATAAATGGAAGTTCATCCTCACAAAACGAAATAGTGTCGGGAAAAGAAATTTCCGGATTTATGATGACAAGCTCTCCTGTAACCGAATCAAAATATGGTCCGCACCCAATGATCGTAGAGAAGGACTCTTGTGTGCATCCAATAGCATCCCCAGCAGAATTAAAAGGTACAATTGTTACGAAAAATGTAAGATTAGGCTCAAAGTCTATCACAAAAATGGAATTTGTAAAGAAAACAACATTGTCAAGTACTTCTGCCGAAAATGGTGAACTTCCTATTGTCACTTTATATCCGGTTGCTCCTGCTACTGCAGACCATTCTATCAAAGGTGTAAGTGGCACATTTATTTCACCGTCCAATGGGTTGATAAGGGCTGTACATGCCGGAAGAGTTGCCACTGCCCCCGTAGTAAAACTTTGCTCCGGACAAGGTGAAAGATCACCATTCTCATTAAAAGGGGTAATTTGAACAAATATTTGCGTACTTGGTGGCAAGTCCAGAATGGGATTATACGAAAGTACATTACCTACATCCTGATCATTTACAACATTACCTGCGCCAGAAACTGTACTAATGGAAATTCGATAGCCCGTAGCAGAAGGACTATAATTCCATGAAATATTAGTGGCAATGTTTA
>Ga0265306_10000566_pt1 | contig 17799 bp, 17 predicted proteins | sample Helome_3_FD_192493 | JGI IMG/M metagenome (GOLD analysis project Ga0265306, IMG submission 192493) | Marine sediment microbial communities from subtidal zone of North Sea - Hel_20160420 (Illumina Assembly) | ecosystem: Environmental > Aquatic > Marine > Subtidal zone > Sediment ... | reverse complement strand
GGTTCAGACCGTCTTCGATGCGTTTTGCGATCTCGATTTCGCCCTGCCGGGTCAGCAATTCAACCGTGCCCATTTCGCGCATGTACATGCGGACAGGATCCGTCGTTCGGCCGAATTCGGCGTCCACGCTGGCTAATGCGGCTTCAGCTTCTTCGGCGGCATCGTCATCCGTCGCGGTCGCGTCGGACAACGTAATCGACTCGACATCGGGTACTTTTTCGTGCACCGCAATGCCCATATCGTTAATCATGTTGACGATATCTTCGATCTGTTCCGGGTCGACGATGTCGTTGGGCAGATGATCATTGACTTCGGCATAGGTCAGGTAACCCTGTTCTTTGCCACGGGCAATCAGTTCTTTCAGCTGCTGAGCCTGCGTGCTGACGCTTGCCACTGCTTTCTTTTCGATCAAGACAAAACCCCTGCGGGTAAAAGATACAAACGATTAATAATACGCTTATGACGGCGCCTGATCTACAACTTCTTCAATGCGCTTTGACCCGATGTCAACGCCCGGAGTTCCGACTTTTCCCCATCCGATAGGCCATTAAATCGTTGTTTTTGAATAAGAAAATCGATTCTCTCCTTGTGACCCGCAGCCGCCAGCTGTTGCAGGCATTCGCCAAGCTCCGCAGCCGGGTCAAAATCCTCATCCTCGGGCACTTCGGCCGCGGCCAGTTTGCCCAGGTGCCGGCCCTGTTCGTCGTGCCGCCAACGTTCGAGCAACCCTGCCGTCGTGATATTGGGTTCGGACCGCACCGTTTCAATGAGGGCGATCAACAAATCAACGCCGGGCCGGCTAATGCCGGCCAGTGCCTCGGTATCGAGGTTACGGCCGGCCTCCGGATGGTTGAGGACGATCGTGATGGCATGACGGACCACGGAGGGCTTGCCGGCACTTGGCGGGTGCCGCCTTTTTGTTTCCTGGTCGGCGCCGCGCGAGGTCGTTCCGCGGGTATTGGTTGCGCCGCCGGCAATCATCTTCTCGAGCTTCGGCCCCGTGAGCCCCACCGCCGTGGCGAGGCTTTCGATCAGCAGTTCTCGGTAAACGCCGGCCGGAATCCTGTTGATGAGAGGGCGCGCCAATTCGGCCAGGCGTGCTCGTCCGTCAACGGTTTGCATGTCAACCTGGCTTGCGAGTTCGCGAATAAGGAACTCGGACAATGCGATGCCGCTGTCCACGGCGTTCACGAATCCGTCCGCGCCTGCCTCGTTGACGAAAGAGTCGGGGTCGTATCCCTCGGGCAGCAGCACGAAGCGGATCTGGCGGCCTTCTCGAATTTGCGGCAGTGCATTTTCGAGTGCCCGCCAGGCGGCGGCTTTACCGGCGCGGTCGCCATCAAAACAGAAGATGACGTTTTCGGTCAGTCGGAACAGATGATTCAGATGTTCGCTCGTCGTTGCAGTGCCGAGGGTCGCGACCGCGAAGTCAATGCCATGTCGCGCCAGGGCGACGACGTCCATATAGCCTTCGACGACGACCAGCTGTTCGATGTTGCGCAATGCCTGGCGTGCCTCGAACAAGCCATACAACTCGCGTCCCTTGTGAAACAAAACGGTTTCCGGCGAGTTCAGGTACTTTGGCTCGCCGTCACCCAGGGTACGTCCACCGAAGCCGATCGTCCGGCCGCGCGTGTCCCGAATGGGAAACATGATGCGATCGCGGAATCGGTCGTAGTGTTGTCCGTTGTCCTTGCGAATGATCAGGCCTGTAGCGAGGAGTCGCTCTGTGGCTTCGGTTGATTGGCCGAACTTGTCGAGTACATTGCTCCAGCCGTCAGGCGCGTAGCCGATGCCAAAGCGTTTCGCGGTTGCGCCGTCAATAACGCGCTTCTTCAGATACTCGACGGCAGCCGGCGCGTCCTTCATGGTCGACTGCCAGTGCCTCGCCACGCTGTCCATGAGCGAAAACAGCTCGTCGTAGCGACGTGCGGGCTTGTCGCTCTCGCTTCTCGGCACGTCGACACCCATTGAGCTGGCCAGGTTCTCGACCGCCTCGACAAAACTCATGTGATCGAATTCCATCAGGAAGCCAATAGCCGTGCCGTGAGCCCCACAGCCAAAACAATGGTAGAAGCCCTTGCCGGGGCTGACAGTAAATGACGGTGTCTTTTCATCGTGAAACGGGCAGCAGGCCTTGAATTCCCGGCCGGCTTTTTTCAATTGCACGCGGCGGCCCACGACCTCGGCGATATCAGCCCTGTCGATCAGATCGTTGATGAAATCCTGAGGAATCAGTCCAGACATAAAAGTACTAACGGTGACCAGGAGCTCCCGGGTCTTTGATTTTCCTGAAGTCTGAACTCTTCGCTCAAAGGGCGTTGAGGCGCTCCTTGACCGAGGCGCTCAGTGCACCCATATCCGCGCGGCCGGCGGCCTTCACCTTGATCTGGGCCATCACCTTGCCCATGTCCCGGATACTCTCGGCGCCCGTTTCCCTGATGACCTCATCCACCATCTCGGAAAGCTCTTCCGGAGCGAGCATCTCGGGCAGGTAGTCTTCGAGAATGGTGATTTCGTCGCGCTCGATCCTGGCGAGGTCTTCGCGCCCGCCTTTTTCGAATTGTTCGATGGAATCGCGACGCTGCTTGACCATCTTGGTCAATACGGCGAGCACGGCGGTATCGTCCAGTTCCACGCGCTTGTCGACTTCGACCTGCTTGATTGCCGCAAGCATGAGCCTCACCACCTTGAGTCGGCTCTTGTCGCCGGCCTTCAGGGCGGATTTCATGTCCTCTGTTATTTGGCTTTTCAGTGACATGGGTGGGACAGATATGAAATACGCTCCGCGAACGCGAAGCCGAAATGAATCAGTAGAGTCGCTTGCGTTTGGCTTCGTCGCGAGACAGACGCTTCAGGTGTCGCTTCACAGCGGCCGCCTTCTTGCGTTTTCTCTCCTGGGTGGGCTTCTCATAGAACTCGCGACGACGAAGCTCGGTCAGGATTCCGGCCTTTTCACAGGCACGCTTGAAACGACGCAGGGCGGCGTCAAAATACTCGTTCTCTTTTACGCGAACACTTGGCATTGATCAGGTATTCCGTCCAGACATAAATAAACCCGGCACTATGGCCGGGACTGAGCCGCATATGATAACGCCGGGTTTGGCTGTTTGCAAAGGGTTCCGGGCCAATATTGGGGTCCATTGCGTTATGATCCGCTGCCTATGAATATCCTCGGGATAGAGACCAGCTGTGACGAGACTGGCGTGGCGCTGTACAGCACCGAGCGCGGACTGGTCGCAGACGCCGTGCATAGCCAGGTCGACCTGCATGCCGTCTATGGTGGAGTGGTCCCGGAGATCGCGTCCCGCGACCACGTCCGCATGCTCCTGCCATTGATCAGGCGGGTTCTGGGCGAGGCCGGTATCGAGCGGCCCGACGCGATCGCCTACACGGCGGGCCCTGGCCTGATCGGGGCTCTGATGGTAGGCGGCGGCATGGCCAACGGCCTGGGACTCGCGTGGGGTTGCCCCGTTGTCCCGGTTCACCACATGGAGGGACACCTGCTGGCGCCGATGCTCGAGGACGATCCGCCCGAATTTCCGTTTCTGGCGTTGCTCGTGTCGGGGGGCCATACGATGCTGATTGAGGTTCGTTCCCTGGGCGACTATCGGTTGCTGGGGACAACGCTGGATGACGCGGTTGGGGAGGCCTTCGACAAGACGGCCAAGTTGCTCGGTCTCGCTTACCCTGGCGGGCCAGCACTGGCCGCGTTGGCAGAGCAAGGAGACGACGAGGCATTTGCGTTTCCGAGACCGATGGTGAACAAGTCCGGTTTCGATTTCAGCTTCAGTGGCCTGAAAACGGCCGTGATGCTCGAGGTTCGGCGTGCAGAGGCCAGCGGCGAGCTGTGCCGGGCGGACGTCGCCGCTTCGTTTCAACGTGCGGCGATCGATACACTCATCGCACGAGCCATTAAGGCCGCCAGGTCCAGAAGCCTCGATCGGATTGTCGTTGCAGGCGGAGTCGGCGCGAACAAGCTGCTGCGCCATGACATGGCCAAGCGATTTGAAGGAGAGGTGTATTACCCGCGATTGGAGTATTGCACGGACAACGGTGCGATGATTGCGGTTGCGGGTGCGCTTCGGCTGGCGGAGGCGAGCGAAGTTATGGAAATCAAGGCGCAGCCGCGCTGGTCGATTGAAACGTTGACCGTGCCGCATGCGGCGCACTAGAAGAGAGTATCGAACCGACTATGGACAAGATTTTCCTGAATGAACTCAAGGTCGAGACAGTCATCGGAATCTGGGAATGGGAGCGCAAGATTCGTCAGACCGTCGTCATCGACCTTGAAATGAGTGCGGACATCGCGAAAGCAGCCGCCACGGATAACGTCGAGGACACGCTGAACTACAAGTCGGTCGCGAAACGGGTGCAGGCTTTCGTTGCCGATTCCAGCTTCCAGCTCGTGGAAACGCTCGCGGAGCGCATTGCCGGGATCGTTCGCGACGAATTTGATGTCGAGTGGGTGAAAGTGCGGGTTAACAAACCCGGCGCAATCAGGGGTTCACGCGACGTGGGCATCCTCATCGAACGAGGTCAGCGGCCCGACTGAGCGCGGTGCCGAAATCAGTCATGTCGCTTGTTTACCTGGGTGTGGGGAGCAATATCCTGCCTGAAGAGAATCTGAGTCTCGCCGTACGCGAACTCAGGCGCACGTATGGCGAATTGGATGTCTCATCCGTCTATAAGAGTGCCGCCGCCGGATTCGAAGGCGACGATTTTCTGAACCTCGTTGTCGGATTCCGGTCGGACGATACGCCGCACGACATCTGCGTCGAGATCGAGCGATTACATAATCTGGCGGGCCGTGTTCGCAGCGATAAAAAGTGGGAGTCACGTCCACTTGATATCGATCTGTTGCTCTACAATGATCTGGTTACCGATGAACGACCGATACGGGTGCCGCGCGCTGATATTCTGGAATACAGTTTTGTCCTTCGGCCGCTGGCGGAACTGGCACCCGATCTGGTCCATCCAGTGACAGGTAAGACAATATTGACGCACTGGCAGGAATTCGATGCCGAGAGTCATCCCCTGGAGCTCGTCGGCGTTATTCTATGATGGTGGTGAAATGCGCATTCTGATCTGCATGCTGGTTGCAGCGCTCATGGCCGCTTGTGGCGGCAGTGGTGGTGGGTCGGCCGGACCACAGACTGGCACCGACGAGTGCAGCAATGACGGCCAGAAACAATTCGTGCTCGATAATCTGTATGCGTGGTATTTGTGGAACGACCTGTTGCCGGCCAATATCAGCATCAATGACTACGCCTCCCCGGAAGAACTGATAGTCAGGGTGACGGAGGATTTCGGCCCGCAGGATGCCAATGGCCAACCCATCGACCGGTTCAGCTTCGTGCGTTCCTTACAGGCCGAGCAGGACTTTCTCGACGGCACAGCCGGCGAGCTCTTCGGTTTTAGTTATCGTTTCGTCGACGAGGCGGTCACCGATTTCCGCATCGTGCGGGTATTATCCGGTAGTCCCGCCGAAGGCGGCGGTCTCGCCCGTGGCCAGCGCATCCTGACTTTGAACGGTCGCAGCGTCACGGAAATCGCGGGCAGTGAGGGCGTTTCCACATTCTTCAGCAACAACGCTACCGTTGATTTTGAAATCGAACGGCCCGGTGACAATGAATTCACAACGATTACCAAGGCGGCCATCACGATCGAGCCGGTACCGCAGTGGCGCTTGATTGACCGCGGAGCAGGCGTCGCGCCGGTTGGCTACATGCAGCTCGATACGTTCATCGATGCCGCAAACCCGGCGTTCGACACCGCGTTCGCAGCATTCAAGGCGGCGGGGGCCAACGACGTGATCATTGATATGCGCTATAACAGCGGCGGTCTTGTCCGCACGGCCAACCTGCTCGGCGACTACCTGGGCGGCCTGGTTGCCGAAAACCTCGTGTTTTCGGTAACTGAATTCAATGCGGATCGTGCCGCTGCCAATAACAGCACTGAATTCTTCGATCGCCTGGGCAACTCCATCAGCCTGTCGCAGTTCGTCCTCATAGCGACACGCGGCACAGCCTCGGCGGGCGAACTCGTTACCAACGGCATGATTCCGCATGTCAACACCGCGATCGTTGGGGATCGCACGGCCGGCAAGTCATTCGGACAGATTGGCCTGGGATTCTGCGACAAGATAATGCGGCCCGGCGCGTTCCGATACGCTAACGCCGACGGCGACACCGATTTCTTCGACGGCCTGCCGGTCGACTGCGCGGCGCCCGATGATCTCAGCACGGAAATCGGCGCCGATGACGACCCGAATGTCATCGCCGCGCTGTCGTATCTCAGTACTGGCGCTTGCCCGGCTGTGGCCGCACAAGGCGGTCAGCAGAAACTGGAATACGCTGCGCCGCTGCGGGAAAGTGACCGGCGAGCATCGCCGGCACGCGATTACCTCGACGCGTTCTAACGTTGGCCAACCACCCACCAACCTGACAGCGGCGTCGATCGCTACCCTTCTTCTGGCACCTGGCACCCCGAGGGCACCTGGCATGCTTTGCTGGCGGACTGTCTCGCTGCGCTCGCTTGATGTCTCGCCAGCAAACATCCCATGTGCCCCTAGGGGTAGCGCCACTTGCCCTGATAAGCGGGAGGCGGTCAGCGGCGGTGAGTGCGGGGGTGTCTCATCAAGCGAGTTTGCGAAGCAGCTGTCCGAGCGACTGAGAGATCCCCGCACTCGACGCCGCTGTCAGTACCGTTGCTTGTAAGTACCGTGGCTTATGACGAGGGTTACCAACCGATTGAACGTCCACCGTCCACAGCGATGATCTGGCCGGTCACGTAGCTCGCATCACGCCACAGGTACAACACGCAGCCCGCGATATCGTCGGTTGTACCGGGCCGTTCCAGCGGGACCTGCCGAAGAATCGACTGTTGCGCTGCGTCGCTCATGCCGTCCTCCGGCCAGAGAATGGCGCCGGGCGATACGCCGTTGACGCGGATGTGCGGTGCGAGGTCCTTGGCCAGCGATCGAGTCAGCATGGCCAGGCCGGCTTTCGCCGGGCCGTACACGGCGTGGTTACGTAACGGCCTTTGCGCGTGAATATCCACGATATTGATAATCACGCCGCGGTTTTCACGCAATTGGGGCGCCGCAGCCTGCGAGAGGAAAAGCGGCGCTTTCAGGTTGCTCCCTATCAGGTCATCCCATTGCGTTTCGCTGATGCTGCCAACGGGGGTCGGGTAGAAACTCGACGCGTTGTTGACGAGGCAATCCAGTCGTCCACCCCATTCCCTGACGGCCGATACCAATTCTGTCAGCGACTCAAGCTTCAGCAAGTCCGCTTGAAACGTCGCGGCCGAGCCCTCGCGTTCGCCGTTGAGTCTCGCCGCGAGATCATTGGCTTCGATATCCGAACCCCGATAATGAATGGCGACTCGCGCGCCGTTCTCGTGAAGCCGTGTCACAATGGCTGCGCCGATCCGTCGAGCAGCGCCCGTAACGAGTACGACTTTGCCACTCAGGTCCTGTTTTGACATTGAAAAATCCTGACAATGCGGTCAGACCACATTCTTAAAGACTTTCGAACCGACATGCAACATGGCAACGACAAAGCGATGCTAATGCCTGATGCGGCCAGCGCTGAACACGGTGCGCGCGTTGCGGACTACATTCATGCACGTATCGACGATGCCGGTGGAAGCCTGAGCTTTGCCGAGTTCATGCATCATGCTTTGTACGCGCCAGGGCTGGGTTATTACACAGCGGGCTCGACGAAATTCGGTGCCGAAGGTGATTTCGTCACGGCGCCGGAGGTGTCGCCGGTATTTGGGCGCGTCCTCGCACGACAATGCGCCGAAGTGCTGGCCAATGTGGGCGGCGGAGCGATCGTCGAATACGGTGCTGGCAGTGGCAAGCTGGCTCGGGACATTCTGAGAGAGTTGGCGCAACATGACGCACTTCCCGAGCGATACGAGATCGTGGAGGTGTCGGCCGACCTTCAGGACCGGCAGGCGCGGCTTTTGCACGACGATTTGTCTGAACTCGTGTCGCTTGTGTCCTGGCCTGACAGGCCGCCGGCCGAACACAGGGGCGTCATTATTGCGAACGAGGTGCTGGACGCACTGCCGGTGGAAAGATTCGTACGGCGCGCTGAAGGCATCCAGCAGCTCCGTGTTGAAGCCGATGGTGACGCGTTCAGACTGATCGAAGTGCCGGCTCCCGATCGTTTATCGGACGCCGTGCTGGCGATTGAGGACGAGCTGGGCCATAGACTGCCCAGTGGATTCGTGTCCGAAATCTCACTCGGTCTACCCGACTGGATCTCGACCGTGGCGAATTCCCTGGAGCAAGGTGTGGCCTTTCTCTTCGACTACGGGGTGACACGCCGCGAATACTATGCGACCGATCGCTCGGGTGGATGGTTACGATGTCATTTTCGGCATCGCGCGCACGATGATCCCCTGATCCTGGCCGGCCTCCAGGACCTGACGGCCTGGGTCGACTTCAGCGCCGTCGCCGCGGCAGCGATACAGTGTGGGCTCGACGTCGCGGGGTATTCGGCGCAGGCACAGTTCCTGATCGGCGGCGGGCTCGATCGTCTGGTGGAGGACTTTCAGTCGCTGTCGCTGCCCGCGCAACTTGAATTGTCGGGGCAGATCAAATTACTTACCCTGCCCGGCGAAATGGGGGAGCATTTCAAGTGCCTGGCATTGCGACGTGGCGATATTGGGACGCCGTCGGCGTTCAGCAAGGGCGACAGGACGCATACTTTGTGAGTGGATTGAATAAAGGCCGAGGTGCCAGTTGACGGGACTGCAAATTATTGTGCTCGCGATCGTGCAGGGGCTAACGGAATTCTTGCCGATATCGAGTTCCGGGCATCTTGTACTTGTGCCGTATCTGGTCGAGTGGACGGACCAGGGGCTTGCGTTCGACGTAGCGGTGCATTTTGGTTCGCTGGTGGCTGTCTGTGTTTTCTTCCGTGAAGATCTTCTGGGATTGCTTCGCGGTGCCTTGCAGCTGCTTGCCGGCAACACGAAAATGCCGCAAGCCAACATGGCGATGGCAATCGGTCTGGGCACGATACCGGCTGCGGTTGCAGGTTTGCTACTTGCGTCGTGGATCGAGACCAACCTGCGAGACCCCGCCATCATCGTCTATACGCTGTCCGGTTACGGTGTGCTGATGGCGCTCGCGGACCGCTACGGACGAAGTGATCGCGTTATCGCGAATGTCCGTATCAAAGACGCCCTCATTATCGGCTGCGCTCAGGCGTTGGCGCTCGTGCCAGGCACCTCGCGCTCCGGAGTAACCATTACAGCCGGTCGCGTGCTGGGGTTGAAGCGCCAGGATGCTGCGCGCTTCTCGTTCCTGTTATCAGCGCCCGTGATCTTGTTGGCAACCGCCTACAAGGGGTTCGAGTTGATCACCGGAGACTCGGCTGTCCCCTGGGGGCAACTCGGGCTCGGCGCGGCCGTGTCCGCTGTCGTGGCCTACCTGAGTATCGAATTCTTCATGCGCTTCGTCAGTCGCATCGGTCTGGCGCCGTTTGCGGTTTATCGTCTCGCGCTTGCGGCGATCATCGTGTATGTCCTTATTGGGTAAAACTAGCGTCCTGCTGATGCTGATCCTGTCGAGCCGCGCGCTGGCCGGTGAGGGGTATGTCCTGGGCGGCGGTATAGAGGCCGATACGGAAGACGGCCTTGGAGTTACGGCAGTCGGTAATTATGGCCTGACCGAAAACACCTGGGTGTCGGCTGCAATCGCGAGGAATACAGCGGACCTTCAATTGCAACCGGACATCGATACCTGGTACGCCGACCTCGGCCTTGATCACTGGTGGGATCCTGTCGGTATTCGTCTGGGCGTGGCTTACTGGGGCGACAACGACACGCTGGACTCGACCGACTTCAGGGCGTCCCTTTACTGGCGCGGGAAAGGCTTCTCTATCGCCGGCGACTACGAGTTTCGCGATTTCAGCTTCCTGTTGCCTGCGACCGATCGGTTTTCAGGTCGCAAGATTGGTTTCGATGCCAGCGGCATTGGTCTGACAGCGCGATTCGATGTCACAGATAAGGTCACAATCGGCGTATCGGGTATGGGCTATGATTACTCGGTAAACCTCAAACTGGACGACAATCGGCCATTGCTCGATCTCCTGTCGTTCTCGCGCCTCAGCCTGATCAACAGCCTCATTGATTACCGCGCCTACGCGACATTGGGTCTGGATGTTGGCAAAAGTCGCTGGCAAGTGGATGTTGGGACCTGGAAGGGCGAGGTGGACAGCGGTGTAACGCGGTCGGCGACCGTTCGTTTTCTGAACCCGCTGAGCGAAACGGCTGACATCGAATTCGCGTTGGGTATGGACGATTCCGACCTCTATGGCACCGTCACGATTTTTTCGGTGTTCCTGTACTTCTACGGCGGCGTCTAGGCGGAGCGACAAAACTCAGCGATCGCGGACTTCCGCGCGCGCCGAATATGCAAGGCAATCTTGTGGCCTTCCTGTCCTTTTGCGATGGCCCCGGCATCAACCGCGGCGGCGGCGGCGTGCGCTCGACGAAAATGATCGGCCTGCGGGTAAGGTCGGTCTTCCAGCCCGCTTCGGCCGCGAGCATCGGCCTCGCAGGTGAGCAAAAACTGTTCAAAGCGATGCGGTCGCCGAAACGCATCGGTTTTTTCGAGAACCTTGAGAATCGTCTTGGGGCGCAGCTCCAGCGCGCGATGGCAATGCGTGTGAAATTCTGCAACGAGCAGGGCGAGATCCCGACAGGATTTCGGTATCGGAAAACGATCGGCGATACCCCTTATCAGGTTGCAGCCACGGATTTCGTGACCGGGGTGGCTCGGAAGTCTGGTTTTAGGCGTGGTGCCTTTACCGAGGTCGTGTGTCAGTGCGGCGAACCGGACCTCGAGGTCGGGGCTAAGTGTTTCCGCCTGATCAAGCACCATCAGGACGTGAACGCCGGTGTCAATTTCGGGATGCCACTGCTTCGGCTGCGGGATACCGAACAACGCGTCAACTTCGGGCAGCAATACGCGCAATGCGCCACACGCTCGCAGTAGCTCGAAATACGAGCGCACGTTCGAACCGCGCAGCGCTTCCTCCGTTTCTTTCCAGACCCTGTCCGGGACGAGAGCGTCAACCTCGCCGTCGCGCACCATATGAGTCATCAGCTGCAGGGTCTCGGGTGCGATGACAAATCCGAGGTCCTTGAGGCGGGCAAAGAACTTGGCAACACGCAAGATGCGGACGGGATCCTCGGCGAACGAATCGGAGACGTGCCGCAGGACGCGATTCTCTATGTCTTCTACGCCGTGGAATGGATCGATCAGCCGGCCATCGGCATCTTTGGCGATCGCATTGATCGTGAGGTCACGACGCAGTAAATCGTCTTCGATGGCTACGTCAGGTGAGTAGTCGAATGCGAAGCCGTGGTATCCCGGCGCTGTCTTGCGTTCGGTGCGGGCGAGCGCATATTCCTCGCCGGAATCAGGATGGAGGAAGACCGGGAAGTCCTTGCCAACCTGACGATATCCTTCGGCCAGGAGTTCCTCCGGAGTCGCACCCACGACGCACCAGTCGCGCTCTTCGCGCGGAATGCCAAGCTGTTCGTCACGAACAGCGCCACCAACGAGGTATACCTGCATCGCGCAATAGTACCCGACAATGGTGGTTGACGTTTCCGGGTCCGAGACAGCAGAGTACTCGTATGCGAGGGCAAGACAGGAAACGCCGATGGATCAGGTTGTTGCTATTGCTGGTGCTCAGTACATCGGCTTCGGGTTGTTACTATATGCAGGCGGCGGCCGGCCAGTGGGAAGTCTCCCGCAAGAGCGAATCCATCGCCGACATTATCGCTGAGGACGACACGCCGGAAGAACTGGCTAAACGGCTCGCGATCGTTCAGGCGGCCCGCGAATTCTCGATTGAAGAGCTCGGGTTGCCCGACAACAAGAGTTATCGCAGCTACGCCGACATAGAACGCGACTTCGTAGTGTGGAACGTATTTGCGGCGCCAGAGTTCTCGTTGCAGCCGAGGCAATGGTGTTTTCCGGTTGCGGGCTGCGTCAGCTATCGCGGCTATTTTTCAAAAGACGCGGCGCTCCGTGAGTCGAAACGTTTCGGCAAAGACGGCTACGACGTTTTTGTCGGTGGGGTATCCGCCTACTCGACGCTTGGCAAGCTAAATGACCCGGTACTCAACACAATGCTGCGGTGGGATGATATTCGGCTCGTTGGCGTGTTGTTTCACGAACTGGCGCACCAGGTGATCTATGTCAAGGGTGACACCGGCTTCAACGAGTCTTTCGCGACGGCCGTAGAGGAATTTGGCTTGCAGCGATGGCTGGAGAGGACCGGACGACCGGAAGATCTCGACGTCTACTGGCAGCGACGAGAAATTCGAGAGGCCCTGATGAGGCTGGCCGCTGATATACGCGCCGATTTGCGCGTACTCTATTCGGCCGCAATCGACGACGAAGAGAAGCGCCGCCTGAAGGCTGATCGATTCGAGCAATTTGAGGTCGACGCACGCCTCGAACTCGAGCGCAGAGGTCGTGACCCTTCCAATGCGTTTCGCGGTGAGTGGAACAATGCGCGCCTGGTTTCGATGACTTTGTATGAGGGCCGAGTGGGCTCGTTTCGTGCTCTGCTCGAAAGGTGCGAGCAGGATTTGCGCTGCTTCTATTCCCGGGCCGAGGAGCTGTCGCGGCTTCAGAAAACCGCGAGGGATGCTCGACTGGACGCCCTATCGGGAAGCTAGCTGCTGGCCCTTGGTTCCCGATTTGACGAGCAACAGCTCATCGGAAAGGCGCCGAACCTGGCCGGTCAATCGCCAGTGAAATATCGCCTGGGCGGACAGCACGCGCTTGACGTATTTGCGCGTCTCGTTGAATGGGATGTTCTCGATCCAGAGACGCGCATCGATCGCGCCCGAGTGTGGCAGCCACCGGTCGACGCGGTGCGGCCCGGCATTGTAGGCGGCTGTCGCAAGTACGGAGTTGCCGCTATAACGTTCCGACATCTGACCGAGGTAAGACGTGCCCAGGCGGATATTGCTTTGAGGGTTGGTCAAGGTTCGCAGCCCCGAATAGGGAAGCCGAATCTCCCTGGCAACGGCTCGCCCGGTCGCGGGCATCAATTGCATCAAGCCGATCGCGCCGGCACGTGAGCGAACATCGCGCATGAAGAGACTCTCGCTCCGGGCAATGCCATAAGCCCATGTCGGTGAAATTCGGGCATCTGATGACGATTGCTCAAAGGATTCCTGGTAGGGGAGCGGGTAGCGGATCGACAAATCGTCGTATTCGCCGAGGCTTGCTACCGTCGAAATCGCGCGAGAGTGCCAGCCCCGTCGGTCCGCCAGTATCGCGGCCTGCTGCTTTTCGTGGGCCGACAAGCTGCGAACGGCGGCATCCCATTCGGAACGGCCACTACTTTCCTGACCGACCAGGAAAAGCTCCAGCGCCCTGACGATTTCAGGACGTGAGGCAACGGCTTCGATCGTCGCCTCGTCGGCCGGCAACCGGGAGTGTTCCAGGTGATAATCCTGACCGAGCTCGTCGGCTGCAAGAAATCCGTAATAGCTGCGCTCGAGACTGAGTGTTTGAAAAGCGGCATGCGCCGCCAATACCTGGCCGGAGCGCTGCAACGATACGGCACGCCAATACTGCCATTCTTCGGCGTCGCGTTCTGTGGGTGACATTGCCGCAATATCGGCAAGCAGATTAATCCAGTCGGTATTGCGCAAGCTGATGCGTGCACGCCAACGCATTACTTCGTCATTGACAGCGGCGTCGGGGAGATTCTGCAAAAAGTCATACGCCCCGGCGAGATTGTCGCGCGCTGTCCACAAAGCGATGTGACGGACAACCTGGTTTCGTTGCTCCTCCGAGAAACTGACCTGATTCGATAGCCTCTGCCATGCTGCATGCGCTTTTTCGGGATCACGGTAGGTCAGGCGCTCGAATGCGTAAACCAGTTGTTTAGCCGCAGTCTCGTTCTTGGCACGCCGCTTATGGCTATTCAGGAAATCCTCGGGATGCGTCCGAGCTTTTATCCAGAGATTCGCCTCCTCGACGTACTTCGGGTCGATTTTCTTGGCGAGCCATCGCGCGAGCTTAAACTCCCGGGCTTCGATGGCCAGCTGGAAGCGAGTTTGATACTCGGAGGGTCCGAGCAGGTTCTGTTCGCCGAGGTAGGCAAAGACCGGGTCACATTCTCTCACCTGACTCTCGCCGACGAGCCACAGCTCGATGGCGCGAGCACTAACGCGCTCGGGCCGGCCGGCTTCGAGCTCTGCCTGCAATGATAGGCAATCGAGTTTGGCGATCGCCTGGTCCTGGTAGAAGTGCTCGTAGATGCGCTGGTACGCAGCGAGATCGCCGTTGGTTGCCAGTCGAAGGGCGTGCCGATATCGCAATTCCCGCGCGGGCCGCAGCGTACCGTAGTTCGCGAGGAACGCGTCAACCGCCGCAACGGGCGCTTTGGCCAACGTGGCTCGCCAGAATGTCGCCTGCAAATCAGGCCAAAGCACATAGTCCCGCAGCAGTTGTCTGTCGCCGGCCGGGAGTTTTTCGACGACACTCCAGTTACCTCGCTCGACGTCGACGAACACCTGCTGGAACAGCTCGCGTTGCTGTTCGAGTCTGCCTGCTTCGCCGGGCATTGCCGCATGCGCAATAGTCGACGAGGCGACAAGCACCAGGGCGACGAAGCGAATGCGGTTGGCGACGTAACGAAGAGTCATCGGGAGTGCACTGGCCTCCGTGAGAATTTGCATCAGGTAATGCTTTGACATTACTGATAGTCAGAATGTTTCGCAATAGCGTCGGGAGACTCGGGCAATCAAAGAAAAAGGCCTGTGACGTGCGTCACAGGCCTTGTTGTGAACTGGATCGATTTCGGAACTAGCGAATCTGCAACATCAACGAGCGGTCGCCTCGCTGCACCAGCAGGAACAAGATGCGGTTGCTCTCCGCAATGCTCTCGAGATCCGGCAAATTGCGAACCCGGTTGCGATTGACAGCCGTAATGATGTCGCCGGGTCGCAGTCCACGTTGAGCAGCCGGACTGCCCGGTGCGACTTCCGCGACCTCGACACCGTCATCGCTGGTCGTCGACGCTTCCGCGAACACCGCGCCCTCGAGGCCGGGATGAATATCGGCGCCTGTCAGCTGTTGACTCTGTGCCTGCCCCAGCAACGCTTTGGTTGAACGCGTGCGGCTGTTGCGAACGTATTTGACATCTACTTCGTCGCCCGAGCGCATTAGCCCGATCGTATTGCGGAGTTCGGACGCATCATCGACCTTCTTCCCATTGACTTCGACAATGATGTCCCCGACCTCCAACCCCGCGTCTTCGGCGGCCGATTTGGGCACGATGTTCGTGATCAACGCACCACTGTCCACATCGGCTTCCAGCGCCTCGGCAGTCTCGGAATCTATCGTCTGAATATTGACGCCGAGCAAGCCACGGCGAATTTCACCGAACTCGAGAATCTGCCTCATTATCGAGCTCGCGATCTCCGTCGGCACGGCGAAGCCAATACCGACGTTGCCACCGGAACGGCTGATGATCGCCGAGTTGATACCGATGAGTTCGCCCTTCATGTTGACCAGGGCGCCACCTGAGTTGCCGGGGTTGATAGATGCATCGGTCTGGATGAAGTCTTCGTAGCCGTCGCGGCTTATGCCGGTGCGTCCAAGCGCGCTGATAATACCCGACGTGACCGTGTGGCCGAGCCCGAATGGATTGCCGATGGCAATGACGAAATCGCCGACACGCGCACCTTCGGAGTTGCCGATCGGCATATCGGTGAGCCCATCGGCTTCTACCTTGATGACGGCGATATCGGTGGCGGGGTCAGAGCCGACGATCTCTGCATCAAGAATCTCGCCATCAATCAGTGAGATCTGAATCGTGTCTGCATCGCCGACGACGTGATGATTGGTCAGGATATAGCCTTGTTCCGCATCGACGATCACGCCGGAGCCGGCGCTGGCAACTTCCTGGTGACCCCGTGGCATGTCGGGAATTCCGAAAAACCGACGAAAGGCATCGTCACCAAACGGATTGCTGCGGCTGACAGTCTGGCTTACACGAATGTTAACGACGGCCGGCGAAGCGGCTTCGACCAGCGGCGCGAGGCTGACCACGGGTCGGCCGCCGACGCTGTCGGGCAATGCGGCATTCGCGGACGCCAGTGCCAGGGCGGCGAATACCAGGCCGGACCAGATCATTCGTGTAGTTTTCATCATGAGTAGCCTCTATCGAAGTTCCGATTAGCGCTCAGCTTAGAATCTTGCTGCTGAATCGCCGGTGAACATGGAAACGGCGGCCGATTATAAGGCCTAAGCGGTCGACATCGAAGATCCGCCGAAAGTTCCGGGAACTCTCACCCTGAGACGGGTGCCATCCCATGTCGATTGAATGTGATGCCCGGGCACGGCAAGACGTCGCGCCCGGGCAATCGACGAACGCGTCTGGTCAGGCCGCTTCGACGGCGATTCGACGAGCCTGAATCTCAGGTAATTTGGGTATGGATACTTCGAGAATACCGTTGCTGCATTTGGCCGTTATGCGCTCTGCATCGGCGGTTTCGGGCAGTGTGAAATGGCGGAAGAACCGACCCGTCGCACGCTCGACGCGTTGTACGCCGGTGCTCTCGTCACGGGTCTCCGCAAGACGTTCTCCGGCAATGTTGAGTACACCACTGTCCATCGAGACGTTGATGTCCCCAGGCACGACCCCGGGCACGTCCGCGCGCAACAGGAATCGGTCCTCTTCCTCGAGAATATCGACGGCCGGGACCCAGTCGGCCACCGTGCTGTGGTCATCTCGCGTGATGCCACGACGGTCGGCGAGCCTGTTGAGGTCGCGGTTTAACAAGTCGACAAATGTCCAGGGTTCAAAACGAGCTATGTTCATGATTTTCTCCTTACCAAAGCAATCCAAATCAAGGTCTGTGGGCCCCGCTTCGGGCCTCAAAAACGTGTTACAGGTGGCTTAAGTAAGGGCGGGAAAACGCTTTTCAAGCCTGCTTTCGACGGGCAAAAACGACCAGAAAAGCGGGTCTTAGAGGGACTTTCTTGTGTGGATTTAGAGCCACTATATCTAGTGGGTTCACTATTTAGCAAAAGTGCCATTTTTTTTCGCTTGTTTTTAAAGCACTTACTCGCGAATATTCAGTAAAACATTGTTTTATATAATTAAATACCCTTAGAAAAAATTACACTAAATGCTTGACAGTAGCCCCTTACGGGCATAATCTTGACCTCACTCGGACACAACATCTTGTGTCTAATCAACGAGAGAAAAGAGGCCGGACACGGCTCTCGTCGCGCGTTTTCTGGCAGCCGGCGAGCGGGAATCTTTTCGCTTTGATTATGCTGGACAATATAGATGACTTGGGGTCTCCGCAGGGAGTTTAAGGGGAGTAAAAAGACCGATGAAGTCTGCCGTAGATTTAGACGTGCAAACGGTTACCGACATAGAATTTCAAGCAGCGTCCCTCGATATTTGGGATGCAAAGTATCGACTTTCGGCCAAAGACGGCTCGAACATCGACACATCGATTGACGATACCTACAAGCGCGTGGCGCGAGCGTTAGCGAATGTAGAGGCGGAATCGAAGCGCGAACACTATTTCAATGAATTCGTCTGGGCATTGCGCAGTGGTGCGATTCCGGCCGGTCGCATCGTGTCGAATGCAGGTGCTCAGGAACACAAGCCTGCAACCTCCACGATCAATTGCACGGTATCGGGTACCGTCGGCGATTCGATGGATAACATTCTCAACAAGGTTCATGAGGCAGGCCTTACGGTCAAGGCGGGTTGCGGC
>Ga0265306_10000565_pt1 | contig 17822 bp, 15 predicted proteins | sample Helome_3_FD_192493 | JGI IMG/M metagenome (GOLD analysis project Ga0265306, IMG submission 192493) | Marine sediment microbial communities from subtidal zone of North Sea - Hel_20160420 (Illumina Assembly) | ecosystem: Environmental > Aquatic > Marine > Subtidal zone > Sediment ... | reverse complement strand
CGCTTCATCCAGCCCGGCCAGTGTGGAGGCAACCCTGTCGGGAATGGCCAGCGATTGCACGGTTAACCTGTCGGAGCGGAACTGGAAGCGACCCCGTGCTGATCGCACTGATTATCGATTCAGCGGGAAAGACCTGCCTTGACGACCCCTGCCCGCAGGGTCTTCAGCACCGCCTGGTCGGGATTATCCAGTCCCAGGTCAATACTGGCAGTCTTGCCGGGTTGCAGGGTACCGCGCATGGGAAATTCGCCGCTGCGCCGGCGGCCATTTGTGTCTGTCAACTGCACGCCGAGCACAACGCCCTTGACAGGTTTCGGTGTATTGTTCGTGACCTGCGCCAGCGTTCGACCGCGCTGATCGACACCCAGTTTGACCTTGAGGTATTTGCCGGGATTGTCTGGCAGATCGAGTTCGACCAGCGAGCTATACGCCTGTTTGCCGGTGGCCGATTTATCCTCAGCCGCCCTGGTATAGTATTCCTTGGCCTGCTGGTAGCGTCGCTCCTTGCGGGCAATGTTACCCAGCGAGTTGTAGGCATTCGCTGTGGGCAACAACTTGATACTGTCATTCAGGTCCTGTTTTGCCTGCGTCCGGTTACCCAGCCGTTCGTTGGCCATGCCCTTTTTCAGGTGGTAATAGAAAAAACCGTCATTCAGACGAATTGCCTTGTTGTAACGCGTCAGTGCTGCCCGGTGATTGCCGCGCTTTTGCTCGACATCACCCAGCAGCGCCTCGAAATGCGCTTCACGCGGTTCCAGCCTGCGCGCCTGCTCCGCCAGCTGGCGTGCTTCACTGGTATTCCCCTTGGCGAGTGCCTTGCGCCCCTTGTCATACGCCTCGTACGCAGGCCGGGTCTTCCTCAGGTGCGCCAGTTTCTGCCGGAAACGCTGTTTGCCGTCATCACCACTCGCCGGTAATGCCTTGAGGGTCTCCAGATTGTTCTGTACCCGTTCCTGCGACGGCGGATGACTGGCGAACAACCCGCTCAGCCAGTCCTGCTGTTTACCCTCCGACAGTTCTACAAACGTTTTTTGCAGTTCGACCGCACCCTGCGGGGCATAGCCGGCGCGCGACATGTACTGCATACCGTAATAATCAGCCTCCCGCTCGGCGTCCCGTCCATACTTCTGGGTAATGAGTTGCGCGCCGACTCCGGCACCCAGCTGCGCCAGTTGCGCATAATCGCTATCCTGGGTGGCGACCACCGTGGCCAGCATGGCGCCCTGCAGCAGTAACCCGCGCGACAGGTTCCGGGCGGTGTGCTTGGCCGCGGCATGGGTGATTTCATGACCGAGCACAGCCGCCAGTTCGGCCTCACTGTCCAGTTCCGTCAACAGACCGCGATTGATGGCGATCTTTCCTCCCGGCAGCGCCCAGGCATTGGGTACCGAGTTGTTCAGTACATGAAATTCATACGGCAGCTTGCGGTCACTGACTGCCGCCAGGCGCTGTCCCACCTGGCTGACATAGGCGCCCACCGCGGGATCGACCACGTAGTCACCGCCCTGGGCCTGGCGCAACGGCGCATACTGTTGCTTGCCAATGGCCAGTTCCTGTGCCTCGGGAACCAGGCTGAGTTCTTTCTTGCCCGTCACCGGGTTGACGGCGCAACCCCCTAGCAGGACAACGGCCGTCACAGGTGCAATCCAGTGCTTCAACATACGCGACCCCTCCTGCGGCCACACCAAAAGGGCCAGGGTGCTGCCTTCCAGCATAGAAGATTCAGCGCCCTGGTCCCATGCGGTTTATTGAAACTTTGTTAAATCAGCTGCAGCCCTTGGGACGCGGCAGGCCGGCGATCTTGTTGGCGCACTTGATCAGGCCGGTCGGGAACAGCGAGTAGAGATACTTCTGGTCACTGCGGTCCTTGCCGTACTCCTTCTTCATCAGCTTGGAGAAGGCGCGCGGCTCGCACACCGCACCGTTATCATGAAAGTACTCGCGCGCAAGCCTGATCACGTTCCAGTGTTCCTCGGTGAGCTCGTTAATCTTCTCGTTCTTTGCGATCTCGACCGCGAGCTCCTCGCTCCATTCATCCAGATTCTCCAGCCAGCCGGCCTCGCTCAGCTGGATGGTCTTGCCATCTACAATTGCTTCCATAACTCCCACCTCATGCTGTGTGATACTTCTTTATATGCAGACACATTCCAGCTTTTTCAAGCGCTGCCCGGACAGGATTAACGCTCTTGCGCAGACCGGGCGGGCAGCATGGCTTCTATCTCGGCACGACTGAGAACGCCTTCCAGATGCCGTTCGCTCCAGTCGATCAGCGCATGAATCACGGGCGACAGGTCCCGCCCCTTGCCGGTCAGCCGGTAGCGGTAGCGTACCGGTTTTTGCTGGTAGGGTTTCCGGTCGATAATGCCGGCGGCCTGCAGGCGTTTCAGGCGATCGGCCAGGATATTGGTCGGGATGCCCTCGGGTGATTGCTGGAATTCCGAATAGGTGCCCTTGCCCAGCATCAGGTCACGCACCAGCAGCAGGGTCCACTTGTCACCGAGCAGTTCAAGCGCACTCGATACCGGACAACGGGAGCGCCGCCGCGTATGCCCGTCTCCGCCAGTTTTCTTGCTTTCATTCATGAGCTTAGAGTAGCAGCAAACAGGTTACTTGTAAATCGCAAGTTACTGTGCGAGACTCCAGTTACTTGCTTTTTACAAGTGACTGAGGAGACCCGCCCATGGAGATCGAGCTCTACTACACCCCGCATACCCGCGCCGGGCGCGTCCGCTGGCTACTGGAGGAACTGGGACTCCCCTACACGCTGCGGCTGGTCGATCTGTTCAGTGGCGAGCGCAACCCGGCCCACCCGCTGGGCAGCGTGCCGGCGATGACGGTGGACGGGCAGCCGATGTTCGAGTCCGGCGCCATGTGCATGTGGCTGGCCGACCGGTTTCCCGACCGGCAACTGGCGCCGACGCCTGCCGATGCCCTGCGGCGTGACTATGACCAGTGGATGTTTTTCGGCCCCGCCACGCTGGAGCCACCGGCATTCGAGTTGTTGCTGCATACCCGGATCCTGCCGAAGGAACAGCGCGTGCCCGAAATCGTCGGCTTCGCCGAACAGGGTTACCGGCGCGTGCTCGACATGCTGGTGGAACATTTCAGACAGCATGATTACCTGCTGGATGAGGCGTTTTCCTGCGCCGACATCCTGGTGGGCCACACTCTCACATGGCTGCCCGGGATGATCGCGCCGTACCCGCCCTTGCTGGCCTACACCGAGCGCCTGACCGCACGCGATGCCTATGCGCGCGCCAGACAACCCGTTAAATCGAAACAAACCGGAGAACGCCATGACAACGCTTTCACTGCCCTGTCGTGACTGCAGGATACGCGGCTGGTCCCAGCTCACCATCCTGTGGCTGCCTGGTGCCGTACTGCTCGGTGCCAGCGGCCTGTTGCGACTGCTGATGCCGGCGCTGATCCTGCTGGTCGTGCCGCTGTACATGATTACGCACCTGGTGATTTATCTTCAGCTGCAGGCAAGGCATTCAAACCAGGTAAAAATGTAAACAAAAAAGGGAGGTTGTTATGACAATTCCATTCTGGTGCGTCGTCATCGTTGCGTTGATACCCTACCTGCTGGCAGGCACCGGCCTTTACTTCAGGATTACCCAACTGGGTGGCTGGGATAATGACAATCCCAGGACACAGTATGCACAGCTTGAGGGTGCCGGCTGGCGAGTCTGGGCTGCACAATTGAATGCCTGGGAGGCGCTGGGACTCTTCACAGCGGTGGTCGTGATTGCACACCTGGCCGGCGCAGATCCGGACAAGTCTGCCATTGCTGCCGTGGTGTTCGTGGTCACCCGTGTACTGCACCCGGTCCTGTATGCGGCAAACCTGGCGACCTTGAGGTCTGTAACGGTAACGACCGGCCTGTTGAGTTGTGCTTACCTGGTGTATCTGGCTGCAAATACCGGGCTCGCCTAGCCAATCAGGATCATTACAGGGGCTGGTCTAGCGAGCGGTCTTTACGATTGCGGGTGACTGGACACTCACCAGCCCGTTGGTGTCATAGGTGGTCATTACGACGTGATACGAGCCGGCGGGGATATTGTCCACTGTGGCACTTTGTGCACTGCCATCACTCACCTCAACCGTCACGGGATAATTGCCGGCAACAACACCATAATGAATTCGATAGCCCCCGATATCCGACAGGGGAATCGGCGAACCATCGGCGCGGGTAACCGGTGCAGTCCATGTCAGGCTGAAACTGCCTGTCTGGACCGTTGCCGGATCGACCGTGACGCTGAATACCGGTAGCGCTGCGACGTCTGTACCATCGGATACTGCAATGACAATATTGCGATAACTACCGACATCACTGTCGCCCGGCGTCCCACTGAGGCGCCCGGTTGCTGTATTGAAGCTGGCCCAGGCCGGCTTGCCGGTGATGCTGAAGCTCAGCCTGTCACCGTCGGCATCGCCGGCAGTCGGACGAAAGCTATAGGACGTACCGGCCTTTACTGTGCCGGCCGGCGAGCCACTGATGATCGGAGCGTTGTTTATCGGCTGAGGTGCAGTCACAGTCACAGCAAACTGCCGGAGTGTCGCGGTATCTTTACCATCTGTTACCGAGATAGTTATGTTGCGATATGACTTTGCGTCACTCGCAGCTGGCGTACCGCTAAGCCGCCCGGTCGATGTACTAAAGCTGGCCCAGGCCGGCTTGCCGGTGATGCTGAAGCTCAGCCTGTCACCGTCGGCATCGCCGGCAATCGGACGAAAGCTATAGGACGTACCGGCCTTTACTGTGCCGGCCGGCGAGCCACTGATGATCGGAGCGTTGTTTATCGGCTCTTGCGGAGTCGGCTCAGGACTCGGCATAGGCGGTGATTCTGTTACATCCGGTTCATCGCCGGCAGGTGCTTCACCTGCATTGACAGCAGCCATCTGTGTTCCGTCCGCCGTTGCGACAAGTACCACGGCGTTATCGAGCGAGCGCGATGAAGAGGCAGGCAAGATATTGTGCACGTCATCGGGCAATGTGTCCGAAGCGATGCCACTGATGATGGCGTCGAGACCCCGGACCTCGGCACTGGCATCCATCACCATGGCTGCAGCCAGTGCGTTCCGCGTCTGCTCCAGCATACCCGCTGTAACACGGACTGACTTTGTCAGGTCCTCGCTGCCGATGCCGGGCCGGGTGGTTACAATGGACTGGTCGATGACATTTGTGGCCACCACACCCCCGACTTTCAGTGTATTGGCCAGCGCCTCCACCAGCACCTGGCCTGAAACCACCTTTGCCACGGCCGTCAGCACCGGGTCGGTCCCGGCAGTCCCCTTGCCGTCCAGTGTGCCGTCGTGCAGGTCCGCGGCAATGGCAGCCATGACCGCATCGCCGTTGATGCGCCTGCCGGCCGCTGTCATCGCGTCGCGGGTGCGACGCACCATCTCGCCCAGCGCCTCGCTTGACTTCATCAGGTTGGCGACATTCGCATCCGTGATTCGCGCCGTGACCGGATCGGCAATCAACCGCATATCCAGGCCAAAACCCAGCGAAGTCGTCACGGTTTGTTTTGCTATGCGGAGATTCTCTGCATTTAGACCACCCGGCAGGGATTGCGCAATCCTGACGATCAGGGTCGAAAAGGGATTGACGTTGATCCGCCGTTTGAGACGGTCGGGCATCACCGAGGTCATCTGGAAATCCGGCGCACTGCCGGAGACCAGGTCAATGCCGCCCCTGACCTTCAGCAACAACGGATAGTTCGAACGTCTCACCCTGATCCTGGCCCTGAATGACGCCGTGTTGTCACTTTTCATGGTGCCGATCAGCCGACCGCGCGAATTCCAGACCTCCACGGTCGCACCGGTAACGGGTCCGTCACCGACACTGCCGGCCAGCTGGATATCGTCTGTCACCGAATCGATTGTGGTCGGTACGTCTGCGCCACTGGCATTGCTGGCCACCGGACTATCCGCGGTACTTCCGCCACCACCGCAGGCGGATAGATACACTGGTATCAATAGAAACAGGACGGTTTTACCAAGCGAGGATTGTGTAAATCGTCTGAACATAATACTGGCCAGCCTTGCGTTGAATAACGCACAGCCGTATCGGTGTGCGACTAATGGTTTCTGTATTTAACTTCACAGTCCTGTTAGCAAGGCGCGTGCCAGTTACAAATTCCCGGACTAACCGGGTGACACTTTGCTTGTCTGTCCGGAGTCAGACATAGCGTGGAAATGCTGTAATAAAAGGGTTTTGGCGAGAGACCGATGAATATTTTATTCATCATATGCATGCATCGTGCGTAATCCAGATATCAGAATTCAGTCGAATACTGTTCACATTTTATGTATGAAAGTCGTTAATCCTGACGAGCATCTGCAGCCCTATAACGCCCTATAACACTGTAATAACAGGGTTTGCGCGTGGCGGCGGCAATAAAAACTGCGCATATGCACTGCATCCGGCAATGTCGTTAAACAACTACACCCATGAGGCCTGATAATTCACAGGCTTACGTGTGTACCGACTATGATGTTGTGAAATCGACGACAAAGAAAACGCGTATTCGACATGAACAGGGGGCGAGGCCATCACGTCTGGTACTGCCTGCCCTGTAAACGAGCAACAGGATCACTCCCGTTTACTGTCTTTACACTGTAGCGAGGATAAGGAGTCGGTGACAATGCGTAATCCTCCCTGTTTGTCACCGACCCCTTTATATTACTGATATCAGGTGTGTGCCCTGGATCGATTATTTCAACAATATCATCAACAGTTGCGCCCACAACACCAGCAGGATGATGTTGCTGATAACAAAGATCGTCAGCCGGTGGTAGACATTGTTATAGGTGACATGGACCAGGCTGTGAAGGACACGGCTGCCGACATACGCCCACGCCAGTGCCAACGCCAGGGTATCCACAGTCTGCAATACAAACAGTGCGATGCACACCACGTAAAACAGCAACGGCGCCTCGAGCAGATTCATGTAGTTCCGGTTGGGAAGGCTTACCTCGCCCGGCACGCGCCCGGATTCGCCGTAACGGAAATCCTTCGCCGTGACCTTGCCGGCGAAGGCTGCCCTGAAACGCTGGTAGGGAATCAGCAGCATGATCAGCAGTGTCCAGCCGACCAGTGCAAGTACAGGCAGGAGAATATCAGTCTGGTTCATGGGCATTCACTCCATCAATCAACGGGGGGCAGATACCGGTTTCTCCTGATATCGGGGAAAACCGGGGGTTGACCCCGTTCACTCCGGTCAGGCCAGCACTGCATACCCCTGGCTGGAATGGCGATCATGCACCGTTAATACCCGCCTGATATCGGGGTGTGTCGAATCACTACCAAATGTATCAAGTAATTTAACCACGCTCACCTTCGCTGCTGCCGCGTGGTAGGCCCTGAGCCAGGACTCAAACTCGTCTTTATCGCGACGGGATTCCCGTGGAAAACGGCTGCCGGGCCTGTCAACACCGATCCGCCATGGCTTTGGCGTCAGCCGCGCCCTGAAACAGGTTTGATGTTTGCACAGGTTCACATACAGCGGGTCCACCCCCAGTGCAGCGAACAGCGTTCTAACCAGGGATGAGTCCGCCGCAAACACCTCGTTGGTAATCACAAAACGAAGGCCGGCGCATGTTTCATACACCCTGAAAGTGTAGCGGGGATTATTTTTCTGATAGTCGCCGATTTTCGCAAGATAGTAGTCTTTATCTTTTTTCTGTTTGCCGAACATCACCAGCAGTCGGGCAAGCAATCCGTCCTCCGGCACATCGATATCACCGAACAGCACGGTCTCGGTGTTCAACACCGTGGCGCCATAGCTGTTCCGCGTCAGCACCGCCAGCACGCTCCCGTCGCCGGCAGACACCTCCTCGAGCACTTCTTCCCTGATGAAACCGTTCCAGTATTCATACTCTCCCAGGCGGTCAAACCCCCCTGAGACGAGCTCTTTAAAACGACTGGCCCTGGAGCGGGCATGCTGTTTTGCCTCTGCGGTGCTGTTATTCGAGGCGCCCCAGACAGTCACCCGGGGGATCCCGAATAATCGCTCATCGACATCAACCTCGACATCCCGCCAGTACCTGGCAAACTTCATCGTTTCACCCGCCTGTTAACACACGGGTCATTCCCGCACCTTCACGACCAGCTCCCGGCCGCCATACTGATGCACCGAGTCGCGCGCCCGAATGACCACTTCGGAAATGTCAGCAGGAACTGCCACGTTGCCGAGTGAACGGGTGAATGGCTGCTCATGCTCATGCGGGTGGGCGAGTTCACGCACACCGATCACATTACCGCTGGTATCGAGAATCTCCCAGCGGTTGGCATAATGCTCCCATCCGGAATCGGCATGCCGCACAGTAACCGAGAAGCGACAGATGGACTCGTCGTCACAGCGCACCTTCGCTGCCAGCACATCCGCCTCACCGGCACTGACAAACTGACCGGGGATGAGCAGCAATCCAAACAAGCAGTAGCGATGCATGGTCTTTCTCTCCGGGGCTACATGTCAGGACCCTGTTGATGAAAATCGGGAATGGTTGAGAGTTTAGCAGGCAGGTGACAAATATACAGGTGGCGAACGAGCAGAATGAATACCCGGTTTTATTATTAAATAATGCAGCCTGAGGTCCATTTATAGCCGACTGTGAATTACAATAAATTCCCATGTACAACTGGCTTGCCAGCAGACCCGCCAAGGGGCTTGCGCGCTGCCGCAGCAAGCCAGCAAGCAATTACACGGTCTTCGATGTCACCGGTCCTGCCAGAAGGGAGAGCGGATAGCAGTGGAATTCGGGGGGATATTGGTCATCTTGCTGGTCCTGGTCATTGGGGCCGTGCTTGGCTGGGTGACATTCTTTCGCGTCGGCGAGTTGCGCGGCCAGATCACAAGACTGGAAGCGGACCTGGCCAGACTGAAACAGCAGGTCGATCAACCCGCACCGCAAACCACAACACCTGCCACATCCACACACGTCAGCACAGCAGAGGAAGCAGCACCTCCCGCATGGGCCCGGCAAAATAAAAGCGCGGAGCCGGAGTCAACCGAAGCGCCTGCACCCTCCGGAGAACCCAGCCGCTGGCTGTCGGTGCTGATTGACAACTGGATGATCTGGCTTGGCGGCATCAGTGTCGCCCTGGCCGGTGTCTTCATGGTCAGGTACAGCATCGAGATCGGGCTGCTGGGACCCAGGGCGCGCATTGCAGCGGCTATCATCACCGGGCTGGCCCTGCACGGTGCGGCCGAGTGGTTTCGGCGCCGCACTGGCGGCAGCGACCCGGTATTTGCCGCCCTGGCAGGTGGCGCCAGCATCACCCTGTATGCCGCCCTGCTCGCCGCCCTGCACCTCTATCATTTAATCGACCCGCGCTGGGTCTTCCTGCTGCTGGCACTGGTCTCGCTGATGACCATGGCACTGTCACTGGTACACGGGCCGGTGCTGGCCATCATTGGCCTGATTGGCGCCTACGTGGTGCCGATCCTGGTCAGTACCGACAGCGGCAATATGGTCGCCGCCATGATCTACAGTTTGATCATCAGCGGGGCCGCGCTGGTATTGCTGCGCTTCGTGTTCCGCTACTGGATATGGGGGGGCATCCTGGCCGGCGGTCTTGGCTGGTGGCTGCTTTCCCTCGGTACGTCCCAGGCAGACACCTTTCGCGGGATCTATCTTGCGCTGTTCGCCTGGGGCATGGTGGCAGTTCCCGGATTTGACTGGTTCCTGCGCGGACGCAATTTATCCCCTTCCGGCAAACCGGAGCCCGGCGCCCGGCCCATCACGCTGCCTGAATATCGCCTGCAGCTGAACCAGGCGGGCCTGTTTCTCGTCATCCTTGCCTGGGGTTTCTCGATTTACCAGCTGGGATTCAGCACCGGTGCCCTGGGATTGTGGGCGCCGCTGGTCGTGGTCGTGTGTCTGGCAGCCCGCCAGCGGGACAGTCTGGCCCCGTTGCCCTGGCTGACGCTGGGTGTGCAATGGCTGGCCTGGTTTATTACTGCCATCAGTTTCGATGGCAGCTTCGAGCACTTCACCCTGTCGGGTTTGCCGCTGACTGACCAGCCGCTGTTTCTCACCTTTGCCGTGTTCATGGCATTGATCTATAGCGGCCTCGCACTGCTGCATATGCGCGAACGCGGTTTTTCACACGGCTGGATGTCACTCGCCCTGCTCTCCCCGCTTGCCTGGCTGGCGCTGGCTTACCTGCTGGTCAATGGCCTGTCACAGTCCGTGCACTGGAGTGTCCTGACCATGCTTGCCGGCCTGGTCTATGGCACGGTGGCCGTCATCCTGCTGCAACGGCACAAGCAGCATGGCACGGCCCTGTGGTTTACCCTCGGCGCGCACATTGCCTATTCGCTGGCGGTGACCATGTATTTTCGCGAGGCAAGCCTGTCGGTGGCGCTGTCGGCACAGTTGTTATCCCTCAGCTGGCTGATGAAACGCCACCGGCTGCCCTGGCTTGGCAACCTGATCAAGGTGTTGTTAGCGGTGGTGGTGATCCGACTGACCTTCAATCCGTGGCTGTTGGGCTATCCGCCTGATGTGCACTGGTCACTGTGGACCTATGGCGGCGCTACCCTGTTCTGTGCACTGGCCGCCATGCAGTCTCGCTCGAACCCGACGATGCAAAAGTGGCTGCAAGCCGCGACCCTGCACCTGCTGGTGCTGACACTCGGCGCGGAGGTGCGCTACTGGCTTTACGATGGCGTTATTTTCGCCCACCGTTACAGCCTGACGGAAGCAGCCATCAATACCTCCCTGTGGGCGGGCATGGCCCTGACCTACTACCGCCGCAGCACGGTCAGCGAAAACCTGGAAGCGCTGTACCGGCTCTGTTCACGCATCCTGCTGGTGCTGTCGCTGGGCAGCTATGTCATCGCCGTACTGATTCACAATCCGTGGTGGAGTGATGAGGCGATTGGCACCACACCCGTGTACAACCTCCTGTTGCTGGCTTACGGCCTGCCCGTGGTCATGGCACTGCTCATCGCCCGCTACCACGAACGGTCGTTGCGCCGCCCCGCCCTGGGCATTGCCGGGCTGGGTGCACTGCTGTTTGTTACTCTGGAAATTCGCCACCTGTGGCAGGACGGCAAGGTCTCACTGGGTTACCTCACCAGTGATGGTGAACTCTATACCTACTCCATTGCCTGGCTGCTGATGGCCATCGCCGCCATCCTCGCGGGGACCAGCTGGCGGGTGCGGGACCTCTACAAGGCCGGTATCGCCCTGCTCGCCGTGGTCATTGCCAAGATCTTCATCGTGGACATGTCGGACCTGGCCGGCCTGTTACGGGTTGCCTCCTTTATGGGCCTCGGACTCTCCCTGCTGGGCCTGGCCTGGCTGCACCGGCGGATTCAGCACCAGTAAAAGCCGTCAGGGTGTCAGTGCACGCTCTATCCGGATATCGGGAAAGAGCATGTGCTGACCCCGATTATTGAGCCTCTCTGCGACAGCTATTTGACGAACCGGCCTGTGAACGGCTGCAGCATCCCGATGCGGTCAATACCCCGTTAGCGATTATTTCGACTGCCATGAGATACATCATTGCGCACTCCGCAAGCAGGATTATTATCTGGACCGGAGCTTCACAAATCAGGGAGGACATACCACTTTTGCACAGATCCCCTTTATCGAGAACCTGCGTCGATAGTCAGACGCAGGATGGTCAATCAGTTCAGCCTCAGCAATGGAGCCGTATTAACGGCACCCTGCATCACAACAAGGAGCAACAGACAATGAAACACATACAAGCTGTACCGCAACTGCACACCGACATGCACCGTTCCATGTACACGGAGCTGGAAATCGATTACGACGATGACTACCGGCTTGCCTGGTATTACATGGATGTAAAGCCGCGTCTTTGCTGCTCGCCAACGTTAATCAGCGAAATCCAGCAATGGTATGAAGAGCTTGTCAGTCCGGCGTGTCCGCACAATGTGCGCTATATAGCATTGGCATCCAGAGTACCGGGCGTTTTCAATCTCGGCGGAGACCTGAATCTCTTCATCGAACTCATCCGCAACCGAGACAGGGAAGGCCTGATGCACTATGCCACCTCGTGCATCGACACACTGTTCAAGCATTACACACATCTCGGCAAGGACATTACGACCATTTCACTCGTGCAGGGAGATGCCCTGGGTGGCGGCATGGAATTTGCCATTTCAGGTGATGTACTCATTGCCGAGCGCAGTGCAAAAATGGGGATGCCGGAAATTCTGTTTAATCTCTTTCCCGGTATGGGCGCCTACAGTTTCCTTTCAAGGAAAGTCGGCGAAGTCCAGGCAGAACGGATGATCCTGGGCGGATGCCTGTATTCTGCCGGGGAACTGCACGACATGGGCATCGTCGACGTGCTGGCCGAGGATGGGCAGGGAGAACAGGCTGTCCTCGACTATATCCACAGGGAAGAGAGGGCGCAGAATGGTTATCAGGCATTCCGGCAGGCCAAACAGTTTTGCAACCCGGTGAGCTACGAAGAACTGGAGAACATCACAACGGCGTGGGTCGATGCTGCACTGCGCCTTGAGAAAAAGAGCCTGCGCATGATGGAACGCCTCGTTTCAAGGCAATCCGCGAGAACACATCACGTCCGGGAGCCAGCCGGACTTGAGGGAAATGTAGCGCGCAGCAGCTAGTCCTTTTGCAGCACCACGTTGTGTAAAGAGGACACGACAGCGCAACAGGCCGGTAAGTCCCGGGCTTGACCCGGGGCTTGGCTGGCCCTCGCCCGGCGAATGCGCCAGGGTGCGTCCCGGCGGCTATCGCCCGTTTGTCGCCTGCCGGGTGCTCGTGTCCTGCGGCGGACTCGGTTAATGCCGGCTTCGTTCAAGGTATACCTCCAGCTCCCGGCAAGCGCCCTGATACAGCTTTTCCAGCTGGCCGACATAATCCACCATGCTGGAACGATCCAGTTCCTGCCGCTGTTTGCTCTCCGCCTCGACGCATATTTGCGCGATCGAGCTGACTCCCACGGTCGCCGCACTTCCCTTGAATTCATGCACAATCTTCAGGAAGGCACCCTGATCATCGGAAGAGGAGACATCCTGGAGTGCGGCGATATGCTTTTCCCCGTCACCGATGAACTGCCGGAGCACCCCGGGAAGAAAATCAGGCCTGGACGAAAATTTCTCCAGTTTGTCGAGCGATGCCGAGTCAATATAGCGCCACGCCGTTCCAGCGGGTTCCATTGCCGCAGGGAAAGGCTGGATATCGGCCAGGCCCTTGTCATGCTCCTTCGCCGGCCGGGTAAGCCGGTCGATGGTTTCGATCAGGCGCTTGGCATCGACCGGCTTGGTCAGGTAATCATCGGCCCCGGCCTGCCTGCATTCTTCGATAGTTTCGGGCAGGGCATTCGCCGAGAGCATGATCACCGGCATTTTCATATCTGTTTCCATAAAGTGATAGGCCTTGAGCACGTTCAGGCCTGAAATTTTCGGCATATTCATATCCAGAATCACAATATCGAAATCCGTATCCCTTTCGGTCAGAATATCCAGCGCCTCTTCGCCATCGCCGGCCACCTGCACCTGATGACCGGCGCGCTCCAGAATAGCCGTGAGCACGGTCTGGTTCACGTCGTTATCTTCCGCCAGAAGTACGCGCGCGCTGCGGGCTTTATCCCTTTCCCTGAAGTAGTCGGCCAGCGAGGCCACGCCCTGCGAAAGCTGATGTTCCGCGCAGGCCTCGTGCACCGCATTGAACAACAGCGACTCGTTGACCGGTGTATACAGTACCGCAGAGTAACCCGTCATTATCAGGGATTGCATATCGCCTGATTCAAGCCTTGAGTCAATGAGTATCAACGACACATTGGCAAGCATCGTCTCCTCTTTGATGGAGTCGGCGAACTGCGCGGCATCCATACTCAACAGCTCTCTCTCGACAATCACGGTGCGAAATGGCCTGGATTGTTCACTGGCGGTAACCAGCCGGGAAAACAGTTGCACCGTTCCCGTGACTGCCTCGAATTCCACCCCCCATCTCTGCAAATACTTTTCGACTTCCGGGATGACAGCATCGCTCAGCAAGACAAGCACGCGTACATCAGGAAAAGACGAATGTGCCAGTTCCTGCTTGCTGACAGCGGACTGGCGCTCAAAGGGCAGGTCAAACCAGAACATCGTCCCCTTGCCTTCCGTGCTTTCAAGACCAATGCGGCCGCCCATCAATGTAGCCAGTTCCCTGGAAATCGCCGTGCCAAGACCTGTCCCGCCATACTCACGTGTAACCGTGGCATCAGCCTGGACAAATCTCTCGAAGATATTCTCCCGGGCCTCTTCCGACATGCCGATGCCGGTATCAATCACCCTGAACCGGATCCATGCACGTTTATCGGGTGCATCTTCAAGGCACTGCACCATAACAGTGACGCCGCCCTGCTCGGTGAATTTGATGGCATTGCTGAGCAAATTCATCAATATCTGCCGGACATGCAATTCGTCGCCCTGCAGCCGGAACGGTATTGCAGGATCGATGTGGCAATTCAGATCAAGGTCTTTCTTCCTGGCCTGCGAAGTGAATGTTTTGACGGTATTGTTCACCAGCGCATGCAAGTCAAACGGCCTTGATTCGGTGACAAGCTTGCCAGCTTCAATTTTTGAAATATCGAGAATATCCTCGATCAATGACAGCAAGGTATGCCCCGATGTCTGAATGGCGCCGGTATATTCCTTCTGTTCCCTGTCAAGTGATGTGGTTGTGAGCAAATCGCTCATGCCGATAATGCCGTTGAGGGGCGTACGCAGTTCGTGGCTCATCTTGGCCAGAAAAAGTGATTTGGCATGGTTGGCCTCCTCCGCCACCCTGATCGCCTGATGCAGCTTTCGAATCAGTCCGGCCATGTACAACGGCACCAGCGCCAGGGTGATCAGCAACCCGAGTCCGAACCAGAAGTGCTCTGACCAGAATGGAGACAACACCAGGACTGCTGTTAAACCGGTTGCGGCACACAGCGTGGCTAACACAAGATAGTTCACGCCATAGCGAAAACCGTTGCCAACGACAACCCAAAGATAAAGGGCGACCAGCGGGGTGCCTCCCTCACCCGCCAGGGACAGGCCGACTGAGGCCCCTGCCATATCGCCGACGATACCCAGCACCCGCCGGGGCACATTCTTTGCCGGTGAAAGCAGAATCCATGCGAATATGACGACTGCTACCGCCAGATAGCTGCCTGCGAGCAGGGTGACCGAATCCAGATCCGTGGTGGAAAAATAGAGGAAGATCAGGCTCATAATAACGACACGAATAAGCGCCTGCTCGTGCTCGCTATCCGGCCGCCCACGCAGGCGGCCCCGGGTCCATTCGATCCACTTCATCATGAATTCTTTACGCTTGGTCCTGGAATATGTCCGGCCAGATGAGAATAATGGGGTCAGGGCACAATTTAACCTAATATTAGGAGAAATTGTGCCCTGACCCCATTTGTTTCCATGTCATTTGATCCCACGCTCCCGCGCTGCCAGTGGCCCGGCAAGGTCGAGACCAACCCGCTGATGGTCGCCTACCATGATACCGAGTGGGGTGTCCCGGTGCATGATGATCGCAGGCACTTCGAGTACCTGGTGCTGGACGCCTTCCAGGCCGGCCTCAGCTGGTCGACGGTATTGAACAAGCGCGAGAACTTTCGCGAGGCCTTCGACAATTTCGAACCGGAACGGATCGCGCGCTACACAAAACGCAAGGTAAACACGCTGCTGGACAACGCCGGCATCATCCGCAACCGGCTGAAGATTGAAGCGACAATCAACAATGCACGCATGTTCATGGAACTGCAGGACCGCGAGGGCTCGTTCGATAACTTCATCTGGCAGTTCGTCGATGGCCGGACCCGGCACAATCGCTGGCGCACCCTGAAGCAGTTACCCGCCTGCACCGCCCGGTCGGACGCAATGAGCAGGGCAATGAAGGCACTCGGCTTCAAGTTCGCCGGCTCAACGATATGTTATGCCTACATGCAGGCGGCGGGGCTCGTGAATGACCACGTGACGGGCTGTTTTCGCCACGGGCAGATTCGCAATATGCAGCGGCAGGGGCATGGGAAAAGGGCCTGACACATTTTCTGCCCTGAATAAAGTATCCGGCCCCTTTGTAACCCTGCCTATCTGATTCTGCCCACACTGTCTCGATGAGACAGGTCGATGATACTCACCAGGATCAACTGCCGGTCCTGGTCTGTGTAGGGGGTCAGTCCCACTTCCACAGGTATCGTCGAACCCTCTTTTCTGACGGCTTTTAATTCACGCCCCGTACCCATCATGCGAGCTTCCGGCGCTCGCAGATATTGCTCTCGATGGTGTACATGTTGTTCCCGCAAACCGGCCGGCAACATTGCATCCACCAGGACACCTTCGAGCTCCCCTCTTTCGTAGCCCAGCATTCGTTCTGCTGCAAGGTTGGAAATTTCAATGCGGCCATCACTGTCAACGACCAGTTGGCCGATACTGCTGGCATCAACCAGGCGATGAAAACGCTGTTCAAGTTCTTTCATGCGTTCCATGCCCGAGACACGTTCCCTGGCATAGGCCGCCTCAATCTCCGCACGTCGTGCGCGGGCAGTGCCACTCAGGTAAAAGAACAGTGTAATCGCGTAAACAGACAGGATAAAAATGCTGCCGAGGGTAATCAGCATCAGATTCTCGCGACGCATAGCTTCCATGGTTTCGATTGGCCGATGCGCCATCAGCGACAGCGAGAAGTCGTCAGAGATCATCTGGTCAAACGCGACCATATGCTGCGGAAATACCTGGTTCAACTTCTTGAAGGTATCTACCGGAGACAGCTTTCTCCAGGTCCACAATCCATCTGCTGATTCCAGGCTACCCACTTCGTTCGGCCAGACTTTCTCCCAGACGTCCGGATGAAGCGCGGTGAAATCCATACCCGGTTCCTCCCCTTCCATGGTCAGGGCATTCTCAGTGCTGGAATTCAACAGAACCCCCTCCTGGTTGACCAGCAAGTACTCCACCTCCAGGTCCGCCTGCTTCCTGGTACGGATAAATTCAAACAGGTATTTCATCTGGATGTTGATGACGATAATACCGCGGCGGTCAAGGTCACTGTCCGCTACCGGCGTGGCAATACGGAGCATCGGCATCGGTGGCATCTCTATCTGGCCGCGCTCTTCATTGAGGTCAATGCGGGAGATATACAGCTCACCCGGCAGCATTGCATTGGCCGCCTTGAAATAGTAGCGGTCGCTCTTGTCCTGCAGGTCCTGCGAAGCCACCACGAAGGGCTCTCCCCGATCACGCATTATCCTTACCCGTTCAATACCGGATTCATCAATCCACCGAATCTGTTGATACAGCGGATTGCGTCGTGCGAGCGTCAGAAAGGAAGATTCCAGTATGCGCAGTTGTTTCGGCTCGGGTGAATCCAGCGCCTGCCGGGTAAAGCCTTCCGTGGAAATGGAATGCAGATGTTTCAGCGAAAGAATGACCTCGGCACCCAGAAACCCGCTGACGAGCTGGAGCTGGGCGTCATCGTAATCGAGCATCTCGTCGATGCGGGCTTCCTGCCATACCTTGGCGAGAGAATATCCAACCATCAGCACCAGGGCGGCCATCGGCAGGAAAAGGCCGACATACACGAGTTTGTTAATTCGTCCGTTCTTCTTGCTAGCGGTTGTATCAGTTTCCGTCATCGCATCCATACCTGAATCATACGCAAATTACAAAATGAAACAAAATGGTGTCAGAGCACATTTTTACCTAATATAGGTTCTGGCAATCAATGGGCTCAGACACGTGTGATACGGCAGCATAATGTCTGGCCTGTCGAGTCCGACCCCCATAGATCCTGCGTAAAAGGCTCACGACATGAGAATGGTACTCGTTACT
>Ga0265306_10000563_pt1 | contig 17852 bp, 16 predicted proteins | sample Helome_3_FD_192493 | JGI IMG/M metagenome (GOLD analysis project Ga0265306, IMG submission 192493) | Marine sediment microbial communities from subtidal zone of North Sea - Hel_20160420 (Illumina Assembly) | ecosystem: Environmental > Aquatic > Marine > Subtidal zone > Sediment ... | reverse complement strand
CCCCGTCATTGGACTGCAGGGATTCCCTTCCGTTTCCGTGCAGACACTGGTCAGCCTTTTTGAAATAGCCGCGATGTTGGAAATGGGCGGTTCACGGCCGGCGGGGCTGCATACTTCGGGAAAGTCCGGTGGCGCCAGCCATTCAGAATGATTTCCGGACAGCGGAGACAGGTCGTTTTCACAAGTGGCCAGTGAAATTTTGTGAAGCATCCGGTTGGCCGATGAGCCATATTCACAGTTTCCGGAGTGCAGATTGATGTGGAAAAAATCCACGCGAAGCGGCACGTCTTCGGATGCCCAGAATAGTATTTCGTGATCCAGTGCTTCTTCCCATTGCTGTGCGCTGAACTCGAAGTCTCCAAGAAGCTCAAACTGCACGTCGCATAAAATGTCGGTGGGATTCGGGTAGGATGAATTGACGGCTTCTTCGATGCTGCCATTACAGTCTGTGCCGTCGAAGAAACCGCACAGTTTGTCTACCGTGTAGCCGGAAAACTGGATGTCCGTGGCGGCCTGGTAATCGAAAACCGTGTACCAGTAAAGTGTTGTCGCCGGGTCAGGCCACAGAACTTCTTCATACCATGCTTCCGCAAATTGCAGGTACTGAGGGGATGGGTGTGCCTGGAGGGCGGCTTCAGCCTCGGCCCTGCCTGGGTAGCTTTTGCCCGCAAACTTCCAGAGAAACTGGGCGCTGGCGTTCAGACTGAAGCCAAGAATAACGAGGCTCAGCAGCAGGTGAAAAATCCGGTGTACTAATCCGCGACGTATTATCATGTTTTGCCTCTATTCGATGGGTGGGCTGAAGCATTTCGGTGAAGACGGCGCGGATGCATCTTCACTGCTGTGCCTGGTGGGATCAGAATACGGTTGCCCGGGCCATGAATCAGTGGGTAGACGGGCTGGGTATCTGTAAGATAATTGCCAAATCTACCGGACAAAGGAGATAACTCTTGCGCTGCATAAACACCTTCAAGGTGCTTACTTTTGATTGTTACGGCACACTCATCGACTGGGAAACGGGGATTTGGGATGCCTTGCAGCCATTGATCTCGACTAACGCAGGAACTGATATCCAGCGCAAAGATACGCTTGAAGTTTTCGCCGCGTTGGAAAGCAGGTTGGAGTCGACTTTTCCGGACCTGCCCTATCCGGAAATTCTAGCCCGGGTTCACGGTGGACTTGCCACGCATTTCGATTTGAAAACTTCCCGCGAGCTTGATCTGGCATTTGGCGGCTCAGTGCCCGGGTGGCCTGCGTTTGCTGATACAGCGAATGCGCTTCGCTACCTGAAGACCCGCTTCAAGCTGGTCATCCTGTCAAACATCCACCAGGAAGGTTTTATTGCGTCCAACCGCAAGCTGGGCGTTGAATTTGACGCGATCTACACGGCGCAGGACATCGGTTCGTATAAGCCGGACCACGCGAATTTCCAATACCTACTGCAACACCTGCGCAAAGACCTCGGAATGGAGAAGCAGGACATCCTGCATACCGCCCAGAGCCTTTTTCATGATCACCTGCCGGCCCAATCCCTTGGCCTCGCCACCGCCTGGATCGACCGGCAACGGCTTTCTGAGTCAGGTCAGTGGGGAGCAACCGCCAGTCTCGCGGAAATTCCGAAGACGGATTTTCTGTTCCATTCCATGGATGAAATGGCCTCGGCGGTGGCTGCAGAGTCGGAGGGTAGGGCATGAGCAGTTACTGTGATTTCGCCTCGGGGCACGAATTCCATGGCCCCTACCACGACCACGAATATGGATTTCCGATCGAAGATGAAAGCGGCCTGTTCGAACGGTTGCTGCTGGAAATAAACCAGGCCGGCCTGAACTGGGAGTTGATCCTGAAGAAAAGGGAAGGATTCCGCAAAGCCTACAGCGGCTTCGATGTGGACCTTGTCGCTGATTACAGCGAGGATGACCGGCAGCGCCTGCTGACCGATGCCGGGATCATTCGCAACCGGCTGAAAGTAAATGCCGCTATCGTTAACGCCCGGGTGATCCGCGACATGCGTGCAAGCCACGGGGGTTTTGCCAATTGGCTAAAAGCCCATCACCCCCTGGACAAGGAGCAATGGGTCAGGTTGTTCAAAAAAACGTTCAAATTCACCGGCGGTGAAATTACAGGAGAGTTCCTGATGTCCATTGGTTACCTGCCATGCCCGCATCGCGAAGACTGCCCGGTCTACCGGCAGATCATGCTGTTGAATCCCCCCTGGTTGCTGCAGGCTGAAAGGAGGAACAATGAATAAACTCACGCCGGAATCCTGGCTGGTCGCCGCAGGCCGGCCCGAAGCGGCGGGCTCGCCTTTGAATGAACCGCTGGCGCCGGCATCCAATTTCACTTTGGGTGGCGAACGTATTTACACGCGGGACAGCGGCGCGCCGGGTTGGGAGTCACTCGAGACCATCATCGGTGGACTGGAAGGCGGGCAGGCTACCGTCTTCTCTTCGGGTATGGCGGCGGTTGCCGCGGTATTTGACCAACTGCCATCAGCAGCTCAAATCGTTTTGCCCGATGATTGCTACCATGGCGTATCCGAGCTGGCCGGAACAGGAGAAAGCAAGGGTTTCTGGCAGCTGCGCCGAGTCCCTGTCGATGACACTGAACAGTGGATTTCGGCTGCTGAAGAAAGTGATTTGCTGTGGCTGGAATCGCCTTCCAATCCGCTGTTATCCGTCGCTGACCTCAGGTCTATTTGTGCTGCTCCGCGTAAACCCGGCGCGATTCTCGCAGTTGACAATACATTTGCGACACCGCTCAATCAGCGTCCGCTGGAACTGGGTGCTGATATCAGCATGCATTCAGCAACCAAGTTCATTGGTGGTCATTCAGACCTGCTCGCGGGATTGCTGGTAACGACCAAGTCGGGCCTGGACGCGGGGTTCAGGAAGTCCCGCACCATCAACGGAGCCATCCCCGGCGCGCTTGAGGTGTTTCTGGCCGTGCGCGGATTACGCACACTGGCGCTGCGTTTGGCAAAGGCCCAGGATTCGGCGTTACGCCTGGCGCGCTGGCTGCAGTCCAGGGACTGGACAGAATGCGTCAGGTACCCTGGTCTTGAAACGCATCCCACCCACCAAATTGCCGCACAACAACTGGGCGGTTTCGGCACTATGATTTCATTTGATGTCGCCGGCGGGGCAACGGCTGCCGACGCTTTGTGCCGAAATGTGAAATTAATTCGTCACGCAACCAGCCTGGGTTCCGTTGAGTCCACCATGGAACGGCGTGGCGCCGTTCCCGGCCAGGAACATCTGCCCGGGTCACTGTTGCGCCTCAGTGTGGGCATAGAATCCTGGGAGGACATCCGCGCTGATCTCGAGCGCGCACACGGTCATTCAAAAGTGGTCTAAACTAGGGGTTAACGGAACGACAAAACAGGAGAGTACGTGATGTCAAAAAGAGACGAATACATTGAAAGAATGAAGCAGCAGCTCGATGAGTTGAACACACAACTCACGGAACTGGAAGGTAAAGGCGAGGCCGCGCAGGCCGAGTTCAGGGAAAAACACCAGGAGCAGATTTCCAAGGCACGTGAGCACTATGCTTCAGCGCTGACGAAAATGAGTGAAATCAAGTCTGCCAGTGAAGACAAATGGGAATCGCTGGTGGATGAAGGGGAAAGAGTCCACAAGGCTTTTGTGCACTCCGTCAACTACTTCAAGTCACAGTTGAAGGGTTAGCGCCTACGTAAAAACCTCAAAATAAGCCTCGATAATCAGCAGGAGATTTCCATTCTTTGCGATACCTGACGAGGATTGCCTTAACCGCCCTGGTTGCGACCCAGTCAGCTGCAGTCGACGCCAATTCCGGCGATGTGGGTGCGCTGGAGGAAATCGTGGTGACGGCGACCCGGATTCCTACCGATCTGGTTGACTTGCCGTTTGCCGTGGGAAGCGTGGGCCGGGACCAGATTCAGCGCGCACGGCAGCAGCTTGGCCTGGATGAAGCACTGGTGGCTGTGCCTGGCCTGTTTTTTCAGAATCGGTATAACTTCGCCCAGGATCTGAGGATTGCAATCAGGGGTTTTGGCGCTCGCGCCAACTTCGGGATACGCGGAATCCGGATTTTTGCCGATGACATTCCATTGACCCTGCCTGACGGGCAGGGCAGCGTGGACTCGATTGACCTGGGGTCGGCGCAGCAGATCGATGTGATTCGCGGCCCTTTCTCCGCGGTTTACGGTTCAGCCTCTGGCGGTGTTATCAATATTCGTACCGAGGATGGGCCGGAGACTCCATTCCTGTCAGGCCGGTTGAATTTTGGCTCTTATGATTACCGCCAGGCTCAAGTCAAGGCAGGGGGACAGGCTGGAGCGCTGAATTGGCTGGCAAATTATTCGGCAACGAAGCTGGACGGCTACCGCGATCATGCCGAATACAAAAACCGCTTGTTCAATAGCAAGTTCCGTTACGACTTCAGTGAAACCACCCGCTTGACCGTGGTGATCAACGCCGTGGATTCACCCAGGGCCAATGATCCCGGTGGCCTCAATGCGCGGGAAGTTGAGGAAGATCGCCGCCAGGCGGCGCCACGCAACCTGTTGTACGATGCGGGTGAATCGTTGGATCAACAATCGCTGGGCCTGGCGTTTCGCACAAAAATCGGCAGTAACCAGGAGCTGATGCTACGCAACTATTATGTACACAGAGCTTTCAGCAACCGCTTGCCCTTTGACGTAAACAGTAACGGCCAGGGTGGCAGCGTGGACCTGGGTCGGCGGTTTTCCGGGCTGGGGGGAAACTATGGCTGGGTTTCTACCATTGCCGGGCGCAGCAATCACCTGATCCTGGGCCTGGACTACGACGCCCAGCGGGACCACCGCCGGCGCTATGCCAACAACCAGGGTACCCGGGGACAACTGACCACCAACCAGGATGAGGATGTCACCAACACGGGGGTCTATATCCAGGATGTCCTTGACCTCTCTGATTCGGCCGCATTGACGCTGGGCGGCCGTTTCGATGACGTCGACTACAAAGTAAAGGACCGCACAAACGGCGCAGGCAGCGGACGGCGGAGTTTTAACGAATTCAGTCCGATGGCTGGAATTAACTGGTCAGTACGGGAAGCGGTGAACCTGTATAGTAATATATCACGTTCATTTGACCCTCCGGCCACCACTGAGCTGGCCAATCCGGAGGGCCCGACAGGATTTAACCAGACGCTGCAATCCCAAACGGCTACCAACTATGAAATCGGCATAAAGGGTTTGCTTGCCGGGCGGTTGCGGTATGAAGTAGCCCTGTTCCACATCAGGGTCAGGGATGAGATTGTGCCCTTTGAACTGGAGGGCTCCGGCCAATCGTTCTTCCAGAACGCGGGTAAGTCCAGTCATGATGGACTGGAAGCCGCGGTGACCCTGGACCTTCTTGCGGGACTGACAGCAACCGCGACCTATACCTGGTCGGACTTTACTTATGACGAGTTCCGGGGCGTCAGCGGCGAAGTTTTTGACGACAATCGGATTCCCGGCATTCCGCAGCACTTGTTCAATTTTGACCTGGACTGGTCCCACTCCTCCGGTTTTTATGCCGCCTGGGACATGCTTTACGTAGGCCGGTTTTATGCCGACAATGCGAACTCGGTGGAAACCGATGATTACCTGGTATCGAATGTACGGGCCGGGTTCCGCTGGGAAACCGGCCAGTGGGTGCTTGAGCCATTTATCGGCGTCGCTAACCTTTTTGATAAAAAGTACATGTCCAATGTGCGTCTGAATGCTTCATTTGGCAGGTACTATGAACCTGCACCTGAAAGAAACGTTTACGCTGGGGTTGTGCTTCGCTATGGATTTTGAAAGGCAAAACAGATGACAGACAAAGACAGTAAAAAATGGGCAATGGCTGATATATCAGACAAAAAGACCACACGCCGTGTCGCCATCGCAGGTGGCCGAATCCGAATTGGGATGGAGGCTTTTCAATTGCTCGAAAGTGAACAAATGCCTAAAGGTGACCCACTCGCAATGGCCGAAATTGCAGGGATCCAGGCAGCCAAACAGACACCGTCCCTATTGCCTTTGTGTCACCCAATCTCTTTGAATCGCGTGTTGGTTCACTCCTTCCTGAGGCCGGATGATTTGGCCGTGGAGGTTTTTTGTGTTGCGGAAATCGCCGAGAAAACCGGAGTGGAAATGGAAGCGCTGACCGGTCTGTCCATCGCCTTGTTGACGATCTGGGATTTAAGCAAGCCGGTGAATCCGGCGCTGGAAATTACCAGCATCCGCCTGGTCTACAAATCGGGGGGTAAGAGCGGGGTTTGGGTCCATCCGGACGGTCTTCCGGATGAGGTGGTTGAGATTATTGCCGGGCTGGAGTGCTGATTATCCCATGCTGATGCCCCGCCTCTGAGCAGCGCTGGCAATTCACCCACTCGGGAGCACCGCTTTGGTAATATTCCTTTTTCCAGACCGGCAAGCGAATTTTGGCCTGGTCGATGATATAGCGACAGGCGTCAAACGCTTCTCCGCGGTGGGCTGAGGAGACGCCTACGACGACAGCAATATCAGAAAGTTCGAGCAGACCACTGCGGTGAATGGCGCAGGCGTTAGCAACCCCGAATCGTTCTTTTGCTTCGTTGATGATCCTGAGGCCTTCCTTCAGTGCCAGCGGTTCGTAAACCTCGTACTCAAGGCGGAGCACATTCTTACCTTCGTTGTGATCACGCACCCAGCCGTCGAACTGGACATATGCGCCGCAGGAACGGTCGATCAGTCGCTGTCGAAAGGCGTGAGGGTCGATAGCCTGGTCAGCTATTTCAAAATAGCTCATCCGCCTGCCACCGGGGGAAAAAACAGTACTTCGTCGCCGTCTGAAAGGCGGCTGTCCCAGTCAGCCATCTCATCGTTAACGGCCACCATGGACGATGTATATTTTTGCAGGCCGTCGTGCCTGGCGGCACATTCCGCGAAGAGTGCGGACGGTGAGCTTGCGCCGGTTTCGACAGCTTCAGTCTCGACCCCCGTGATTTCACGAAATGCCGCAAAATACCTGACAGTGAGGTTCATCCGTCACCCACCCAGCCGGTACATTTCGACCTTTTCCTGGTCATGACCCGGCTGCCCGCGTTCTTCGCTATAGCGATCATTTCGCTGTGCCCAGATGGCGCTGAGTTTGCGCTCCAGATCAAGTGGGTTTTCACTGTGACGGATCAGCGGCATCAGGTTGGTGCCCTTGTTTGAAAAAAGGCAGGTATAGAAAATGCCATCAGCAGTCACCCGGGCCCGTGTACAACCACCGCAAAAAGGCTGTGTGATGGAGCTGATAAAGCCGATTTCACCCTGTCCATCAATGTACTCATAACGCCGGGCTGTTTCTGCCAGATTGTCTGAATTGACTCGCCGGATAGGCCATCTCTTGCCGATCGTATCGACCCACTCGGCGTTGGGAACAACGTCGTTTTCACTCCAGTGGTTACTGTTTCCCACGTCCATGAATTCGATCAGTCGTACGCGATGCGGAGTGCCGCGAAAATGGCCGAGTAAGTCGATCACAGTGTGGTCATTGACGCCCTTTTGCACCACCGTATTGATCTTTAACTGGTCGAATCCTGCTGACTCCGCTGCGGAAATTCCGTCCAGAATCTGATCCAGTTCTGCTTTGCCGCCACTCATCCGGGCCAGTACATCCGGGTCCAGTGTATCCAGGCTGACCGTGATGCGGTTCAAGCCCGCTTCGGCCAGGTCATCGGCCAGCCGTGTCAGCATGACGCCATTGGTGGTCAGCGCAATGTCATTGAGTCCCTCGATACCGGCCAGCTGTTCAACCAGCGCCGGCAGACCGGGACGAATCAGGGGTTCGCCTCCCGTAAGCCGCAGTTTTTTAACACCCAGGCCGACGAAAGAGCGGACCAGGTCTACTATCTCATGATCGGTCAGAAGTTTTTCGAGGGGCAGGAAGACACCTCTGCCCTGTAAAGAGTCCGCCGGCATGCAGTACGTGCAGCGAAAATTACAGCGGTCGATCACTGATACGCGCAGTTCCTGTAAAGAACGATGGTGCCGGTCCTTTAGCGGAACAGTCTCAGCAAACTTGAGCGGCAGTCGCATATCCATCGGTTTTCTCAGAACTCAGGATTGCTCTTTTTTCTTTTGTAATTGGGCTTTTTTGGCTGTCTGGTGGTGTTCCAGGGTACGGCGATAAACTTCGATGACCTTGTCGACCCCGCTGGCCTCAAGGGCACCATCGTTGCCAGCGGCCACATACGTGGCATAAACCCCGGAGGCGGTCATCAACGCACCCGAAACCATGGGTGGGTCGATATCTTCCTTCCTCAGCTCGTTGGCTAATTCAATGAATTTGTTGGTGCAGTATTGATGTTTTTCCTGTTCGTTCACTTGCGTGCTCCGGCAGAATGTTTACAGTCGCATATTGTATGCAGAATCGACCCTCTTTGCGCGGTTCAATTCAATTTCAGCGCTCAATCGTATAACTCATGTCCAGTCCGGACTCGCGCTGACCCGATGTGGCCTGGACACCGAAACCCCTGCCCAGGTCATAACGGACTTTCAGTACATTGCCGTCTTCGAATACCCCGATGCCGTAACTGACGTAAAGCCTTGGCAAAACGTACATGCCCACATCTACCGCACCTACACCCTGCTCGTAATTGAAATCACTGCCGGTTACCAGCAGCGTCTGCGCTCTCTCCTTAGTAGTCATGGGGACGGTGTAGGCTTCCACTACCGGCCGCTTCAAAGTGCCAGCGACCATTAAGCCGGCTCTCCTGATCTGAGAGTTGCCAAAAATTTCACGTTCTGCCCGGATATTGAGATGCGGGTTGTCGGCGGGAACATCGGGAAAACTGATCCGGCCCCGCGTTACCCTCAGGAACTGACCGAAAGCCTGGATGTCGCCGGTTGCGTCGAAGCTGCCGCTGGCGATCGGTATCACCTTATCCTGCCAGTTGAACCGGGCTTTACCGGTGACATCGATCTGAGCGATATCCAGGTCGACGACAACTTCATCACCCAGTTCCACCTCCAGGGTTCCCTGCAGTTTAATGGCATTCTCTTGGAGGAAGTCCTTTTGTACGACAGGAAGCTCCCCCGCGACAATGACCACGTCCTGGCTTTGGCCGACACTGGCTTTGGGAAGGTAACTTGGCGCCAATCGAGTGGCAGGAATGTACAGGCGCCCATTGATCGCCAGGGTTTTATCCCGCCAGGAAAATTGCAGGTCAGGGTTGGCGATGACTTTCAGGTCAGGAACGTCTATCACGGTAAGATTCTCCCCGGCCAGTTCGAACTCGATTACCGGGGAGAGGATGTCTGCGAATGAAATTTTCGCGCTGAGGTCACCGGCTCCCTCGCCAGCCCTGAAGCTGCCATTGAGGAACGATTCGTCGAGTTCATTGACCTCACCTGTGAGGTTGATATCAGAGAACGAGAAACCATACGCGAGGTTTTCGATCTTCCCATTGGTGACGGATGCCCTGCCGTTGAAGGCCGGATCGGTTATCGTGCCGCTAAGCGCCAGGTCAAGGTCAATCACACCTTCACTGGTGTCGAATATCGGAAACAACTTGCCAACGAAGTCGATGTCGCTCAGGTCGACCCGGGCATTGCCTTGTATCGGACTGTCTATTCCCTCGCGCAAATCGGTAACGCTGAAATCGACGTCGATGTCCCCTGCTTGCGGGAATTTGAGATCCAGGATTCCTTTCTGAAGCCGGCCATTGTTTACTTCAAAACCGAACAGGCCGGGGCCGGTTTCCACCATTAAGTCATCCTCACCTTCCAGGGTGATGCTGCCGGGGGACAGTTCGATCCTGGCATTGCCCGAACGGTTAGCGCCAGATGCCTGGGACCAGTTCAGTGTGCCATTGAGTACCTGGCTGAAGCGGGCATCTGTTTCAATGAACAGTTCCAGCACACTCAACGGGATCGAAGTCAGATCGGCGGAAAAGTCTATCTCATCGGGATTCTGCCAGGACGCCGCCATACAGAGTTTCGCGTTACGCGAGCCCGTGAGGCAGGCGTCCTGCAACGTGAAACGCTCACCATTCACTTCCAGGGCCACGGGCTGATCCAGCGAGATTTCAAACTGATCGCGACTGAGTTCGAATCCTGACAGGTGGCCCTTCCAGCCGGAACCGAGGGGATCGGACCAGTCAGGCACCGATCCCTCCAATTCCACATTGATCGACCGGTTTTCGACTGCGGCCCGGATGCCCAGCTTTTCCAGCGGTGTTCCCGAATTGAATCGCAGTGTCAGCGAATCCATCGGGTTATTCCCGAAGTTCAATCCCGAAAATACCAGTTCGTTTTGCCGGGTTTCAATCGCATCTATCCCGACCGCTCCGAGCTTCAGTTGCTGCGCAGTGAGCGTGCCTGAAATCGATGGTGAGTCAGGGTCAAGCGATATTCTGCCTCGAGTGCTCAGGGTGCCGCCGAGATCATCGGAAAAATGCGACAGGGATTCGATGTCGGCGGTGAATTCAATGCCGCCCGGCTGATAGGGATTGCCGTCGAGGAGCAATGAAGATGAACCAGACCGGACTGTCAGGGCATCCGCGTGGATATCTCCCTCCCCATACCGGATTCCGCCGCTTGCGTTAACCGGGATTTGCCGGATCGTTCCATCGAGTCGCTGCACATCGAGTTTTGCAAACAGTGGCTGAAGCTGTCCACTGGTGGTTAAATCAGCACTCAATGTACCCGGGTACTGTTCAAACAAAGCTTCAGTGTGAATGTCCCGGGCCTGCAGCGAAGCCTGAAAAGGCTGATTCCCGGTCCAGTTGAATGTTGCCTCCCCGGCCAGGAAACCTCCCAATATGGCTCCTTCGTGAATCTGCGCCTCGAGCGACTCGAGGTTACCGGTCCCGCTCAGCCGCAAATTTCCCTGCGGGAATTCGGCAGCCTGGATTTCCAGTGAACCGTTCACTTGCCAGTCATCCGGAGCCCCGGCAACCTCGAACTGCCCCTGTTTGCTGACAAACTGGGGAACCGGCACCCCGATCGGCCAGCTCAGCGCTTGCCAGTTGAACTGCCCATTCACAATACCGGAAGGCAAATCGAACAATCCATTTCCGGACGCAACGAACGGCGTGTCGCTGACCTCCAGGCTAAACCGGGGAACAGCGATTTCATCGCCGCTCCATTCCAGCGCCAGGTCACCCGCCAGGAGATGGTTGTCGGGCCAGTCCCTGATCCAGGTGTTTAGGTTCAAACGCTCCAGGGTTGCGTTTACCGCCACTGCAAGATCCTGCTTCCAGGAAACTTCGGCCTGTGATTCCAGTGCGAATTCTGGTCCGTCCAGTGAGATTCGCTGTGCTGAAAAGGCAGTGCTATCTCCGCTTCCTTGAATTACCAGGCTGCCTGGTTCCAGGCCTGGCACCAGCAGGCTGCCGTCCAGCTTGAGCGTGTAATCAGACCATTGGCCGCGGCTTTGTACCGACAGCCCCGTTATCCTGGCTTGCGGTTCCGGTGCATTGATCGGCCAGCGGAGATCCGGTGAGACGAGTTCGAGATCCCATTCGGGCGAGGTCAAAACATCCTGCAGGCTGCCGCTTATCCGTGCAGACGGGGCCTGATTCTCAAATTCAAACTGCAACTGTTCCAGGGTGCCGGTCAATTGCCCGGTGGTGGAGAGTTCCCCCGAAGTACTGAATTGCACGTTCAGCGGATGGGGTGGCGATAGTCCAAGCTGACCGGACAAGGTCAAGTCATGACCTTTTGCCGTGGCAGCCAACCCGTCGAGCACAAGTATTTCACTCACCGCGCCACTGACCTCGACAGACTGCACCTCGATCAGGTTTTCTCCCAAAACATCGATGTATTCAACACGGTTCAGGCGGACGCTGTGGACATACACGGGAACCGGCAGGGACAGCCCCTGGAGAGTCTCGCGCAGGTCGACCGGCTGCTCAGTGGCCTGTTCAGTACCCGGCAAAGAGCGGATCACGATGTAATCGCTATGCAATAAGTCAAGATTCACAGCCGGCGGAAGCAGGTCGATATTGACCGCAGTCTCTATCTCAGTGATATCAAGTCGCATGGTCTCGTTTTCGAACCAGAGGCTTTGTAATTGCAATCCGGATCCGAGGTCACCGGAGATCGAATCAGCACCCAGCGAAAACGACTGCGATGATTGCAGCTTGCCGAATATCCAGCGGGCTCCGGATTCACTGTGCAGCAGCCAGGTCCAGGCACCAGCCGCTGCGCCCAACAACAGCACGGGAATGGCGAGCAGGAAAATGCTTTTGTGCAGTCTCATAGCAGCGGAGTCCCGATCGTAAAGTGAATCCGCCAGGGGTGTCCCGGCTCATCCAGCGCATTGGCGAAATCAAGACGGATGGGGCCGGCAATCGAATACCACCGGATGCCCACGCCGACGCCTTTCCTCAGTTTCATCGCATCCCAATCGTTGAACGCATTACCCACGTCCATAAAGACCGCCGCCGACCAGTCTTCAAAGAAGCGGTATTCCAGCTCGGCGCTAGCGGTGATGATGTTGTTGGAGCCGATGTTGTTATTGCTCAAATCTTCAAAGCCATAACCCCTGACGCTCTGGCTGCCACCGGCCTTGAAGCGATAAAGATAGGGGAGTTCAGTCACGGATAGTTGGATCAACTGGCTGTCTGCTTCGACGAATCGTTCGAATACATCCGCATGGGTATAGCCCACTTCACCGCGCAGCAGGAATTTCCAGCGCTCTCGCCAGATAGTGTTCCAGCGTGAGGACAGGTAAATCCGGCTGAAGTCGATATCAGACCCCCAGGCCGTATTGGAAGTAAAGATTTGTGCCCGGTGGCTGTGGCCGACCGTTACGAAACCGCTGCCCCGAATCACAGGCCAGTCCCAGGTAACCCCAAGTGAAAGGTTATTACTGGGCCTGCTGACATCTTCAGGACGATCACTGACCAGCTGGATCAGCGGCTCTGTTTCAGGCTCCGGAACAACGGCTGAAAACGAATTCTCTTCTTTCAGGAATTCCATCCACCAGTGCTCGAAAATCTGCTGGTGGCCACGCTCCAGCCCCCTGATAATCAGCCAGCCGGGCTTGAAACTGTAATCGTAGACGTTGCCTTCGGCGATGGTGACAGATTCTTCAGCACCTTCACCGGGACGAACCTTGAATTTCTGTTGCTCGGTTTTGAACCCCAGTTCGGCAGTCCAGTACTGCCGGGCTGTCACCAATCGCGGCTGCCGGTAATTCGCTCGAAACTGCAACTCGTTGCGCAGCTCCTGCCAGCCGACACCGACGTCCAGCATGTCACCACGGCTCGACAAAAGATGCCGGCTCCACATAGCCTGCAAACGGATCCCGGTATCCGTTCCGTAACCCAGGCTTCCCTGGTAGGTGTTGCGCTTGCGCTCTTCCATGTTCACGACGAGGTTTACCCGTGGCGGAATTTCTTCGAGGCGGCGTTCCTCAACGACTTCTACGTTGTTGAAATAACCGGATCGCCAGAGGTCGAGCCGAAATTGTTCCAGCAACCATTCGTCATAAGGCTGGCCTTCTTTCCATCTGGGCAGATTCTCCAGCACAACCGGTTTAACAATGTCCTGGTTGAAGATAATGGTGCCCATCAGGGCCTGCATGCCGGTATCGAGAGTCAGCGACAGGCTGGCCTGCTTATTGATCAGGTCGAGCCGGATTTCCTGTTCACTGAACGTGGCACTCAGATAACCATGGGCGCTGGACAGGCGCAGCGCGGTTTCCTTGAGTTCTTCCCAGGTCGCCTGGTTAAGGGTCTTGCCAACGGTCAATGGCCAGCTTGCCTGCCAGGCCAGCAAGCCCGGGTCCTCCCTGCCGTCGCCGGTGAGTCTGATCTCGTAATCAGAGATGATGACCGGCGGACCTTTCTCGACGTTAAGAATGATCTGCCAGCTGCGGTCACCCGCCGGGATCAGCTCACTGCTGACTTGTGCATGGTAATAACCAAAAGGCCGCAGGGCTGATTTCGCCTGCAGTTCGGCATCCGCCACCATCTGCTTCAGCCGCCTGCGCAACAGGCGGGTGTTTCCCGCTATCCGGAATGACTGGGTCCTGGCCTGAACGTTTTTCAGCAGGGCGCCTTCGACGCCATTGACGACGATCTCCAACCCGTCACCGAGTGCACTCGCGGACAGCACTGTTCCAAGCAGCCAGCAGCTGAGCAGCGCTCGAAATTTCACCTTTTCAGGACAATACAATTCGCCATTGCGTTATCGTGCACTATCAGCCGAAAATGTACAGCTTCTCGATGGATAAATTGTTCGGAGATTATTATGACTGACTGCATTACTGCACTGGAATATGAGGGCGGAATCATTGCGATCGACAGCGGCATGGTGAGACCACAGATGGCAGCCTGCTACCTGCTTGAAACCGATTCGGCCGTGGCAATCATCGAGGCAGGCAACAACGACAGTACCGAACGCATTATCAAGGTGCTGAAGAGCAGGGGCAGGGATGTTGCCGAGGTCAGTCACGTGATCGTGACCCATGTACACCTGGATCACACCGGCGGCGCCGGCAAGTTGATGCAGGAACTGCCCAATGCCAGCCTGCTGGTGCATCCGCGTGGTGCCCGGCACGTGATCGATCCATCGCGGTTGGAGGCCAGCGCGCGGGCCGTATATGGAGATGAGCCATTCGATGAAATGTACGGCTCCCTGATCCCCGTGCCGGAAGATCGTGTGGTGGTTGTAGAGGAGGGTGGCTCGACGCAAGTCGGCAAACGACAATTGAGTTTTATCGATTCGCCAGGTCATGCACGCCATCATTTTTGCGTATGGGACGAACAGACACGTGGTTGGTTTTCAGGCGATACGTTTGGTATTTCGTACCGGGAGCTCGATACCGCGAACGGACCGTTTATATTTCCGACGACTACGCCGATCCAGTTCGATCCGCCTGCCCTGATCGCTTCCATTCAACGAATGATGGAGTCACGACCTGAGAACATTTACCTGACGCATTTTGGACGCGTCAGGGATGTGGATCGGCTGTCACAGGAGATGATTGACAGCGTTGGTGAGTTCGCTGAGCTTGGAGAGCGTCACGATGGCGATGAAAACAGGACTGAAAACATCCAGTCTGAAATGATGGACTGGTTAATATCACGGGGGCGTACCCACGGCGTAACTTTACCCGACGATGATCTGCGAGCTGTTTTTGCCGGTGATGTGCTGCTCAACACACAAGGTATCGAATTCTGGCTCGATCACGGACGCGGCTGATCAGGAAAAAAGTTTCAGCTTGTCTTTATAAGTGCGTGACAATTTGACCGAATTGCCGCCGCTCAGCGTCAGAAAATATTCGCCATTGATGTGGGCCTGCATTGCCGTGACACGGTGAATGTTGACAATGGTCGAGCGGTGGATGCGTTGCAGGTGATCGGGGTCCAGTTCGGCTTCGAGTTTCTTCATCGTCATACGCATGATGTGGGTTTCGCCACCGGCGTGTACACACATGTAATCACCAGCCGCGTCGATCCAGTCAATCTGATCCTGCGGAATCAACGTGGTCGTGCCGCCGTCCTTGATGGCCAACCTGGGCACTTCCTTTTTCTTCAATGCATCGACACCCCTGGCCGTCAGTTCTTCCATGCTGGTAACGGGTTCACCGGTGATGTCGCCCACCAGTTTCAGCAGCGACTGCTTATGTTTCAAAGCCCGTTTTTGATTGAGGGACTTAACCACGCGGTCCAGCGCTTCGGACAACCTGCTGTCTTCAATGGGTTTTAAAAGATAGTCCAGTGCGTTGGCTTCAAAAGCCTTGATGGCGTAGTCGTTAAATGCGGTGACGAAAACGACAATGGGCATGTTCGCGGGAGGCAGCCGGCGCAATACCTCAAAACCATCAATGCCGGGCATCTGAATGTCGAGAAATACGAGGTCCGGTTTGTGCTCATCAATGAGTTTGAGCGCTTCACGGCCATTTTTTGCTTCCGCAATGATAGCCACGTCTTCCCTCGCGGACAGACGCAGTTTGAGCCCGCGGCGCGCGAGGGCCTCGTCATCTACGATAATGGTTTTTAGCACATGGGTCATGAACATCCTCAAGCATATCATCCCAGATTTTTCTGGCAATCAAATCCTCCGTACTTGAGTGCTTTTCCGCGGCGCTCCCTGCATGCTTTCTTCCGTAAACCCGAGCTTGTATCCTGGACAGCTGAGAGAATTTGCCTCTCCGCAACACATCAGGTACATGCAATGTACCTCTGAAAGCCCAGGCGATTTACCCGATTTGTGCGACACGTCTGAAGTGTGATGTTCAAAGCGGGCCGGGCCGTTACGACACTTTGCCTGTGTGGCGCTTTTGGTCTGGCTCCTGCAAACGAACCTGATGTAAATGGAGAATCACCTGGTAGTGGCCTGCCCTGGGCCAACGGTCGTTTTGTTTACGAGTTCAGCCCCGAAGTACTGAAGGATACGCGTAAAGTGGCGGCGTTTGAGGCGGCCTGCTCCCGCTTGTTGGAAGGCACCGCGTTGCGCTGCGTGCCGCGTGCACAGGCAGCATCCGACCGGGACTACGTGTTGGTGGCCGAGGGCGGTTGTGATTGCTCCTTCGTGGGCCGCCAGGGCGGCAAGCAGTTGCTGTCCATCCTGATCTGGGACAATCCCATCATCATCAGTCATGAGATCAAGCACGCGCTGGGCTGGGGGCATGAACAGCAACACCCGCAACGGGATCGTTACGTGGCGGTCCTGTTGGAGAATATTCCGCCCGGAAATCGCGCCGATTTTGCTGTCTTCGATGCCGGCAATGAAGGGCCGTACGATTTCGATTCCATGATGCATTATCGGTCCGGGGACTTTGCTCTGCCGGCCCGGAAAGCGATGCTGGCCCGCCCTGAATTCCAGCATTTGCAAAGCCGGATGGGGCAGCGTGATCATCTGTCCACAACCGATGTGCAGGAAATCCGGAATTTCTATGGCGATGCTTCGGTGCAATGGTGCGGCATCAGCCGCAAACCCGAAGGCGATCTGCTTCCGGGATGTACCTGGATCTGCCGTCTGGAAACCGACCCGGCTGTGGGCGCCTGGTTACCGCAAGGGGATTGTTAATGCAGCATTTCCGCTGTGCCTGACCGAGGAGATATGCCATGTTCAGATTACTGTTAGCCCTTTCCACCCTGTTGAGCAGTTTCGCCGTAATGGCCGACTGCAATGAATACGCCCTGCAAGGGACGTGGTCCGTGTATTACCGGGACAATGCTTTTCCGACCAGCGTTTTGGCGCCCGGTAAGACTATCGACATTCAATACAACCAGAAACTCGATCGATTCAGCCTGGAATTCACGGACAGCCGGTGGAAAGCCTGGGATGGTGGCTGGGCGCATGAGTGCATCGAGGGTCAGACGGTGTTGATCGGCGCCATTGCCCAGCGCCGGGGGAAGACCAGGATTGTGGCCGAAATCAGAAAAGTGATCGACGTTGCCGATCTGCTGGCCAGGTCATCGGGCGAGATGAAGCTGGAACAAATCAATATCCAGTTTCCAAGAAGTTTTGCCAGTACCGATCTGGATAATGCTTTCGATGCATTGAAACAGGAAGGCTACCTGGCTTCACATCCGGGGCATGCGCACGGCGATAAGTGACAATTTTACTGGCTGAATAACTGGAATGCGGCCCATTGCACACCGGCGGAGGGCTGCGTGTCCAACACGTTGAGTTTGGTGTTACGCAGCGCGCTGGCGATGCCATCACCCGCGGCCAGGCGCCGGTAAAACTCTGCCAGGAACAAGGCTGTTGCCCGATCGGGTATGGGCCACAGGCTGGCCAGCACCAGCCCGCTGCCCTGGTGCAGAAACTGGGTCACGAACCCCAGGTTGGCATCGTAGTCAAAGCGATTGAGGCCGACAGTGCTGCAAGCGCTCAAGACTGCCAATCGAGCTGAAAGCTGGCGGTTTACAAAGTC
>Ga0265306_10000562_pt1 | contig 17860 bp, 13 predicted proteins | sample Helome_3_FD_192493 | JGI IMG/M metagenome (GOLD analysis project Ga0265306, IMG submission 192493) | Marine sediment microbial communities from subtidal zone of North Sea - Hel_20160420 (Illumina Assembly) | ecosystem: Environmental > Aquatic > Marine > Subtidal zone > Sediment ... | reverse complement strand
TCAGGGTGTGATGGGTAAGCGTTGAAGATAACTCAAGGAAGAGTATCCGGTTCCAAAATCATCGATTACCAGGTGTAAACCCAGTTCCTTTAATCTGTGAACCAGCCGAATGGTTTCATCAGCATCTTCCATGAGAGCGGTTTCGGTGATTTCCAATTTGAGCTGCTGGGGCGGCATACCGGTTTGGTTAAGAATCTCTTTGATATCATCCAGCAGGGTGGGGGACATAAAATGCTTGCTGGATAGATTGATGTTCATTGTGAGTTTGAGTTCATCTTTGAGCTGGTCTTGCCAGCGACACAGATCTTCACAGGCCCGCCGGGCAATCAACTGCGTGATGGGGATAATCAAACCGGTTTCTTCAGCGATTGAAATGAATGAGCCCGGATAAATAAGGCCCAGCTGGGGATGGTTCCAGCGGATGAGCGCCTCGAAGCCCACAAGGGATGCGGTCTGCAAATCCACTATGGGCTGGTAATGATTTTCAAATTCATTTCTATGGACGGCTTTGCGTAAATCCGTTTCTCTTTCCAACAGGTGCAATGCTTTTTTGTGCAGCGTTTTATCGAAAATTTTGTATTGGGCTTTACCGTTTTCTTTGGCGTGGTACATTGCTGCGTCGGCATCCCGGATGATATCCTCCGGATCTTCATAGTCCCGGGTATTTAATACCACCCCAAAACTGGCCGGGGCAAAGACCTCTTTACCTTCAACCATAAAAGGGCGTTTGAGTTCCTGCTGCAGTCGATCGGCCACGCCGCTGGCATATTCGCTATTTTCGATATCCTCAAGCAGGATGACAAATTCATCACCCCCAAAGCGTGCCAGAATATCGAGTTCTCTGAGAGAGTCCTGTATCCGATTGGCAAAAGCTCCGATGAGTCGATCACCCACGCTATGGCCGAGGCTGTCATTTACCAGCTTGAAGCGGTCGATATCCAGATATAGAACCGCAAAGTAATAATCATCCCGGCGCTTGGCACGCTTGAGCGCCATGTTTAAGTGTTCCATAAAAAGAGCGCGATTGGGCAAACTCGTGAGCGTGTCATGAAATGCCTGATGGTAGATTTGACGCTCTGCCTGCTTTAGCTCCGTGATGTCGGCCAGGGAAACAACACCTTTTTCCGAGCCCGGGATGGCGGCCAGGGCGCACAACATATTTTTATGATTACCGTTTTTATCGATTAAGGTGCATTCGAAATGGGGCGCAATTTGGTTGTATTCCGAATGCTCCGGCACAAATTCGTCATTTTGTATTTTGCGTTGCGTTTTCTCATCCATGAAGTGCAGCCAGGATTTTATATTTTCAATTTCATTTTTTTCAAATCCGGCTATATTTGCAAACTCTGAATTTGCCAGAGAGATGGTTGTATCGCTTTCAACAATGATGGTTGCCGTGCCGGTATTTTCAAAAATCGTTCGATATTTCATCTCAGATTCGCGCAGCTCGGCGGTACGCTCCTTGACCTTAATTTCTAAAGTTTCATTGGCTTCGCGCAGCGCTTCTTTTGATCGATTAATATTGTTGACCAGCAACTGCGTACATAGACTAATTAGCAGAATGATGCCGGCCGTAATAATTATGGCCAGCGTTTCACTGGCTAAAATGGTCTTTTCAAAATAATAATAGAACAGTGCAACACCTGCCCCGATAATAAGCAGACCCATATTATCCAGGTTGAGAAAGCGCTTTTTTTTGTTCATTCCCCGCCTCTTAATGCGATAACATTCTGTAATTGTTTAGATTAAAGGCCCATGAGGGGGACATTTGATCGTTTGATCGCCGTTATTGACCGCCACGCCACATCCAGAGACATACTCGATATATATCGGCCATTTGGGGGAAAAACTTAAGATGCAATCAGGCGGTTGTATATTGACCATATTATAAATTTGAAAGTTGATCCGGCTGTCGGCAACGCGCCAAAAGGATGCGCAACTACGCCGTGCGCGTCGCAGGCGATTGAATGATAGGGTTTTTTCAGTTCAACGGTCGAATGGTTTCCGGAGATGGGGCAAATGACATACGCTGGCCGGCGATTGCAATCGCGCGGGCGTATTTTAGGGGATGTGTTATTGTCGGGCAAAAGCTGTTTTGAACCACACCGGTTTTTCTACCGATCACCGGTTGGCCGCAGGCGTCTATCCCTTGCGTGACGCATAGCAGCGACTCTCAATGTAGGTTGCCGTGGCCGCATCAAATGTGGCTTCATTTTCATGAATGTACTTTGGCGCACCTTCCCATGCGCCGCAGGCCAGTACGACCGGTTCACCTAATGTAAACTTTCGCCCGCAGGCCGGGCATCCTTCATCATTGAGGCGGTTGAGTGTCTCAAGGTCAATGATGGTCTTTAACCGATTTTTGTCAGCTTGTACCATATAATCCTCCTTAAAGCTTCCGATCGAATCTAATCGGCGGGTTATCATAAGGTAATATAAGCTAGATTCTGGTGGTCTAAATGTCAAGCCGATCGATTATCAGCGACGCAGCTGATATTTTTGGACAGCGCGATTATGGTCCTTTAAATTTGTGGAGAACTGATGCGTGTGGTCTTTTTTAGAGACAAAGTAGATGAATTTTGTGTCAGCCGGATAAAGGGCAGCTTCCAATGATTTTTTACCGGGGTTGGCGATGGGACCCGCCGGCAGGCCGCTGCTTTTGTAAGTATTATAAGGCGTGGGAGTTTGAAGGTGCTTGCGCGTCAGATTACCGTCAAAGTTCTTTAATCCGTAAATTACCGTTGGATCTGATTCCAGGCGCATTTTCTTGTTTAAGCGGTTATGAAATACCGACGAAATCAACGGCCGCTCGAAAGGCGCACCGGTTTCTTTCTCGATGATCGATGCCAGAATGACGATTTGATGGTTCGAAAACCCGAGCTGTTTGGCTCTTTGTTGCCAGGTCGGATTAAATATCTGCCGAAAGCGGTTGACCATGGTTGAGATGATCGTTTCGAGGGGCATATTTTTCGGGAAAAAGTAGGTTTCCGGAAACAGGTACCCCTCGAGAGTTTCGGCATCCAGATCCAGTTGGTGCGCAAGATCGGCGTTGGTCGCTGCTGCTATAAAGCTGTTTTTGGGGGCCAATCCAGCCTCATCCACCAGATCGGCGATCTGGTAGAGGTTGAGCCCTTCAGGGACAGTAAGCTTGTATAGCTTGACTTCTCCGTTAACCATTTTCTGCAGGATCCTTAGCGGAGACATGGATGCGGACAGCTCATACTCGCCGGCCTGCAGCTTTTTGTCATATCCTTTAAGGCGGGCAATTATCTTGAATTTATACGGATTTTTAATAGTATGGGTTTGGGCAAGCACTTCGGTCGTGACGTTAAACGATTGACCGGCGGGTATGGTGATCACCTTATCCGGGGCTTCCCGGCTGGCAGGCGTTTGAGCATAGTGCTGCAAATGGAAGAAAAATGCCGTCAAGCCACCGACAATTAATAATATCGCAATGGCTGTTGGAAGCAGGAATTTTTTCAATATGTTGTTTTCCTCCCGTCTGCCGGATCCACTGGCAGCCCCTCATTGGATGAAATCAATCGGCGTTGTGTTCGCGCCATTTCATAAGCATACGAAAAATGCACCGTTGTTGTCAAAGAAGGATACAATTGTTGCCTGAATTTTATGCGACCGTAAAGATGTAAAAAAGGCAATTAACATGCTAAAATTAAATAATACAAAAAACCAAGGCAGGAAGCAGATCGTTTGTAAAGAGCAATGACTTTTGCACCCAATTGTGATATACCATCACTCTGGATATCGTTTTGTTATCGATATCAAATACCGACAGCTTGCCAAGCATGGCAACTCGGTGATACCAACAAACCCTCAGACGCTTTCATCAAAATTTCAGGAGTAAACATGAAATTTTGGCGCCAACCGTTAGACCAGGATCAAATTCAGATTCCGCATGGTATAATCCATATCATTGAAGAGCGGTGCAAAGGCTGTGGTTTTTGCGTTGAGTTCTGCCCTCGCAATGTTTTGGCCATGTCCAAGCAAACCAATGCTAAAGGGTACCATCCACCTGAGGTGGTTGATGGCGAAGCATGCTCAGACTGCGGCCTGTGCACGTTGCTTTGTCCGGACTTTGCCATATATGTTGAAAGCAGTGAGGTACCCGCAAATAACAAGAAAGAGGCTTATACATAGATCAAATGCAACCTATGCGTTCACATGAAGGCTTATTAATTGGCGAGCATTTTCTATTAGGAGATTATGCCGCCGCCGAAGGGGCGATCATGGCTGGATGTCGATTTTTTGCCGGTTATCCCATCACCCCTGCCACTGAGATCGCCGAACGGATGTCTACGCGACTACCGCAGGTCGGCGGCATTTACATTCAAATGGAAGATGAATTGGCCTCGATGAACGCTATATTGGGCGCATCATGGTCAGGTGCCAAATCCATGACCGCCACCAGTGGGCCCGGATTTTCATTAATGATGGAAAATCTTGGATTAGGGATTATGTTGGAAACCCCATGTGTGCTGGTCAATGTACAGCGGGGTGGACCTTCCACCGGATTACCCACCTTAGTGGGTCAGCAAGATATGATGCAGGCCCGCTGGGGTTCCCACGGCGATTACGAAATCATCGCCTTATCACCCAACTCCCCGCAAGAGCTTTTCGACCTGACCATACGGGCATTCAATTTAGCTGAGAAATTTCGCACACCTGTTTTGGTCATGACCGACGCTGAAGTGGGTCACATGACCGAAAGGGTCATCATACCTCCACCGGAAGAAATTGAGCTCATCCAGCGTCCCCTGGTTCGGAAAGGAGATGTGGATCCAGATCATTTTCGAATCTATCGCGATCCGAAGTCCGGCGACGATGGCGATGTATCACCCATGGCCATTGCCGGTGAGGGATTTCGTTTCCATGTTACGGGTCTGACTCACGACGAACGCGGATATCCGGCGATGAATGCCGAGGCCAGTGAATGGAACATCAAGCGGCTGGTAAAAAAAATTCGCTTGCATCGTGATGAGATCATCCAGTTGGAAGAACGCCACCTGGAGGATGCCGAGATCATCGTTGTATCGTACGGTATATCAGCGCGCACGTCATTGTGGCCGATCGAGCAAGCGCAGAAGGAAGGTATTCGGATTGGTTACCTGCGGCTCATCACCGTCTGGCCATTTCCGGAGGAGCGCATCCGGGCGCTGGCAAAAAATATCCGAGCGTTTGTGGTGCCAGAAATTAACGATGGTCAGATTCTGCGTGAGGTGGAAAGATGTGCGGCCGGCCAAGCACAAGTAATCGGTGTGAATCGACTGGGGGGCGACATATTGGAACCTCAGCAGGTTCTAAGCGCCCTGCGCGCGGCCGCCGGCAAGCCTGATACAGCCGAAGCAGATATGAGCTAAGCCTTTCAAAAGGGAGATAGGCATTATGGCTGGTCGCGACATAACCGATGAGCGTCAATTCGAACTGTCCGGAACCGAATCCTTTGGTGAGAGCGATTGGATTACCGGGCTGCATCCCATGGATGTGCTTTTAAGGGGTGAGCGGTTGCCGCACATCTGGTGTCAGGGTTGCGGCTTAGGCACTGCGCTGACGACCTTTATCGGCGCCCTCCAATGGCTCGAAAAGAACCAGGGCTGGGATCTGGACAAAGTGTCTGTGGTATCGGGTATCGGCTGCACCGGTCGTATCGCCGGGTACATTCGCCTGGATTCCTTTCACACCACCCATGGTAGGGCCATTCCGTTTGCAACGGGTCTTAAACTTGCCAATCCCGAGTTGAAAGTCGTCGTCATCTCCGGTGACGGCGATATCGCCGGCATCGGCGGCAATCATTTCATACATGCCGCCCGGCGGAACCTGGACATTACGGTGATTTGCGTAAACAATTTTAACTATGGCATGACCGGCGGTCAGGTGGGGCCGACAACACCGCACGGTGCCAGGGCAGTTACTACCCAATACGGCAATTATGAGTATCCGTTTAACCTGCCTTATCTGGCGGCAGCCAGTGGGGCTTCTTTTTTAGCGCGTTGGACAGTCATCCATGCCCGGCGACTGGAGTGGACGCTTCGCGAGGCCATGATGTACCCCGGATATAGCTTTGTTGAAGTTATCGCCCCGTGTTCCACGTCTTATGCCCGCTGGAATCCGGAAGGTCGCGGACTGGATCCCGAGAAACTCAGGCGTCGTGGGTTAGAGCTCATGAAACATTATCAAGCGATCGGGAAGGTCGCCCACGGCACACACCCCAAAGATGCAGCCATTAAAGTCAATAAGGAGGGCGCAATTATCGAAATCGTCGAAGGTGTTTTCAGTGACGAACCCAAACCGGATTTTCAGACAGCCATCGACGAACAGGTGCAGATTGCCAAGGGCCGCTGGCAGGCCACACAAAAAGCGCTGAGTGAACGATCTCAAATACCGAAACGGACCGACATTATTCGCCGAACTGAAGTGCAGCTGGGTGGATTTGGCGGTCAGGGTATTGTGAGTGCCGGTCGGATTATCGGCCAGGCAGCAACGATTTATGACAAGTTGGAGGCCTGCTTTACCCAGAGCTATGGCCCGGAGGCAAGGGGTGGTGCGGCCGGGTCTCAAGTGGTGATTGCCAGTGATCCGATTCATCATCCGCATCTGATTGAACCCACAAATGCCATCATCATGTCCCAGGAAGCCTATGCCAAGTACGTTCCCAAGCTGGCTAGCGGCGCAACATTGTTAATTGACGATGGGCTGGTAACTTTGCCCGAAGAACGCCGCCAGGATCTGAAAACCTATGGGATTCCAGCCACTCAAATTGCTGAGGAATTGGGCAATTCACGGGCGGCCAATACAGTAATGCTGGGGCTTTGGGCCGCAATCATCGGAGCCGTCAGCAAATCGGCCATGCAGCGATCTGTGGCTGATGCCGTGCCCCCCAAGACCGTAGAGGTCAATTTGAACGCTTTTGAGGCCGGTTTCAATAAAGGCTTGCACGACCAAGGCAGCAACGCGGTATAGGTCCGGAAGCCATGACTAAGGAGGAAAGCTTCTGTGAACCCAGGCGTCCTTATTTTTGGTGGAAGCCCCGCCGGGCTCCAAGCGGCTCTGGATCTGGCCGAAACCGGGATTGAAGTCCTTTTGGCAGAAAGCTCGCCTTTCGTTGGAGACGATGCGCTCTTCAAGCTACCGGAGTATATTTCACATCTACACGCTCTGGAGGCTGCCAAACATCCCCGTATTCATCTTTTGACCCACACCGAGTTAAAAAGCGCCGAGAAAATCGGAAACACCTTCAAGATTCAACTCCACCTGCGCCCGCGATATGTCAACTTAAACCGCTGCACGGGCTGTGGGGATTGCCTCGAGGTTTGTCCGGTGCAGGTGCCCGGAAATGAACGCAAAGCCATCTACCTCAGAGATGGTCATCAGCCGCAGTGTGCCGTCATCGATAAAATGGGCCTTGCGCCCTGCTCGCATGCCTGCCCAGCGGGAATTCACGTCCAAGGCTACGTTGCCCTCATCGCTCATGGGCGTTTTCAAGAAGCCCTGGATCTGGTGCGGGAAGCGATCCCCTTTCCAGCCATCTGCGGCCGGATATGTACCCATCCCTGCGAAGTCAATTGCCGTCGTAACGAAGTGGACGAGCCGGTGGCGATTCGACAGCTTAAACGGTTCATTGCCGATTGGGAACTCAAAAAGGTCAACCAGGCAAAGCGCAAAAAACCCAAAATATCTTTGCCAGCTGTTGATGCCAAACGGATAGCAATTGTCGGTGCGGGTCCGGCCGGGCTGACCACAGCTTATTATCTGGCCCTTAAAAATCATAGTGTAACGGTTTTTGAAAAGCTCCCCGTTGCCGGTGGAATGATGGCAGTGGGCATTCCTTCCTATCGTCTTCCCAGGGATATTCTTAATGCTGAAATTAGCGCTATCGAGGCAGTGGGCGTTAAAATTAAGACGGGGGTCACTTTTGGCAAAGACTTTGACTTAGAGACGCTGAGATCAAATGGATATTCAGCCATCTTTCTATCCACCGGTCTGCACGGCAGCCGCAAACTCGGGGTGGCCGGAGAAAATCTATCAGGCGTTTTTGACGGGGTATCTTTTCTGCGGGATGTTGCGCTGGGCAAAAAGGTGCCCGTCTCTAAAAAGCTCATCGTTGTAGGCGGGGGTAATGTCGCCATCGATGTGGCGCTTACTGCCAGACGCTTGGGTTCTAAAGCGGTTACCATCGTTTGTCTTGAAACCCCAGAAGAAATGCCGGCTCGCGATTACGAGATTAAAGAGGCCCTTGAAGCCGGCGTAGAAATTGTCAATTGTTTTGGGCCCCACCGTTTCCTGGGCAAAAACAGCAAATTTACGGGAATTCAATTCAAACGCTGTACCTGTGTGTTCGATGATCAGTGCAATTTTAATCCCCAGTACGATGAAAACGAGCTCAATATCCTGCAAGCGGAAGCCGTAATGATTGCCATCGGCCAACGCGCTGAAATGGACTTTTGCGAAGCGCAAAAAATTAACCTTTCACCCCAGGGCGGCATCCAGGCTGATCCGGTAACCTTGCAAACGAGCATACCGTGGGTGTTTGCCGGTGGGGATGCGGTCTATGGCCCCAAAACGGTCATAGAAGCCATTGCCAACGGGAAACAAGCTGCTGAAAGCATTGCTCGGTATCTTACCCCGAACGATTCAAAAGAGGTTCGCCTCAACCAATGGCCGAATGAAATCAAAGCCGACAATTATAAAAGCAGCCAATCATCAAACGATCAAACACAGAATATGGGTCAGATGTCCATTTCCGAACGACCTATGACCGAAGCGGAATTGGTTCCCAAGCCGCGGCTGTCCATGCCGGTTCTCCCAAGCGCGGGTCGGTTGAACAGTTTTTCGGAAGTTGAATTAGGTTTTTCAGAAGAACAGGCGATTGCCGAAGCCCAACGCTGCCTGGCCTGTGGTCCTTGCAGTGAATGTATGGTCTGTGTCGAGGCTTGCAAGGCGGGTGCTGTTGTGCATGATGAGCGTGAAAAGATCGTCGAGTTCGAGATGGGTGCAATTATACTGGCTGACGGTCCGACAAAATTTGAGAAATTAGAGCTGCAAGAAGGACCCGGCCTTTATCGGGTATCACCCCAAGCGACACTTTCAGGCTCTGTGGCGGCCGCCCATGCCATGAACCATACACGCTCCGAACGCCATTTTAAGGCGTCATCAAGTTGGATGGGAGAAGTTCCGGCAAGCCCTGCGCGCATGGGTGTGTTTATTTGCCAGTGTGAAGATCACATCGCCCGTGTGGTAGATACGGATGCACTGCGCCGCCAATCAATAAATCTACCCGGCGTTATCCATGCGGCTGAAATTTCCCAGGCCTGTTTACCGGAGGCCGCTGAATTTCTTGGCAATGCGGTTGTGACATACGGTCTGAATCGGGTGCTGTTGGCTGCCTGCGCCTGCTGTTCGCTGGACCAGGTCTGTTTCAGTTGCACCTATCAACGGGTCCGCTGCAAAAATAACCTGGGATTGTTTGCGGCGGGCGCTTACGATCCACGCATTCCGACCGGTCGCTTGTCAGCTGAAAACTTATCCAATGTAATCTGGGAATTTGTGAATATCCGAGAGCATTGCGCCTGGGTGCACGCTGATGATCCGGAGGCCGCAACCGCCAAGGCAGACGCTATGATTGCTTCCGCTGCTGTCAAATTGAAGATGGCCTCACCCCGGTGTGCCCAACCGGTGAACGCTGAACGCTCCGTGTTGATTTTGGGCAACAGCACGGCGGCTCAGGTTTGTCAAAATTTACTCAAAGGACAGCATATTGACACCCATGTTGGTGCGCGCTTACCCCATCAGATTTGGCGTGCCGACGGGCAATATGCGGCTTCAAATCCAGCAACCATCCAGCAAGCTTCAGCAATAGTGCTGGCGCCGCAGGACACGGTCGAGGCAGATCTTTTGTGCAATGCGTTTGCATCATCAGGTCAACTCAAGCGCCTGAAGACCATGCCACCGGATGTTGCAACGCTGCTGCCGGGTGTTTTTTTCTGTGACCCGCTAGATGGCATATCGACCGGTGCAGCCGCTGCCGTCAAAGTGGCCGGTTGGTTGGATCAGCTGAGCGAACGGCCCAATCCCATCACTGCGTCGGTCGATCCCCACCGCTGCCGGGCGTGTAAAACCTGTATCGAAATTTGTGATTTAGGCGCGCCGCAACTGGTCGGTAAAGAATCGCAGCGTCACTGCTGGATAGATCCGATGATCTGTACGGGTTGCGCCAGTTGTGCAGCGCAATGCCCTTCCGGAGCTATAACCGCGGGCTATGCGACTGATGAACAACTGGTAGCCATGCTCACGGCTTTTTTGAAAGCAGACGATATGAATGTCAAGCAGAAAGCGGTGGTTTTTACATGTAATTGGGGTGCCTACCGGGGGCTGGAAGCAGCGGGTCGCCACCATGCGTCATACGCACCATGGGTTTATCCCATGAAAGTCATGTGCCTGGGTCGATTGAGTCCGGGAATCATCCTTAAAGCTTTTAATCTCGGTGCCGACGGCGTCTTGCTGCTGGGTTGCCCGCCGGATGAATGTCATTATGAATTTGGCAGTCAGCGCGCCAAAGAAACATTTGATTTAACCAGCAGGTTAATGCAACTGTTGGGGCATTCGGATAAATGCCTGGTACTGGATCGGGTCGGGGCCGGCGATGAAAAAACCTGGGCAACAAAATTAAAAACCTTTGTGGATGGTCTAAATGGGGGCAGGGAGCCTTATGGATAGCATGAAAGACATTATCCAACAATGTCGAGCGTGGTATTGTCAGGAATGTGGCAAATGCAGTGCCGTCTGTCCCATTACGCGTTGGGAAACCCGGTCCTATAGCAGTCCACGGCTGCTGGTGGAGAAGGCCATCGATAGTCGGCCCGAGGAGATCATGCAAGATCCTTTATTTTGGTCCTGTCTGACATGCAAGCGTTGCAGTTTGCTGTGCCCATCGGATGTCTATTTTTCTGATTTCATACAGAAGGCGAGAACACTGGCTGCGGGGTGCGGACTAGCGGGTGAATGCACCCATGGAGCAGTTATCCAAAGCTGGGGCAAAATGATGACTGACCCGGGGCTGAAGCAAAATCGTTTGGACTGGATAACGCCGGATCTTCGCATATCCAAAGATTCGGAGATTGTTTATTTTACCGGATGTTTGCCCTACTATGACGCCTTATTTGAGCATCTGGATTTTGAAGGCGTAGAAATTGCTAAAGCAGCGGTGAAAATTTTAAACCATCTGGGGATTGAGCCTCAGGTCATGGCTGGCGAGCGCTGCTGCGGTCACGATCAGCTATGGGAAGGTGAAATGGAGACATTTCATGCATTGGCCAAACTCAACCTTGAGCACCTCAGCGCCACCGGCGCTAAGATCATTCTCACAACCTGCCCGGAGTGTGCCCTCATGCTTACCCTGGAATACCCCAAACGTGTCGCAGACCATGGCATGGCGGTATTTCACCTGACCCAATATTTGGCGCAGGCAGTTGCTGATGGCAACCTCGTGCTGACGCCGAAAAATCATAACCGCGTAACCTACCAGGACCCCTGTCGGTTGGGTCGCTATCTAAACATTTACGATGAACCGCGGTCATTATTGGAGGCTCTGGGATTGGATCTGAGGGAAATGGAACGAGTCCGTTGTGCCAGTCTGTGCTGCGGCACAACCGGGTGGACATCTTGCGGACAGGTCAGCAAAAATATTCAAATCGAGAGGTTACAGGAAGCGTCACGAACAGGCGCCAATAAAATGATTACGGCCTGCATTAAATGCCAGATTCATTTTCGATGTGCTCAGGAGGATCCACAACTGGAGAATAAACAAAATCTTAAGATTCAAGATCTGACGACTTTAATCGCGAATCATCTTTGAACGCTACCGTTGAAGATGATTTGTCATTCGAGCCAATAGCTTCATTTTAACTAAAGCGGAAAGTGCTCATAATATGATGCAACGGGATATCTCATCGACTGATATATTGGATCCGAATCTTCTCCAAAGCGTTGTCCGACAGGCGACGTTCCAATGCCGTGCCGAAGGCAGCGGTTTTTACCTGTGCGATCCGGAAGGCGGGCACAAAACCTTACTGGCCACTCAGAACCTGCCCAAAGAACCTTGGGATGAGTTATTTTTAAAGGAAATGGTCGAATCTCGTCAAGCCGTCATTAAAACGCTTCCGGATCAGTCTGTTTTGATGGCGGCGCCTCTGGTTTGGCAGGAAGCCGTACGAGGACTTCTGATTGTTTTTGATAGCAAACCTGGACGAATCTTTAGAAACCGAGATATAGCCTTAATCCAATCTCTGGCAGACCTGACGGCATCGGTTGCCCAGCAAAATGAACGCCTGGCACGCATGACAACCCAGTTTCGCACCTTGCATACCATTGATGTGGCGCTGACGTCGAGCCTTGAATTGGACCATGTCCTGAATCTGATACTTGAAAAAGCCGCAGAGCTGGTCAATGCCGAGCATGGTTCGCTTCGGCATCTGGAACCTGAGACCGGCAATCTTGTCCTCAAGGCTCATTACGGAGAGGGGTGGACAAAAGAAAAGCTGGCGTATACGCCGCGCATCGGGCAGGGAATCGCCCGCTGGGTGGCCGAGCAGCAGCGGCCCTATTTGAGCCCAGACGTTCGTAAAGATCCTTTAAATGTCGTTCTTTTTGGAGATATGCGTTCGAGCATTTCGGTGCCCCTATTGTACAGCTCAGATGAACAACCCCCAAAAGGTAGGCTTATCGGGGTTTTACTCTTGGAGAGTTCTCGTCTGGCTGCCTTTGACCAGCAGGATGTTGAACTTCTGGAAGCATTGGCCCAGGAGGCGGTGATTGCCATCCAAAACGCCACTCAACTTCAAAAACTCAAGGCGGAGCAAGAACGACGTTTGGCTGCCGAAAAATGGGCGGTGATGGGCCAAGCTGCGACCGCCCTGGCCCATCGCATTAATAACCTGTTAGGGATAGTGCCTGTCAGCGCCAGTGAAGTGCTGCGAATATTAGCAAAGCTGGATCTATCTGATGCAGACCGCCGGTGGGCCCGGTCTAATCTGGAGCGCATCCAGCGGAATGCGCAGTTTATTCTTAAGCTCAGCGAAGCGTTATTCAGGCCGTTTAAAGAATCCGGTCCGCCGACCCGATTTGACGTAAACCGATTACTCAATGAAGCTATGGAATCTGCCGACTTGCCGGAGGATATTGAGATCGTTTGTAACTATGATAAACAGCAGCCCCTGGTGAATTGCAGTTTGCTTCTGTTGGACATTTTCCTTGAACTCATAACCAATGCTTGCAAGGCCATGGAGAGTCAAAAGCCGAGAAAACTCGAAGTCAGCAGCCGATCGGTACAAGTTGCCGGGATGCCCTGGGTCATGGTTAAAATCAGTGACACGGGCAAAGGGATGTCATTGCATAACTTAGACCATTTATGGAATTTATTTCAACCCAGTGATGACGGCCTTGGATTTGGGCTATGGTGGATGCGGACCTTTATCGAACGTCAAGGCGGAACCATCGAATGTTACAGCAAGCCTGATAATGGAGCAACGTTTATTATCAGGTTACCTGCTTCTACCGGCAGGCGTCAGAAATCAGAAGACAGATGACAGAAATCAGAGTGCAAGAAACAGAAAGCAGTTTGTTATTCTCGACTCCCAGTTGCTGTTCTCTGTTCTCTGACTTCTGACCTCTGAACCGTCTCACGTTTGCGGGAGATAAAAATGCGAGGAAAAGTCCTAATTGTGGATGACTATACGGATTGGCGAGGACTGCTAAGCGGACTGTTGGAACGAGAAGGGCATGTGGTTCATGCCGTGGCTGCCAAACAAGAAGCCCTTGCCTATATTACTGAAAACAGGGATCTGGATCTCGCCGTTCTGGATATTCGATTGGTTGATGTTGATGAAAGCAATGAGGACGGTATTCACCTGCTGGCGGAAATTTGCAAACGACTTCCATTTACCCGTGTGATCATGATCACCGGCTATGGAACCATGGAAACGCAGCGCAAAGCCTTCAAACAGTATCAAGCCTTTGATTTTTTCAGTAAGGCCCGGTTTGATTCCGAGGAGTTCAAAGAAGCGTTTCAAGAGGCCATTGAACAAGCAGCTCGTGACCGGCAATTATGGAAGGATAAAGAATATGCGCGCGGGCAACAATATGAGACCTGGCAGCGGAAAAAGTTAGGCCCCGACTGTTAGGCAGCGATGGATCGATGCCGGGTTTCCCGCAGCGGTCCAAAAAAATAACAGGCCAGAAATAAATCCAAAACGAAAAGCGTTCTGATTGCGCAAAGGAGGTTAAATTTGACCAAAGAAGAACTGCGTATTGGCGTTTTTGTATGTGATTGTGGCTCCAATATTGCCGGAGTTGTGGATGTCGATGAAGTCCAACGGTTCGCTGAGACGTTACCGGATGTGGTCGTGGCGGTTCGGAACAAATACACGTGTTCCGATCCGGGTCAGCAAGAAATTCAACAAACCATATTCGAGCAAAAGCTCAACCGCGTGGTGGTCGCTTCCTGTTCACCGGCTTCTTACGAACCCATTTTTCGGCAATGCATTCATGCAGCCGGACTGAATCCTTATCTGCTGGAAATGGCGAATATTCGCGAACAATGTTCCTGGGTGACGCCTGATCGTCAAACAGCCACGCGAAAAGCTTTAGATATCGTCCGGGTCGCCGTTGCCCGCGCCAAATGGCTTTATCCCCAAGATGAAGAGCAAATTGCGGTTACGGATGCGGCACTGGTGATTGGCGGCGGGGTGGCCGGCATGCAGGCAGCCCTGGATCTGGCAGATGCCGGACACCCGGTTTATCTGGTTGAAAAAAAGCCGTCCATTGGCGGTATTATGGCCCAGCTCGACAAAGTCTATCCGGACATTGAGTGCAGCATCTGAATCCTCGGACCCAAGATGATGGATGTCGGTCGGCATCCCCGAATTGAGCTAATGACCAACGCTATATTAGAAGATGTTGCCGGATACGTGGGTAATTTTAAAGTGCGGATACGCAAAAAACCCCGCTATGTCGATGAAGGCGAATGTACGACCTGCGGTGATTGTGTGGCTGTCTGTCCGGTGGTCGTCCCTGACGAATTCCAGATGGGGCTGAGCAGCCGCCGAGCGATCTACATCCCTTTTCCGCAAGCTGTCCCCTCTGCTTATGTGGTTTCAGCCGAAGATTGTTTGGGCCGAAACCCTATCGCATGCGGAAAGTGCATTGAATCCTGTGAAAAAAATTGCATTAATTTCGACCAGGAAGACGAGCTTTTTGAAATTGACATCGGCGCTATAATTGTCGCTACCGGAATGGATGTATACGATCCTACCGCGCTGGATGAATACGGGTACACGCGCTATCTGAATGTTGTAACCAGCCTTGAATTTGAGCGGCTGATCTCAACCGGGGGCGCTTTGAGCGGACATTTAGGACGCCCCAGCGACAAGAAGCGACCTTTGCGTATTGGCTATATTCAGTGTGTGGGCTCTCGAACCCAAGACCCTGCCCGCGGCAACCCGTATTGTTCCAATATTTGCTGCATGAACAGCATCAAAGGCGCGCAATACCTGATAGATAACTACCCGGACACCGACATTACGGTTTTTTATACCGATATTCGCGCGTATGGGAAGGGGTTTGAAGAACTTTTTATGCGCACCCGAGGCGGTGGAGTCCGATACTTACGCGGCTTGCCCGGTGAAGTCCAGGAAGACCCGCATAGCAAAAATTTGTGGGTGACCGTTGAAAATACAACGGAGAAACGCCTTGAAAAATTAGAATTTGATATGTTGGTATTGGCTGTTGGCGCTGTGCCGGCTGTCGATACCGAGTTTGTTCGTCAAATGGTCAGCCTGTCCAAATCACCCGGTGGATTTTTAAAGGAAGCCCATGGCAAGCTGCGGCCCGTGGATACGTCCACCAAGGGGGTCTTCATTGCCGGCGCGGCTGAAAGCCCCAAAGATGTGCGTGAAAGTGTTACCCAGGCCAGCGCCGCCAGTTCACGGGCATCTATCTTGTTACAAAAGAGCCATTTCGCCGTTGAAGCGATCACAGCGGTTGTTTATGAAGAGCCGTGTACCCTGTGTGGTCAATGCGCGAAAGTCTGTCCTTTTGGTGCGATAACATGGGAAAAGAAACAGGTGCCCCAGGTGATCAGTGCGGCATGTGCCGGATGTGGTACCTGTGCGGCCGAGTGTAAATTTGGGGCCATTGCAATGCGGCACTTTTCGGACCAGGCGATTTATGCCCAGATTGACGCTATTCTGGAAGAAAATTCTCAGGAAAAAATCGTAACTTTTGCCTGTAACTGGTGCTCCTATGCCGGAGCCGACACAGCAGGCGTAAGCCGTATGGCTTACCCGCCGCATGCCATCATTATCCGTACGATGTGCTCGGGGCGCGTAAATCCGGAATTCGTGTGGTATGCATTTCAAAAGGGTGCCCCCGTTGTGTTGGTCTCTGGCTGTCACTATGTCGACTGCCATTACATTGATGCCAATCGAAGTACGGTGCGTCGTACTGACGGCTTGTGGGATAAATTAATAAAAATGGGTATCCGACCTGAGCGCCTGATGCTGGAATGGTGTTCGGCTGCTGAGGGGGCCCGCTGGCAGATCATCATGCAGGAAGCTGAGAAGAAGCGTCAATCTGTGACATCCGCAGAACTTGAGTTTACCCGCACTGAGTTGTCAAAGGTTCGGGTCCCCCGACCCCGGAATCCCAAACCAGCTGACGAAAACAGTGCGGCTCAATTTCATTGTCTGCGTTGCGATCACATATGGGACGGCCTATTCGATGTGATGTGGGAGCGGATCTGTCCCAATTGCCGATCCAACAGTGTCCACTGGTTGCGGAAAAATATTTCTTAAGGTCTTTTCAGCTCCCAATGAACACAGATTTGTCTCTGTTTTCCTTGACATTTACTTCTAAAATCAATATTGAGCCACCTTACACGTTTCCTAAAACACATTTAAACAACAGTGAGCACTTTTACATGGCCAAGCCAAAATTAGAAAAACATCATATCAACCGGGATTGGTGCAAGGGATGTGGCATATGTGTCGAGCTTTGCCCGAAAAAGGTCCTGGAATTAGACGATCACGAAAAGGTCTCGGCGTTGCGACCGCAGGACTGTATCTGTTGCAAGCTTTGTGAACTTCGCTGCCCGGATCTTGCAATAGAGATCGAAACTAAAGAATAGGCGTATGCTATGAGTGGAAACATAAAATTTATCCAAGGCAACGAGGCCTGTGCAGAAGCAGCCGTGTATGCCGGACTTGATTTTTATGCCGGCTATCCGATTACGCCGTCTACGGAGATTACCGAATTTTTAGCCTCACGACTGCCGCAAATTGGCGGAAAGTTTCTGCAGATGGAAGATGAAATTGCGTCGCTGTGTGCCATTATTGGCGCCTCACTCACCGGTTGTAAGGTGATGACGGCCACCAGCGGGCCCGGTTTTTCTCTGATGCAGGAAGCTTTAGGTTATGCCATCATGGCTGAAATCCCGTGTGTGATCGTCAACGTACAGCGCGGTGGGCCCTCCACCGGTCTGCCCACCCACGGCAGCCAGGGCGATGTCAATCAAGCCCGCTGGGGGACACACGGCGACCATGCCATCATAGCGCTTACGGCTTCCAATCATCAGGATATATTTGCGCTCACGGTTGAGGCCTTCAATCTGGCCGAAATTTACCGAACACCGGTTATTCTTCTGCTGGATGAAGTTGTTGCCCATATGCGGGAACGCCTTGTGATTCCGCAACCGGGGGAAATGCCCCTGGTCGAACGCTTGAAAACCACTGTCAACGAAGGCGTTGATTATCATCCGTATCTGCCGCGCGAAGACGGCCGATTGCCGATGTCCGAT
>Ga0265306_10000561_pt1 | contig 17862 bp, 13 predicted proteins | sample Helome_3_FD_192493 | JGI IMG/M metagenome (GOLD analysis project Ga0265306, IMG submission 192493) | Marine sediment microbial communities from subtidal zone of North Sea - Hel_20160420 (Illumina Assembly) | ecosystem: Environmental > Aquatic > Marine > Subtidal zone > Sediment ... | reverse complement strand
CGGCTCGATCGTTGATCTCGCCTGCCGGCTGGGCAAAAAAGCTTCTCGCAGCGATATCAATGCAGCGGTGCAAGAAGCTGCCGCAGGGTCCATGCAGCGTGTAGTCGAATACAGCGAGGCCCCGCTGGTATCCAGCGATATCATCGGCAACACCCATTCGAGCATCTTCGATGCCCTGTCGACCAGCTCTCAGAATGACGGCTATGCCCGCATCGTCTCCTGGTATGACAATGAGTGGGGCTACTCGAATAGAGTTGTGGATCTGATTGGAATGCTGGCAGCGTTTTCATAAGAGGATAGATCAAATTCAGTTGCCTGAAAACATATCTTAAGATGGTATGTACTGTTGCCCGCAGGGCATACAGTTTTTACTCGGGCAGCGTCGCCCGAGGAAAAGGCTTGTCTGTGTAAGTCTGTGTGGGTCTGTGGCTATTAACAAAAAATAATCTTTCGGGAGAACAGCATGGACAAACTGACTGTTGAGGATTTAGATCTAAAAGGCAAACGCGTTTTGATGCGGGTTGATTTCAATGTGCCTTTGGACGGCGACCGGGTGGCCAATGATAGGCGCATCAGGGCCGCCCTGCCGACCATCAAGTATATCACCAACAACGGCGGCAAACTCATCTTGATGTCCCACCTGGGAAGGCCCAAAGGCAAGCGCGTGCCGGAAATGTCGTTACGGCCCTGTGTGACGGTTCTCAACGCCCTGCTCGGCAAGAAAACGAAATTTGCTGAAGACTGTGTTGGACCCGCCGTCGAAAGCGCCGTTGAATCCCTCGACGAAGGCGATATTCTTCTGCTGGAAAATCTTCGCTACACCAATCAGGAGACGGATAATGATCCGAAGTTTGCCGCCCGGCTGGCCAAACTCGGCGATGTTTATGTCAATGATGCCTTCGGCACCGCGCACAGGGCGCATGCATCTACGGAGGGCGTCACCCATTTTATGGATCAATGCGCGGCCGGTTATCTGATGATGAAAGAACTGGACTATCTGGGCGGCATCCTGACAAATCCGGCCAAGCCCTTTGTCGCCATTTTGGGCGGAGCCAAAATCTCCGGCAAGATTGACATTATTGCCAACTTGCTGCCGCGGGTCGACAACATCATCATCGGCGGCGGGATGACATATACGTTTTTTAAGGCCCAGGGCAAGGAAATTGGAAAATCACTGCTTGAAGCAGACAAAGTCGAACTGGCCAAAGAACTGCTCGCACAGGGTGGCGCAAAAATAATTCTCCCGGTTGACTGCAGGGTTTCAGATATGTTTGATTTCGATGCCCGTCAAGTCGGTGCACTCAAGACGGTTTCGGCCGATGCGATTCCGGCAGATGAATTTAGCCTGGACATCGGACCAAAATCGATAGATACTTTTCGATCGATCATTGACACCGCCAAAACCATCGTTTGGAACGGCCCCATGGGGGTTTTTGAAATTGAAGATACCGCCGAAGGAACATTTGCCATTGCGCACGCCCTGGCCGAGGCAACCGCAAACGGCGCCACCACGGTTGTCGGCGGCGGTGATTCGGCTTCGGCGGTAGAACTGGCCGCTGTGGCTGACAAAGTGTCCCACGTATCCACCGGCGGCGGCGCCTCACTGGAGTTTATGGAGGGTAAGGTGCTGCCGGGTGTAGCGGCGCTAACTGACAGGTGATCTGAGCTGCAAAGATTAAAAAAAGGCATTTGGGAAAGTTATAGAACAAAAAAAAATGACCCGCACGCATAAATTTAAAAACTTGTTGAATAGAATATATGGGGCAAAAACCGCCGCGCGCGCGCACGAACGCATCGCTCCCCTGATTGAAAAACATACACCCAGGAAACGAGAAAAAAAATCTTATTTTTCCCAGGAAGATGTGGTTCTGATCACCTATGGCGACTCCTTGAAGAAAGAAGGTGAAGCACCCCTGACGACGTTGCACAAATTCGCCAACCAGCACCTCAAAGGCGCCGTTTCCAACGTCCACTTTTTGCCCTTTTTCCCCTACTCTTCGGATGACGGTTTTTCGGTCATGGATTTTTTTAAGATCGACCCGGCACTGGGCACATGGCAGGAGGTTGGAGCGATCGGTCAGGACTTCGAACTGATGTTTGACTATGTGGTCAACCACTTCTCATCAAAAGGACAGTGGTTTCAGAACTACCTGGAAGGCCAAAAAGGATTTGAAGAATTTGCCATTGAAGTTGATCCCGCAGCCGATCTTTCCCTGGTTACCCGGCCCAGATCCTTGCCGCTTTTATCGGCGTACCAAAAGAATGACGGGCAAACGGTGCATCTATGGACCACATTCAGTGCCGATCAAATCGATTTCAATTTTAAAAGCCCGTGGGTGCTCGAAAAAATGATCGATGTGCTGCTGTTTTATGCAGATCAGGGTGCAACCATCTTGCGGCTGGATGCCATCGCCTATTTGTGGAAGGAAATCGGCACCAGCTGCATTCACCTGCCCCAAACCCATGATATGGTCAAGTTGTTTCGCGCGGTACTGGACCTGGTGGCTCCGGACGTGATCATTTTAACGGAAACCAACGTCCCGCATGATGAAAATATCAGTTATTTTGGCGACGGCCGCGATGAAGCCCAGATGGTCTATAATTTTACCCTGCCGCCGTTGCTGTTTCATACATTTGCAGCCGAAGATGCCACCATCCTTTCCGATTGGGCCAAAAGCCTGCATCTGGCATCTGCAAGCACCACCTTTTTTAATTTTACCGCATCCCATGACGGCATCGGCGTGCGCCCACTGGAAGGCATACTGGAACCCGGCGAAATTGAAAAACTCATCGAAATCGTAAAATCCAATGATGGCCAGATCTCCTGTAAGAGAAACCCCGATGGCTCTGATAGCCCCTATGAATTAAACATTACCTATGTGGATGCCATTCTGGGTGACAAATCCTCGAACCGCGCCGAAAAATTCCTGGCCTCCCAGTCCATTCAGTACGCCCTGCCGGGCGTACCGGCTACCTATATCCACAGCCTGCTGGGATCCCGCAACTGGGTGCAGGGGGTCGCACAAACCGGCAGAGCCCGGACAGTCAACCGTGAAAAACTTCAGGTTGAAAAACTCATTGCAGAATTAAATAACCCTGAATCGTTTCGGGCCCGGGTCTTTTTTCCGTATCTGCATTTAATCAAAACCCGCAAACAGCAACCGGCATTTCATCCCAATGCCGATTTCAAAATTCTGGATATCGATCCGAGAATCTTCGGGATCAAGCGATACGGCAAGGACCAGACGATTGTTGCCCTCGCCAATATTTCGTCTAAACCCGTTTCCATCTCGCTTGCGGCATCGGCATCAAGCGGTCCAATGGTTGATTTAATAACCGGCGAGAATGTGGACTCCGGGACAATTCAGCTAAATCCCTATCAGTATGTGTGGCTTGAAGAATCAGGCTGAAAGACTCAGCCTATAAACATTGGTTAAAGGAAGATGATAAATGAATATCAACACATGGATCGCAAAAGCAAAAGACGGTTTCAATACCCTGGATGTTTCTGAAAAGTATGTCGACGCCGCCCTGAAATGGCTGGAGGTCTGGTTAAGGGATCAAATGTTCAGTGATTATGTTCACCAGATTCACTATTTAATTGAAAACAGCCGCTGGAATTTTTTGCTGGATGCTTTTTATCAGGTCATCCCCTTTGGTACCGGCGGCCGCCGGGGCCTGGTGGGTATCGGTCCCAACCGCATTAACACCTGGACCATACAGGCCTCCGCTCAGGGCCATTCGCAGTACCTGATCAAGATGTTCGGCGACGAAGCCAAACAAAGAGGTGTTGTTCTCACATACGATGTCAGAAAATATGTTCAAAAGGGCATTTATGATGATTCGGCCCCCAATCCCGTCCTGGATTTAGACGGCCGCAAGCTTGCCATCGCCGCCGCCGAGGTTTATGCCGCCAACCAGATCAAAGTGCATATGTACGATGCGACGCGCAGCACACCCCAGCTGTCTTTTAGCATCCGCCATTTGAAGGCCATTTCCGGCGATATGTTCAGTGCCAGTCACAATTTGCCGACCGACAACGGCAAAAAGGTCTATGATCATTTCGGTGGTCAGCTGATACCGCCTGATGATCAGAACCTGGTTGATGAGGTCACCCGGAATGTCAAAGAAATAAAAACCCTGGCGTTTGAGACAGCCAAAGCACAGGGACTCATCGAAATTGTGGGAGATACGGTCGATGAGGCCTACTATGCTGCGGTGTGCCCGGTATCGCTTTCCAAGGAACGCAATTTAAAAATTGTCTATTCCCCCCTGCATGGAACGGGCTTAACATCGGTTTATCCGATCCTTAAAAAGCTCGGTTTCGACGTCACCCTTGATCCAACAACTTCCAATTTAAGTGGTGCTTTTGAAAACGTCACTTTCAACATACCCAATCCGGAAGTCGTTGAATCCTTTGACCACTCTTTGCCATTTGCCCGAGAAATGGATGCCGACATTTTGATCAGCACCGATCCCGATGCGGATCGCATCGGCGTGATGCTCAATCACAATGGTAATTGGCAGTTTTTGAGCGGCAATGAAATCGGAATCATCCTTTCGCAATATGCCATTTCAAAATATAAAACGCAGGGTCGCCTCAACCCGGATAATGTCATCATTAAAACCGATGTCACCACTTCATTGATTCAAAAAATCGCCGCTGAGAATAACGTCCGCTGTATCGGCGATTTGCTCGTCGGGTTCAAATATATCGGTGACCTCATGAATAAAATTGAAGCCGACAATAAAATCGATCACTTTATTTTAGGTACCGAAGAAAGTCATGGATATCTAATGGGCAATTACGCCCGGGATAAAGATGCCGCCTGTGCAGCGGTGTGGTTGGGCGAACATGCGGCTGAGCTTAAAACCAAAAATAAAACACTTTTGGACGATCTGGCCGAAATCTATGCCCGCTACGGCTACTGCCACAATTACTTAACCGAAATCAGATTACTGGGCGCCAAGGGTATGGAGCAAATATTGATGATCATGAATCACCTGCGGGATTCCCGGATAGATGCCTTTGGAGAATTCAGCGTCCAGCAAAAAATTGACCGCAGGGACGGTGAGCCGCAGCCGCACCTGTCGCGCACCGACACATCGGCTCGCAATATGCTGATCTTCCATATGGACAATACCCCGGATACGACCAGCCTGCGGGTGACGGTGCGGCCGTCCGGAACAGAACCCAAAATTAAGATGTACTTCGAGGTGTTCGGCAAACCTTTTAACCTGGAGAATATTGATCCGGAAAAGGAAAAAATTATTAAACTCCGTGAAAGCTTGGAAAAAAATGTGATGCAGTATTGCTATAAACTGCTGGAGGTCGATTTTCCGGATAGGGGTTTTTTACTGTTCTGGCAGCTGCCGCTCGATGATAAAATGAAATATTTTGAGATCGAAGAAGAAATCTCCGGTCTGAAGAGCATTTCCGATGAAAACGAACGCAAAGAAAAATTGTTGAATCTACTGGATTTCCTGGGCGCCAACCCCATCCAGAAGATAGACAGAGCGTTCCATGATAAACATAAAATCGGGATATTGGAATACTTGGGTCTGACAGAATAATAATTTTTTATCGAGTCAAACCATTATTTTCACAGATGACAGAGGTCAGGGGGCAGAGGTCAGAAAGCAGGGGCGAGAGAATAAATTATTAAAAGTATTAAATTTCAATTATAAAATTATCTGAGAATAGACCATATTCTTCTGTCTTCTGACATCTGTCTTCTGTTTTCTATAAAAAAAGCGTATGAATACTGTAAATCCTCTTAAGCCTCACAAACACTTGGTGCATGAGGAGACAAATCTATGCCCTTCCCTGCCAATAAAACCAAAATTGTCTGCACCATTGGTCCGGCCTCGGATTCCCCGGCGGTTTTGGAGAAAATGATCCGTGCCGGCATGAATGTTGCCCGGCTCAATTTTTCTCACGGTGATTTTGCAAGCCACGGGGAGACCATTCAAAAAATTCGCGCCGCAGCCAAAGTAGTCGAAAGGCGCGTGACCATCATGGCCGATCTGCCCGGCCCCAAAATGCGCATCGGAGAATTTGAAGCGGAGCCCATTGAAGTAGAACCTGATGCTCCCTTCACCTTAACCACCGAAGACATTGTCGGCAATCAGACGCGCGTATCGGTTAGCTTTTCACGGCTGCCCGAAGCCTTAAAACCGAAAGACAAATTGTTTTTAAATGATGGCCTGGTCGAGCTTGAAGTCATAGAAGTGACGGGCCGGGAGATCCATTGTAAGGTGATCGTCGGCGGCATCCTGCGCTCCCGCAAGGGGCTCAATTTACCGGACATCGATCTTGGCATCAGCGCATTTACGGATCGCGATCATGAATGCCTGAAAATTGCCCTGCAAAATGGCGTGGACGCCGTCAGCCAGTCGTTTGTGGAGACCGGCGAAGACATCAACGCCGTCCGCAGAGCCGCCCGGGATCTGGGCCATGATCCTTTCATAATCGCTAAAATCGAGCGCATCGGGGCACGCAACCACATCGATGACATCCTGGATGCAGCCGATGGTATCATGATTGCCCGGGGAGATCTGGGGGTCGAAATTCCCATCGAAAAAATGACCATTGTCCAGAAGCAACTTATGCTCAAAGCCAACCTGGCGGGCAAACCCGTCATCACTGCCACACAGATGCTGGAGTCCATGACCCGCAACCGTCGGCCCACCCGGGCCGAGGCCACCGATGTGGCCAACGCCATCCTGGACGGCACCGATTGCGTCATGTTGTCCGGCGAATCGGCCGTGGGCGAATATCCGGTGCATGCAACTAACATGCTGGTTGGAATTGCAGCCGCTACCGAACCGTATCGCACCGTCAATCCCATAAAAGAAAAACTGGTATCGCGCCGGCGAGACGATGATGTCCATCTGGCAGATTTGATTGCCTTATGTGTTGAAACGACGCTCGAGCGTATAACGCCTCCAACAGTTATTGTGCCCACCCGCAGTGGAGCAATGGCCAGAAGCATCACGCGCTTTAGGATTCCGGTGTGGATTACGGCGGTCAGCCGCAATGAAAAAACATGTCAGGATTTGCTGTTTTCTTATGGGGTCCTGCCGATCTGCGAGCCGGAACATCCGGATAACTGGAAACAGTGGGCCCGCCAATGGCTGCAAATCATCGGGGAAGTAGGCAACCTGGTCGTGTTAACCGAAGGGCCTTCAGGAAAGCATCCCTATCGCAACAACCGCATGGAGATACTGGATCTGAGCCGGACATAAAAAAGCGCCTCTGGCGCTTTTCGTTAATTGGTTGAATTTGTTAAATTGGTTTTATTCGTTAGAACCGGAGAAGGCTATGAGTTCAAATATCGGAAAGATGCGAGAGCACGCCATGCAGATTTTTAAAGCCGGGTTGCAGGCTGTAGATCCGGTGGAAGCTATTAAACGTCACACCAGAATAGAAGAAGATCTTCTTTTTATCGCTGACCGGCAGTTCAATCTTAAAGATTATGATCGTATTCTGATCGTCGGTGCCGGAAAAGCCGTTGCGCCCATGGCAAAAGCGATGGAAGATCTTTTAGGAAACCGTATTTCCGACGGTGTTATCGTTGTCAAAGATGAGCACGGCCTGCCGCTTAAAAAAATCAAAATCTGTGAGGCCAGCCATCCGGTTCCCGATGAGCGCGGTGTTGCGGGTACGGAGGAAATCCTTGCACTGGTTGAAAAAGCCGCCGAGCGCGACCTGGTCATCTGTCTGATCTCCGGCGGGGGTTCAGCGCTCTTAATTGCACCGGTTCAGGGATTATCACTTGCCGACAAACAGAATGCTACCAAACTTTTGTTGACCTGTGGTGCTACAATCCACGAATTTAATACAGTCCGCAAACATCTCTCGCGCGCCAAAGGCGGCCGACTGGCCCAAAAGGCCGGCCCGGCGACCGTTACCAGTCTGATTCTTTCGGATGTCGTGGGCGATGATCTGGATGTGATTGCATCAGGTCCGACGGTGCCCGATTCCAGCACGTTTCAGGACGCCGAGAGGATCCTAAAAGGTCACGGCATCTGGGACCAGTTGGCACCATCTGTTCGCAAGCATATTGAAAAAGGAGCAGCCGGCCAGACAGCAGATACACCGAAACCGGGTGACACGATCTTTGGCAAATGCTCTCAGGTATTGGTGGGAAACAATCTGCAGGCATTGCAGGCCGCCGGCCAGGAAGCGCAAAAACTCGGATATCGCCCCTTGATTCTTTCGTCCAAAGTCGAGGGTGAAGCCCGCGAGGTAGCCAAATTTTACACGGCCATTGCCAGGGAAGTCCGGGACTCGCAGAACCCGTTAGCGCCGCCGTTATGTGTACTTGCCGGCGGTGAAACCACGGTGACCCTCAAAGGCGATGGACGCGGCGGCCGCAATCAGGAATTTGCCCTGGCATCTGCCCTGGCGATAGCGGAATTGGACAAAATCGTCGTGTTGAGCGCCGGCACAGACGGAACCGACGGCCCGACGGATGCCGCCGGGGCGATTGCCGACGGCAATACGATGGCGCGGGCGCGGGCAAAAGACCTGGATCCGAATGATTTTCTACGGCGTAATGATTCCTATAACTTTTTTCAGAAGCTGAAAGACCTGGTCATAACGGGGCCCACCCGCACAAATGTGATGGACATGTATATGCTGCTGATCGGCAACTGAAAGCAAAAATTCAATCTAATTGCAGCCCGCGCTGATGAGCATCCAGGCGCTTTGAAACCGGTCGGTCTAAAAACCACAGCATGCTTCCATGCTTCGGTTGAATCCGCTGCGCGGGATAGCGGTCGGGTGCCCAATCACCTTCCAGCACCGCCTTGAGTGCATCCGCTTTCTGTTTGCCGCTGACCAAAAACAGAATCAAATCTGCGTTGTTAAAGACCGGAACGGTCAGGGTGATCCGATACGATTGAAATTTTTCAACCCAGTTGGCCACCGCCAGGCGTTTTTGCTCACCGAGGGCCGGGGATCCGGGAAATAATGAGGCTGTGTGACCATCCGACCCCATGCCCAGCAAAACACAATTAAAGCGCGGTATCTCGCCGCTTGCGATGTCAAAGAACCGGCGGATGCCCCGGGCATAATCCTCTGCCGCTTGGTCGGCATCGGGGTCTTCAGCGCGCATGCGGTGAATGTTGGCCGGCGGAATGGGAACCCGGCATAGCATGGCTTCAAAGGCCATATGATAGTTGCTGTCCGGATGATCCGGTGGAACGTGGCGCTCATCGCCCCAGAAAAAATGGACCCGCTTCCAGGGAATCTTTCCGCGCAGCTCGCTATCACCGGCCAGCAACCTGTACAGCCTGCGCGGTGTGGAACCGCCGGACAAAGCGATGCTATAAACATCGCGTGTTTGTAATGATTCCGATATGTGTTTAACAAGTGTTTCAGCCGCCGCTCTGCCCATGGCTTCGGCATCGGCGACAATTTTAATTTTTTGATTTTTTGAATTCATCATCACCAGACGAGTTATGACCCGGTTTCATAGGTGGGCATGACCGCTAAAGTTTCGCACCGGTTAAAAGTAAGACTTTAATTGTCGCTTTGCAATTTATAGTGGTTGTCAAAAAAACGCTTTGTTATGCCAACGTTTTTTTCTACAACCACTTATACCCCAATTCCGCAATCCGGAACATTATTATGAAAAGCGGTATAAAGAGACTGGGCCGACTTGTTAAAGCAAAAAGAAGTATTATGATATGCCAATTACGCGCCCCAGGGAGATGTCGACATGCTTACCAAAATGAACCCGACGACAACTAAAAGCTGGCAAAACCTCCGCCGCCATTACGAAAAATCGAAAACCCTTCACATGCGAGATCTCTTTGCCGAAGACCCCCGGAGGTTTGATCAATTTTCCATCCGCATCAAAGATATGATTGTCGATTATTCCAAAAACAGGATTACAGCAGAAACCCTCAAGCACTTAATCGCCTTAGCTGAAGAATGCGGTGTAAAAGAAGCGATTGACAATATGTTTGACGGAGAACGGATTAATGAAACCGAAAATCGTGCTGTCCTGCATATTGCCTTACGCAACAGGGAAAACACCCCGATTCAGGTCAATGGCCAGGATGTAATGCCTCAAGTCAACAAGGTTTTAGATCAAATAGAAGGTTTTTCCACCCGGGTGATTTCAGGAGATTGGCAGGGATATACCGGCAAAAAGATCACCGATATCGTCAATATCGGCATTGGTGGCTCTGACCTGGGACCGCTTATGGTCAACGAGGCATTGCGACCTTACGCCAAAGAAAACATATGCGTTCATTTTGTTTCAAATGTGGATGGAACCCACATAACGGAGACGCTGAGAGGCTTGAATCCGCAAACCACCCTGTTTATGATTGCCTCCAAAACTTTTACCACCCAGGAGACCATGACCAATGCATTTTCCGCCAGACGCTGGTTTTTAGATACGGCCCGGGATCAGCAGCACGTCGCCCGCCACTTCGTGGCGATTTCAACCAATGCTGATGCGGTCGAAAAATTCGGCATCGACAAAGAAAACATGTTTGTTTTCTGGGATTGGGTGGGTGGACGCTATTCCCTGTGGTCGGCCATCGGTTTGTCGATCGCATGCACCATCGGATACAAAAACTTCGTTGCGCTTCTGCAGGGCGCTTTTGAAATGGATCAGCATTTTAGGTCAGCGCCTTTTGACAAAAACATCCCGGTGATACTGGCCTTGATCGGCATCTGGTATAATAATTTTTTCGGGGCCCAAACCGAAGCCATCCTGCCCTATGATCAATACATGCATCGATTTCCGGCCTATTTCCAGCAGGGCAACATGGAAAGCAACGGCAAATCGATTGATCGCAAGGGTAAAAAAGCCGATTACCAGACCGGACCGATAATCTGGGGTGAACCGGGAACCAACGGCCAGCATGCCTTTTACCAGCTCATTCATCAGGGCACCAAATTAATCCCAGCCGATTTTCTGGCACCGGCCATCAGCCAAAACTCTATTGGTGAACATCATCAGATTTTATTGTCGAATTTCTTCGCCCAGACCGAAGCACTTCTGAATGGAAGAACTGAAACAGAGGTGATCGCGGAGTTGGAAAAAAACGGAAGGAGCGATGAAGACATTCAAAAATTGCTGCCCCATAAAATTTTTGAGGGCAATCGTCCGACTAACTCCATTCTTTTCAGGAAACTCACCCCCAGGGTCCTGGGAAGTCTAATTGCCATGTACGAGCATAAAATTTTCGTCCAGGGGGTAATCTGGAACATCTTCAGTTTCGATCAATGGGGCGTTGAGCTCGGTAAACAGCTGGCCCAAAAAATATTACCCGAGCTAAGAGACGATAAACCGGTGGATACCCATGATAGTTCCACAAACGGGCTGATTAACGCCTACAAGAAGATGAGACACTAGAACCTATCTCATAGGTTGAGCCTGTTACCCGTTGGCCTGTTAAAAAATAGTGTCAGAGATTTTTCCTTTTTCAACGGGCTCAATCCCGTTTTACGGGGACCTTCGGCTGGCTTATAGGGGTTGTCAAAAAAGCGTTCCGGTATTCAAACGTATTTTTCTACAACCCCTTATGCCACACTTCCTTATTCCGGAACATTATTATGGAAAACGGTATAATCGGCTCAACAGGCAAACCCGTATAGATGATTGACTACAAATTATAGAGCTTCTCTATTATTCACACATCTTAATTTAGAAAAAGGAAAAAAATGCCTGAACCCATACCAATTGTATGCCCTTATTGTGGGGTGGGCTGTAACCTGGAGCTGACCCTGGATGAAAACGGGATTCCGACAAAGAGCAGTTCTGCCGGACGCAATCAAGAGCTCAACGGTAAATACCTTTGCATTAAAGGGCTTTCTGTACATGAGCTTGTCACCAGCAAGGAGCGAACACTATACCCGCTGATCCGCAAAAAGGGAAAGCTGAAAAAATGCTCGTGGGAGGAGGCTATCGGTGCAGCTGCCGTAAAATTGCAGCAGGTTATTAATAAATACGGCCGGCACAGTGTGGGTCTGCTGTGCAGCGGGAAAATTCTCAATGAAGAAGCCTATCTGAGCCAAAAATTCCAGCGGGACGTTATCGGCAATAATAATGTCGACAACTGTGCCCGGCTGTGTCACGGACCCACCGAGGCTGCGCTCAGAAAGCAGCTCGGTTTTGGCGCTGTCAGCACGTTTTTAGCGGATTATGATGTTACCGAAACCGTTGTCCTCGTCGGCGCCCATACGACAGCTACGCACCCCGTCATCTGGATGCGCCTGCGCAAAAACGTGAAAAAACGGGGAATCAACTTCATTCTGGCAGACCCCCGGGAGACGGATTTAATCAAGTACACCGACATTCACCTCAGCCCCCGGCCGGGCACGGATATTTGCTGGATCAATGCCCTGTCCAAAATAATTTATACCCGCGGATGGCATGATGAAAACTTTTGTCGGCATCACACCATCGGCTTCGAGGCCTACGTAAAATCGCTGGAGAGTGTCGACATAGACCATTGCTGCGCCCGCTCCGGTGTCGCGCGTCAGGATCTTGAAAAAGCCGCCGAACTGATTCACGCCAAAAAAACCACCTTCATCTGGGGCATGGGTCTGACCCAGCATGCGCACGGCACCGATAACGTTGCGGCCCTGGTGAATATGGTTTTGCTGACAGGCAATATCGGCAAACCGGGTTGCGGTGTTTCGCCTCTGAGGGGCCAGAATAATGTCCAGGGCGCCTGCGACATGGGGGCGCTGCCGAATCTGCTGCCCGGACATATGATGGTCGACGATGCGGCTGCCCGCCTGCATACCGGGGCGATCTGGGATGCTGTCATCCCAACCGAACCCGGTCTGGCGGCACCGGAGATGATCCATGAGGTTGCCACCGGAAAAATTAAGGCCCTGTATGTCATCGGCGAAAACCCGGTGATGTCCGAGCCCCAATCCACCTTCGTCTCCTGGATGATGCAACGCCTTGATTTATTGATCATACAGGATATTTTCCCGACCGAGACCTCTCAATACGCTGACATATTCTTACCGGCGGCGGTGGTTGGAGAAAAAGAAGGCACGTTTACCAACGCCGCCAGGCGCGTTCAGTATACCGCCAGCGGTCTCAAACCGCCTGGTAAAGTAAAAGCGGACTGGCAGATCCTGCAGGCGCTGGCAAAATCAATGGGCCACGATTGGAATTACAGCTCATCGGAGGACATCTGGGAGGAAATCCGGCAGGCCGCTCCAATTTTCAACGGTATTACATACGGCCGCTTAAAAAATGCAGCCGGCATCTTCTGGCCCTGCTATGATGAACATCATCCCGGAACACCGCGTCTGTACGAAGACGGTTTTACCTTTCGCGACCGGCGCGCGCGCTTTATGCCCGCACCGCCCCCAGAAAATCTAATGGAACCGACTTCCGATTACCCATATGTTCTGATAACCGGGCGTTTGCTGGAACATTTCAATACCGGTGAAATGACGCGGCGCTCAAAAAAATTAATGCGCGTATGTAACGAATCCTACATTGAAATCAACGCCACAGATGCAAAAAAGACAGACCTTTCCGAAGATGACATCGTTCGAGTCACCAGTCCCTACGGAACGGTAATACTCAAGCTAAAGATCAGCAAAGCGGTTCCAGCCGGCTACCTTTTTGCACCCATTCATTTTAACAAACCCAATTTAAATTCATTAATGAGTGCGGTCCCACTGGACCCGCAGGCCAGGATGCCGGCGTTAAAAGTGGTCCCGGTAAATATCGAACCTAAATCCCATTAATTTTTCTGAGAAACTCCCTTTGAGAACGAAACAATAAACACTTCAATTATAAAAATCTAAGGAAAAACGAGGAGGATTACGAAAATGAAGATAAAAAAATCGATGATTGTGTTTGTTTTTCTGCTGTTGTTTTTAATCGGCTGTGCTCAGACCAATAGCAACACAGCCATTGCTTCATCATCGACTGCTCCGGTCATCGATCGCATCCAGCAGCGCGGTACGCTGGTGGTGGGCATGACGGGCAATATGCCGCCCTTGAATATGACCTCCAAAGCGGGCGAATTGATCGGGTATGAGGTCGATCTGGCCCGAGCCATGGCAAAGGCCATGGGGGTTAAAGCCAAACTGGCGGTTATGCCCTTTGCTGAACTGCTGCCGGCTTTGCAGACAGGCAAAATCGACCTGATTGTGTCAAACATGACCATTACCCCCGGACGCAATATGAAAGTGGCTTTTGTGGGACCCTACTTTACATCAGGCAAGGCATTTCTGACCAAGCGCAAAACCATCGCACTGGCAGAGGAAGCGGCCGATATCGACGCCAAAAACACCAAACTGGTCGCGCTGAAAGGCTCCACCAGCCAGGCATTTGTCGAAACTGCCATTCCGGATGCCACACTGATTACCGCCAGAGACTACGATGCGGCCGTGAAAATGGTGCTCGAGGATAAAGTGCATGCCATGGTGGCGGATTATCCGATTTGCGTGGTGTCTGTTTTCCGCTACCCAGACCAGGGATTGTTATCTGTGGTAACGACGTTGACCTATGAACCGATCGGTGTCGGAGTGCCGGCCGATGATCCCTTGCTGGTCAACTGGGTTGAAAACTTTTTGGGAATTGCCGAGGGTACCGGTTTGTTGGAAGAACTCAGAAGGAGATGGTTACTGAATGCAGACTGGTTGCAGCGGCTGCCTTGATCCGGCATTTTATAAAATGCCGGATGGTAATGGTTATTTGTTATACTTTAATCGTGTTGAAAAAGTGGGATGATCTGCCCGAATCAGCTCCCGGGTAAAATCATCCCGCTTTGTTTTGCCAAACCGTATGTTAATGCGTCACTCGCAACACGTAACACGCAACCCGCAACGCGACATCATTGAGCGCCCACAAACTCTCCGTCTCTAAATTCGCCGGTTTGTGTTTTGCCGTCCGGATAGACGAGCGTTCCCTGCCCGGTGCGTTCGCCGTCGTGACATCCACCGGTGTATTTTCGGCCGTCGGGGTAGTTCATGGTTCCCTGTCCGGTGCGTTCGCCGAAATTAAAGTCACCCTCATACTTACGGCCATCCGGGTAAAACAGGGTGCCTTTTCCATGGCGCTGCCCGCTTTTAAACTCACCAATATAGTGGCGGCCGTCCGGAAAGGTTAACTCACCCCGGCCGTTTTTTTCGCGGTACTTCCACTGACCGACATACCGGGTTCCATCCGGCATGGTATAAGTGCCTTCTACAATTTCATTATCCTGCCAGGTGCCTTCGAGTTTTCGGCCGCCGGGCAGAATGAAAACGCCTTTCCCATGGCGCAGACCGTCTGTGAAATGACCGATAAATTTCTGACCGGTGGTGGTAACCATCGTTCCATACCCGTTGACGCAATCGCCTTCAATACATTCATCGGCCAGCACAACGGGCGCACTCAAAAAGCTGATAAACAGCACGATGACCATATGCGTTCTCATTTTATACATTCCTTTTATAGTGTCGGAATTTGAATTTCGGCAATTGATCGTTTGATACATGATAATTCGGCCTCATTTTGACCGCCTTGACACGTGCATGCCCACCAGCCAGGCCACCAGAACCACCAGATAGATCTGACCGCTAATGGCTTCGATAATGGAAAGGGCACTGGCCTTATCGGTTAAGGGTGTTATATCACCGAAACCTAATGTCGTTATGGTTACAAAGCTGTAATACAAAAAAACAAGCCGATCGCCAAAAAAATGCCCTGCCGGCATCGAGAATGAGCCGGGTTGAAGCATTTCCAGGAGTGAATAAATTCTGGCCCACATAAATGCCGCCAGCATATAGATGACCAGGGCAGCAAAGATCGTTTCTTTGGTAACTTCTTCCTGTTTTAATGTATGCCTGACAATATGAAAAATCGCATAGGCAAAAAACAGGATCCCGCAAATTTCACCGCTAACTGCAAGCGCTCTGGATTCAAACAAATACTTGGCCCACATGGCCACGAGCATCGGCACTGCCAGGCACACAGAGATGAGCAGCTGGCGCATTTTTTCAATGATGGCGAACATGACGGATAAAAAAATAACGGATACGACCAGATCGAACAGATAGCGTAATCGGTGGTAGTCACCGATAAAAGGTCCCACAAGCAGTGTGGTAAAACACAAAATCAGCAAAATAAGAAATCGACGTTCAAACAGGTACCGCTTCAAACCGTTGTCCTTTTCGACCATGATGGCTGCTCTATTAAATACAGTATAATTGAAGGTCGCAAAAATTTGCCTGGTTTCTGCCCCAACAGGCCGGAAATTTGCCACTAATACGGCTTTCAAAGATGATCATATTCAGTTCGCACGTTGCAAGTCAACCTTTTGTGGTTTCCGGGCACAACGCTGGTTTATTCCTTCGACTCTATTTGTCTAATTCTCTCTTGCATGCGCTCGATCACTTCAGCCGGTGTTTCTTTGCCGAGCAGCGACTTGAATTGGGCCCGGTAGTTTCGCACCGCGCTGATTCCCAGAAACTGGATATCGTAAACCTTCCACAACCCCTGGCGCTTGATCATCAAAAGATCAATTGGAATTTTTTGACCCTTCCAGACGACATTGATATTGACAAGGGCCCGTCTGGGGGATTTTATTTCCTGGCTCACATAAATAAGCTTTTCGTCTCTGTATTTTTCCTGTAATTTGCCCATATAAAATTTACCTAAAAATTCGGTAAATACCCTGACGAACGTTTCTCTTTGGGAAGGCGTGAACGTTTTCCAGTTTGAGGCCAGTACCCTTCTGGAAAATTCATGGAAATCAAAGAGCTGCTCTAAAATCAGGCGCAGTTTTTGCTGCTGGGCTTCTTTTAACGCTTTATCGTTGACTCTGGGACCCTGCAAAATTCGCAGGCCCTCCTGGACGCCTTTTTGCAGTGCTTCGATCGGCTCATCTCCGTAAGCCGACACCGGTCTTACTGTCAGAGCAACTAAGCACAGGATAAACAAGATGCGCATGAGCATGTCCTTTGTAATCCAAGCAACGCGGTTTCCTTATGACTTTCTGCGGTAACTGTAAAATTCAGATGAGGATATCCTATTGCATATATCCGACAAATGTTTAGAAGCCATTTCAAAACCCCGTTTCAGCCGACTTGCGGCTTTTGTAAAGCGCTAAGCTTGTTGCGCTAAATCTTGAAAACTCGGGCTAAAGCCCTCAAACAGTTCAAGATTTTACGCTCCACTGCGCTAAGCGCTTTTTAATAAAAGTCCGCAAAATTTGCTCCAAAGAGGTTTTCAAATGGCTTCTAATCTAACAATGGTACCCTAAAGGGGTTTTGTAAACGCTTAGAAGGATAAACCGATGAGCAAAAAAATGTCAAAAAATAGAAGCATTTGTCTTGAGAGATGCTACTTTTTTGCTGAAAATTAAAGGCCGTTTGAGCAACCAAACGGCCTCTTGGTTTTAAAAAACCTAAATTGTTAGACACATTTTGCGTTTACCACGAAGCTCACGAAGGACTCGAAGTCAGAAATCTAAGCTCATTCATACAAATCTGCGTGCATCCCACGCCCGCCATTCAAAGAGCTATTTGGGGGTGTCTGCCGTTTCTTCAGCCTGCGGCTCGGGGCACACACTGGTTGGATCGGCCATAAGCGCCAGCTCCTCGTAGCGCGTATTGAATTGATCTACCAGTTCTGCTTGCAGCTTGTCAGCCTCCTCCGGAAAGGTTCGCTTCAAAGATGCAAACCGGATCTCACCATCCAGGAATTTGTGCAGGCTGCCGTCGGGTTTTTTGGAATCCAGGATAAACGGATTTTCCCCCTGGGCCTTTAGGGTCGGGTTGTATCGATACAATGGCCAGTAACCGGATTGAACTGCCAACTTTTCTTCTTCCTGGCTTTTTCCCATGCCGGCCAGGATGCCCTGGTTGATGCAGGG
>Ga0265306_10000558_pt1 | contig 17894 bp, 15 predicted proteins | sample Helome_3_FD_192493 | JGI IMG/M metagenome (GOLD analysis project Ga0265306, IMG submission 192493) | Marine sediment microbial communities from subtidal zone of North Sea - Hel_20160420 (Illumina Assembly) | ecosystem: Environmental > Aquatic > Marine > Subtidal zone > Sediment ... | reverse complement strand
ATCGGTGACCTCGGCTTCACTGTGCATGATCGACACAATTACATCATTCGATTCAATAGCATCAATCACCCTGCGCAGAACTACCTCCAGCGGCAAGACCGGCCTGCCCATGCCACCGTGAGTAATTACCGCGGTCGCATCGCCTGGATCGCGCTCGCAGGTAAAACCCAGTATTACCGGCAGGCCAAGCCCTTCGACCGCCTTTAACATCGCCAGGCTGACGTCTATATCGAACAACATTTCCAGCGCGAACAGATCAACCCCTGCAGCCTGCAGAATGTTCGCCTGATCACGATAATTAGTCACCAACGCTTCGCCCCGGGGTAACAATGAGCGATCGGAATTCGCGGCAAAAGTAGACAGTGATCCCGCGGCCCATAATGTATCGCGGGCAACGCCGACATCGCTCACCGCCTCATCGAACAGGCTAACCGCCCGCCGGTTCAGTTGCTCGAACTCGTCGCCGAGACCCAGCGGCTCAAGCACATGACGCGCCAGCGCAAAACTGTTGACGATATGCAGCTTTGCTCCGGCCCTGATGTAGTCTGCGTGTACCTGGCGAATTACCTCGCCATGATCACGCACCGCGAGCGCACTCCAGCCCTGACCCGCAAAGGGCACGCCGCGTCGTTCCAGTTCGGTACCCAGGGCGCCATCCATCAGCACAAACTCCCCCTCGCGAATGCATCCCATAAAATCAGTCGCCTGACCTACCGTCATTTATCCTGTCTCAATCATCGGCCGAAGGCGATAGTGTACTCAATTAACCGCGTAGCAGGTAAGTCGCAGGGCAAATTCCGGGCATACCGCAGCGAGATATCCCGCCAGGCTGGACAGCTTTTGCGACTCGTGATCTGATTGCCTGGTATCCACTACAGATTCCAGCGATCGAGCCAATGAAAAATTCCGAGTTGCCCGCAGGAGAACGGGGCGCGTTCAATGTCGATGCAGGTCTGTCACCCACCCTGCCCTCACGCTATTACCATGACCCGCAGATTCATCGACAGGAACTGGATAATATCTTCCACAGAAGCTGGTGCTATGTTGGCCATGCCAGCCAGGTACCCAATCCCGGCGACTATCGTGTCGAGCGCATAGCCGATCAGTGCATTTTCCTGGTCCGTGATCAGAACTCGACGCTCAACGCATTTTTCAACGTCTGTCAGCATCGCGGGCACGAATTGCTAAGCGGCAGCGGCGCGCGCAAAAATCGCATCGTCTGCCCTTATCACGCCTGGACCTACGGTCTCGACGGAAAATTGATTCAGGCGCCGCATACCGACCAGTTACAGAAGTTCGATGCCGCGGAGTTTGCGTTGAAACCCGTCACATTGACCAACTGCGGCGGTTTGCTGTTCGCTAACCTGGATAGCAGGGCAGCCGATTTTGCGACAGATTACCCGGGCCTCGTGCAGACTTTTAGTGACCACCTGCCGGATTTCGATCGCTTCGGCAGCGCATTTCAACTCGACTTCGATATTGCCGCCAACTGGAAAATTGTCGTCGATAATTTTTCCGAGGGGTATCACATTCCGGTTGCCCATAAGAAACTATCCAGGGTGCTCGATAACGGTAGTGGGAAATGTGGCCGATTAGAGCAACGCTATGCTTTTTTCGAGTCCCGCTCAAAGGCGGGATTCCCCGGTCTCGAACTCGAACCGGGTTCTCCGTATCTGTCCTGGACGCTGTGGCCGAATACCTGCATGTTGAGCCTGCCGGGTTGTCAAAACCTGATCGTGATTCGCATGGCGCCAGACGGGCCGGATCGTTGCCGCGAACGTATCGATCTGCTATCGGTAAACGGCGAGGTCTCGCCTGAGCTCGAAGCGCTCAAAGACCTGTTCGCCGATGAATTCAATGCCGAGGACATCGCCATTGTCGAGAGTGTTCATCGCGGGCTCGGGTCGCTGGGCTACGATCAGGGACGCTACGTTGCCGATGACGGGGATAACTGGTATTCAGAATCCGGCTTGCACCGCTTTCACCGGCAAATTCTCGCGGCGCTCGAACATTGACAGCAAAAATTGGCGCACTACCACGCGGGTGAACCCGTTCCTTAGTCACTGCTGGCCGGTGAGAAAAACAGTATAACAACCGCCCCATCCTCACTCCCGGCACTGTGCATTGCACCAGCTGCCCTGACGATAAATTCACCTGCACGGTAAGTTTTGTCCTGATCGTAGAAAGATACACTCAGTTAAGCAAGCTGTCGCCACGCAACCGAGCAGCGATAAAATCAATAAAGCTGCGTACCGTGGGCGACGCAAAACGCCCTTCGCGATGCACGATATGAATCGGTCTGGGCTCGGGTTCGAATGCTTCGAGAACAATCTGTAGCTTAGCGTCGGCAAGCTGCGGCGCGACCTGGTAGGACAGTAAGCGGGTTAAACCAAAATCCGCCAGCGCCGCTTCGACGGCGGCGGCGTTTGAAGTGACTACCAGGCGCGGCTGGATGCGCTGATTACGCATACCCTGCGCGGTGTTGAATATCCAGTTCGGTACATCGCTGATGGCGCTGGAATTAATCAAGGTATGCGCAGATAGATCCTGGGGCCGTTCGGGTCTGCCATGACGGCGCAGATACTCGGGCGATGCGCATACCACCTGGCGCACCGATCCCACCCTCAGCGCGCGCATGCTCGAGTCCGGTAATTCCCCGATGCGCACGCCGAGATCGATGCCTTCGGCGAGCAGATTTACATCGCGGTCGAGAAACAATGCGGAAATTTCGGTTGCTGGAAAGCGTTCCAGGTAGTCGACGATTCCCGGCATGACAAACATGCGCCCGAACATCACCGGCGCGGTGATCGCCAGGTGACCACGCGGTTCGGCATTAATCCCTTTCACGGCCTGATCGACGGCATCGACCTCGGCCAGCACGCGGCGCGAATCTTGCAGATAACGCTGCCCTGCCTCGGTAGTGCGCACATAACGCGTGGTGCGGTTTAACAGTTTGACGCCAAGGTGTTGCTCGAGGGCCGCGATAGCCCGGGTAACCGCCGGGGGAGACATACCCAGCCGGCGCGCGGCGCTGGCGAAACCCTGCTCTTCCGCAACCGCGATGTAAACATTCATCATATGAAAACGATCCATTTATTATTCCATTATATGGAATTATCTATTGTATTTTCCGATTATTCTTTTTTCAATCGGAATTTCATATAGTTCCCCCACTTGCGCTGCAACGGCTAACGCAAGCAAACCACCAACCTAACTACAGGAGTTAAATCATGAGTCGTATCAACGTAGTCAATCGCGACGCAGCCAACACCGAACAGGCACAGCTGCTCGACGCCATCGAATCCCAACTTGGCATGGTGCCAAACTTTCTCAAGGTATTCGCCAACTCTCCGGCAGCACTCAAGGCATTCCTCGGTCTGCACGAAATTTCGGGTCAGGGTAGCCTGGAGCCGCAAACCCGTGAGCGCATCGCGTTGGCGCTGGCACAGCAAAACGCCTGCGATTACTGTGTCTCGGCACATACTGCCATCGGCCGCAAGGCAGGTCTGAGTAACTCCGAGATCGAGGCCAATCGTGCCGGCAGCAGCGAAGATACAAGGGCCGCGGCCGCGGTCAAGTTTGCCGCAGCACTGGCGGAGCATAGTGGTGAAGTCACCACCGCGGAATTCCTGGCGGTGCGCAACGCCGGTTACGACGATGCCGAAATTGTCGAAATCATCACCCACGTCGGTTTGAATATTCTCTCCAACATCATCGGCAAGGCGAGTCGGGTCGAAATCGATTTTCCTAAAGTCGAGTTGAAGCTTGCGTCGTGACGTCAGGGTCGGGGTTATCGGCCGCAGTAACGCCGACGACCCCGGCTCGTAAATTCAAAACCACCCTTAACCAGGGAGCTGGATCATGGGACACAGATTTGCAGAAATTGCCTTCACCGATTCGGTACGCGAAGTGCAACAACAACTCGGTAGCCGCGCAGGCTACGCATCACTCGATGGTGGCGAAGACTTCAACCACTTGCTCAGTGACCGTGAAGCCGATTTTATCAGCGCACGCGACAGTTTTTACATGGCAAGTGTCAGCGAAACCGGTTGGCCTTACGTGCAGCACCGCGGCGGACAGGCGGGCTTCGTGCGCGTCATCGATGCGCAAACCATCGGTTTCGCCGATTTTAGCGGCAACCGCCAGTACGTCAGTGTCGGCAATTTACGCAAAGACGATCGCGTATCGCTGTTCTTCATGGATTATCCAAACCGCAGGCGCTTGAAAATGCTCGGCCATGTGCGCCTGGTGGGTGACGACGAGCCCGAATTACTGACGCAACTGGAACTGGACGACTACCGGGCCGTGGTGGAACGGGGCTTCGTTATCCAGATTGAAGCGTTTGACTGGAATTGCCCGCAGCATATCACTCCGCGTTACACTAACACGGATATCGAGTCGATCGTCGATCCGATACTGCAGGAACTCAACACATTGAAAGCTGGTGGTGCCCAGGCCACTAGATCCGCTGAGCTGGGCAATGGGCCCTTGCCCCTGGTCATTACCGGAGTACGTGAGTTGGCACCGCGCATCCGCGCTTACGAGCTGCGCGATCCCAATGGCGGCGAATTGCCGGAGATACAGGCGGGGGCGCATCTGCAAGTTCCGGTTCCGTTGCAGGATGGCAGCACCGCGATTCGCCATTACTCGATCTGTTCGAATCCCCAGCGACGCGATATCTACGAAATCGCGGTGCTGCGCAACGACGACGGTAATGGCGGCTCGACCACCGTACATACAAGTTTCGATATCGGGCAGCGTCTTCATTGTGCGTTACCGCTGAACAACTTCGGGCTGCATGCCGATAACAGCCCGGCGGTGTTGATCGCGGGCGGTATCGGCATCACCCCGATCAAGCCGATGGCACAAACCTTGCGTACGCGTGGCAACGCATTACAGATTCACTATGCCGCACGCAGCCACCGGGACATGGCTTTCGGTGATCGCCTGCAGCGGGAATTTGGTGACGACATCAAACTTTACAGCTCGACCGACGGTGAGCGTATAGATGTCCGACAAATACTATTAACGGCCCCCGTCGACGCCATATTTTACGTCTGTGGGCCGGAGCGGTTGATCGACGCAGTTAGCACGGCAGCTACCGAACTCGGTATCGATGCGAAGCGGATACGCTACGAACGCTTTGCCGCGGCGCCGATAAGCGATTCAAGGCCAGTTCAATTAGAGTTGCGACGCTCGGGTAAACAAATCGACGTCGCGGCAGACCAGAGCATCCTCGATGCAATGCTCGACGCCGGTATCGACGCAGTCTACAGTTGCCGCAGCGGCAGTTGCAGAACCTGCGTGGTGAAACTGCTGGACGGTGAGCCCGACCATCGCGACTCCGCCCTGTCCTCAGCCGAGCGCGAACAGGACCAATTATTCTGCCCCTGCGTTTCGCGGGCGCAGGGGGATAGCCTGGTACTCGATATTTAAGCTGTCATCCGCTTAGTTACGCTTTTACAATCAGGCCTGGATAAAATCAGGGCGGGCAAATGAATTTCGATCGGATTTTCTGCTTCGGCGACAGCATTACGCTGGCTTGCAATGACAGTGCGGGTCTCGGTTGGCCGGGTCGCCTGTGCGGCGGCTTGATGCATAACGAACGCAGCATCGCCGTTTACAACCTCGGCATCAACGGTGACACTTCGCAGGATATCGCCGCTCGCTGGCGCGCCGAAACCGGGGCGAGAAGCCGTAACGCGCCGGGCCTGATACTGTTCGCCTTTGGCTTTAACGATGCGGCCAAAGCCGATGGCGGTGATGTCCAGGTCGATCTTGCATCTTCGCTCGCGCACGCAAGCAGCGTGTTGACCGAAGCAAAGTCGATCGCAGAAGTGCTATGGATCGGCCCGACCCCGCTCGATGAAAGCGTCAACCCGATGCAGACCGAGTTTGCCTGCTGGGACATGCGTAACCGGGACATTGCCCGCTATGATGCAGCTTATAACGATCTGGCCGGCGAAATAGGCATCGATTACCTGCGGCTTTTCCCTGAATTTCTGACCAGTCCACGTTACCAGGCGGCACTGGTAGCCGGTGACAAGGTGCACCCGGGTGATGACGGCTATGCGATGATTGCCGAACGTATCGCGGCCTGGGACAGCTGGTTAGCAAAAATTGGGGATTAGGAAACCTGGCCTTCGCTTTGTGGCGGTAGAACACGTACCTCCAGCGGCGAGGTTGAATTGAGGTGAACATCGCGCTGCGGAAATGCGACGACAATGCCCACTTCCTTGAACTTGCGGTTTATCGCCAGGTGAAGTTCACTGGTAGTTTGTCGCCAGAAATCCATCGAGCCGATGAAACAACGCAAGGTAATGATCAACGCACTTTCACCGAAGCTATCGAAGGTCACCAGGTACGCTGGTTCGTCAAGCACGCGCTCATGTTCCTCGGCAACTTCCTGCACCAGCCTGATGGCGAGCGCAACGTCGCTACCATAGGCGATACCAACCGGGATGACGATGCGCGTAACCGGATCGGTAAGCGTCCAGTTGAGCAATCGACCGGTTATAAATTCCTTGTTGGGCACGAGCAGTTCCTTGCGGTCCCAGTTTCGGATCGTGGTGGAGCGGATCCGAATGTCGGTAACTGTGCCATCGGTATCCCCGACGGTAACTGTGTCACCGATGCGGATCGGGCGCTCGAACAGCAGAATCAAACCACAGATGAAATTGGCCACGATCTCCTGTAAGCCGAAACCGATGCCGACACCCAGTGCCGCGATCAACCACTGGATCTCCGACCAGTTGCCGCCCAGCAGGTTGAATATCATCACCACACCTACAGTGACGATAATGTACTGAGTCAGCTTTGTTATCGCGTAACGACTGCCGGCACTGATATTCAGCCGCATCAGCAACACGATTTCAAGCAGGGCCGGCAGGCGTCGCGCCGCGACTACAATCATCACGATGGCGAGCGCACCGAGAAGCAAATCGTTGAGCGTAACCGGTACCAGCGTTTCAGCACCGTCCACTACCACGGCGCGATACCACAACGCAAAGTCGTCGAGAATACGCAGTGCCGGAAGTACGTCCGACCAGATAAACCAAAGCCCGAAAACCGCTACCAGCGCCATCACGGCAGTTATCAGCTTGTTGGTATCGTCGCTCAGTGCCTCGAAATCGATTTCGGGTTCTTCGAATTGCAATGCTTCCATTTCATCAGAACCAGCCTCGTGTTCCTCCGCTTCTCGTGCGGCACGTTGCTGGCGACGCCGCTCGAGCGCGTCCTGAAAAGCGAGACTGCGCTGCGTAAGCATCAACCAACGCTCGACCAGCTGATGGATCAGGATGAGCGCCACCAGCAGCCACAAGGTGTCAACCATGCGCTGACCCAATTGCGCCGCGGTATAGACATAGCCCACCACGGCCAGCACCGCGAGCATGGCCGGCACGGTCAGGCCGAGCAAGACCCAGACATAGCGAAACCAGGCCAGCGGATTTCCCGGGTTGGCCGCGTAAAACTCACTCAAAACGCCCTCTCGGGGGCCAAGAATACGACCGAAGAACCAGGCCAGCGCTGCCATCACGATGATGAAAAACAACCGGCTCAAACCGCCGGCCAGGGCAGCCGGATCGTAGGTTATCGACGCGATCAACATGAACGCGGTCGGCAAGAAAAAAATCATCAGACGACGGGTTTGGTAACGCAACCGTTCGGCCGATGACTCACTCCAGCCAAAATGTGCGACCGCAAGCCCGCCCGGCTCACAGTAAACCCGAAACGCAATAAAGTAAAAAGCGTACAGTGCGATTCCAGAGAAGCCCGCACCGATCGCCGGTACGAACTGCCCGGTCCAGGTCACGGTCTGATCGGCGGAGCTCTCCAGGTTAAGCGCTTCTATTCCCTGAGCAAAATGCAGATGCAAGCCGAGAGCCGTGAACAGGATAGGCCAGGGTAGCGCCAGTAACAGTGTCAGCATCAGCGCCTTAATGCTGAAGTAGATGCGATCGTGCCGCAGTTGGCCGACTTTTCTGCCACTGCGCATGAGCGAGGCCCAGCGCCGGCGTTGCCTTGATTAACAGGCCGAATAGCACGATGCCCGACAGTAAAACCCATGGGAAAGATTCTGGTAATACCAGCGCCCGTCCCAGTTCCTGCCAGTGTCCGGGAGAAAACCAGACGCCTATACTGTCCGAGATCGAAACCAGTGTCTGCCAGGAAGGTTGCTCGCCGGTACGGATCCACAGCAGGCGCTCATTCAGATATCGGTTATAGGCCGCTACCGATTCTGATAATTGCCGCTGGGTGAAATCGAACTCACCCAACGCCTGTAGATAGGTATCATCAGCCCCGATCGCCTTGTCGAGCAAATCGCGCCGTAACTCCGCCAGCTCCAGTATTTCGGCGCGCAACAGGGAGCGCCAGGTCTCCGTCAGCGGCGCCATCAGTTCATCGACATAAACCGTGATATCGCGCAACCGCGCCCTTTCCTGCTGGTTGTGAATCTGGCGCAGGCTGGATTCGACTACCAGCTCCTGTCGATGCTCCTCGACAGCTTTGAAATCGCTGGAATCGGGCATACCTCGCCGTTGTTCGAGCAGTAGCTGCCCCAGCGCCTCGCCCAGGCCGGCGATTTCCAGTTTCTGCCGCGTCAGGCGAAAATTGTCGGCAACCTGCTTGGCCTGTGCGGCGGCCCTGTTCTCTTGCCGGGTGATATTTTCGAGCGCAGTCGCGAGGCTGTTCAACTGATCGCCAAGCTCGGTATTTCGCGCCGCGATATCCTGCACCAGCGGATGTTTACCGAAGGTTTGACGTGCGGTTTCGTCGGCCGCCTCTTTTGCTGTCTTGGCGACACTGAGGCGGCGCTCGGTTACCATCGTCTCGAGCAATGCGACGAAACCCGACTTTCGACTGAGCTCGAGGGTTGCCATGTCGCGCTGCGTACCCAGTAATTCGACTCGCATCGGCTGACTGAGCAACTCCTGGTTAAGCATTTCCATCTCTGCGTTAAGCGTCAGCACCTCGTGCTCCAGCGCCCAACGCTGGGCCTCGGCCAGGCGCGAAGATTGACCCTGAGATGCCAGCGATTCCAGTTTTTGCTGTACCTGTAATTGACTTTTCTTGATCTCGTTAAGCCGTTCGCGCACCTGTTCCGGGCTTTGCGTCTGTGTTACCAGCGCAGCCTCCAGCCCGCCCAGAGTGCTGGCAAGCCCGGCCAGATCAGCCTTTTCGCTGAGTAGTTGCTGCTCGAGCTCGGGCAAGGCCTTGCGTGACAGGGAATCCGGAAGTTTCTCTAACTCCGTGATTTCAAGTTTCTCCAGTTGCTCGCGCAGCCGGGTCGACTGCTTCGGTGCCAGTTCACGTGCCTGGCTGAATTTCTGCTCGGCCTCTTCGTAATTGCGTCGCTGCTCGATCAGACTGATCGACCTGCGGTAAGAATCCAGCAATGTGGCCGCGTCCGGATCGCTGGAAGCCTCGATTTCCTTGATACGAATTTCCAGTAACTCCACCGGCGCCGCGCTGTCCGTCGATACCGTCGCCTGCGACCAGGCGGGCAAAGGCAGCAAGGCAAGGCCTGCAAGCAAGAGCAAAACGTTCGCTATGTTACGTATCAATGACAAATCAGGTTCTTTGGGTTAGCTTGTTAATTGGCGCCATCTTAGCATTGTCTTTCTGCGAGGAATTGTTAAATAATGCAGCACTACCTTGATCAACGACGAAGCAACCCTCAACAGCAAACACACTGAATAATACAGGAGCAAGCAATGACCTGGAACGTATATCTATCGGGTGAGATTCACAGCGACTGGCGTGAGCAGATAATCGATGGCGTCACGCAACTCGAACTGCCGGTAAGATTCTCTTCCGCGGTAACCGATCATGACGCCAGCGATGCCGCCGGCGACCATCTCGGTCCCGAGGCGAGTGGATACTGGCGCGACCACAAGTCATCGAAGGTTAACGCGATTCGCACCAAAACCCTGCTCGAAAAATGCGATATCGTGGTGGTGCGTTTCGGTGACAAGTACAAACAATGGAATGCGGCGTTTGACGCCGGTTACTGTGCCGCGATCGGCAAACCCTATATCACCCTGCACGCCGATGACATCGTACACCCGTTGAAAGAGGTCGATGCGGCAGCCATGGCATGGGCGCAGACGCCGGCACAGGTGGTCGAGGTTTTACAGTACGTCACCAGCGCCTGATCCGTCTATCAGCGGGTGGCGCCTGTGGTCAGCTAGCCTGCATATTGCATGAAGGCTAGATTTTCCCAGCCAGGTCCCGCGCAAACTCGCCACGGATACGGTCGGCATAAATGGCAACGCCGAGGCCATCCGCCTGTTGATGTTGCGAAATTACAGCGGTGTTAACCCCGATTACATCGCCTTCGGCGTCGATCAGGGGTCCGCCGCTGTTACCGGGCAGAATGCGGGTATCGGTGAACAGGTAATCCCGGGCCGACTTGGTGATAATACCAGAGGTTAAAGAGTCCGTGATGCCGAGGGGACTGCCAATCGCAAATACCCTGGTGCCCTGTCGTGGGTGTTGTTTGGCGGACAAGGTTAAAAACGGAGTCGTGTAGTGATCCAGTTTCAACAGCGCCAGGTCATAATCTTTACTGATTTTAACGAGACGCGCCTTGAGCGTCTTGCCACCTTTCAACCGGATCGTAAACTTCCTCGAAAAGTTACTTAAACTGGTGTTGAATCCGAACTCGGATTTCGTTTTTTTGTATTCTCGTTCCAGTTTGCGGAACTGGCTGGCATTCGAATCGTACTGGCGTTTATTCTTCAGGTAGCGTTTAACGTAGCGGTCGTACTGGGTTTTCTGCGTCGTCGAAGCCTTGCCCGATTTCATGTATTCCCTGTTTTCATCGATGTTGAGTTTCGCTTCCTTGAGACGTTCTGCATCATCTTTGAGGTCCAGCTTGTAATCATCGAGCCGGGCCTTGCGCTTGGCAAGCCGCTCTTCCGTGTCTTTCGACTGGCTAGAGGTTGACGGCCTGACAACATGCCGATTAGTGACGATATAGCCATCGCTGGTGATGAAAAATCCGGAGCCCGAGCCACCGCTTGTTTTTACAGTGACGACTGCGAGCGATGCTTCATCGACTTTGGTGACCGGGTTAAACTTTTGCTGCAGATCATCCTGCAGGTCCGCCCTGGTCGCCTGGCTGGCCGAGCTGGTGGTAACCGCGGTGGTGGTTTTGTTTTGTGGTGGCTTATCGGTGAAATGCCACTTGCCGTTTTTATCCTGGTATTTATAGAGATCCGCGGACACATTCGTCGCAGACAAATGTAAAACAGTGCAAGCCGCAAGCAGAATTAAGTGTTTAATGACCATTGACGTGTATTCGAACCATCTAAATCGTTCTGGTTTATATAGCTCAAATTTACCAATAATTCGCTAAATGCTGCTAATGCTGAACGCGACCACCCGCGATTCTACTCGTGCACAACCCGGGCTATCAGGCAGCAAATGCGGTCAGTACAACGCCACCGCTTGCAGCCAGCACCAGCACGCGGGATATACCCCAATGAAATCTGAACAGCAATACTGCCGACATCAGGGCCAGTGCTATCACGCGCCAGTCGATCGAAGCCAGCTCGGGTTGCCACAATGTAAACGGCCCGAAATCCTGGACAGAGACCTGCTCGAAAAATACATGCAGTGCAAACCAGATCGAAAGGTTCAGGATTACGCCTACCACCGCGGCTGTGATCGCGGTTAGCGCACCACGCAAACGGGCTTGCGATCCGATCCAGTCTATATAGGGTGCACCGACAAAAATCCACAGGAAACAGGGTACGAAGGTAGTCCACAGGGTAACCACAGCACCCATCACACCATACCAGAACCCGGCTTCTCGAAAGGCCGCCAGAAATCCGACAAACTCATTCACCAGGATCAACGGACCCGGCGTGGTTTCGGCAAGCCCCAGCCCGTCCATCATTTCGCCGGCACTCAACCAGCCAAACTGAACAACTACATCCTGTCCGAGATAGGCCAGAACCGCGTAGGCGCCACCAAAAGTAACTATGGCCAGCTTGGAAAAGAATATCCCGATCTCCAGCAGCAGCCCCTCGCTATCGTATGCCGCAAGCGCCAGTAGCGGTAGCCCCCAGATTGCCAGCCAGATCAAAGTGGTAGTCAGGCTGTGCCATGCGGAGACCTTTAACCTGACCGATCGATGATCGATGTCATCACGCCGGGCGCGGATAAAACCAAACGTGGCCGCGAGAACAATAATCAATGGAAATGGCAGCGCCAGAAAAAAGATACCGACGAAAGCGAGCCCTGCGATTACCCAGTGCTCGGCAAGATGCAGGGCCCGCCTGGCAACCTTGATCAAGGCCTCGATGACGATCATGATCACCGCTGCCTTGACCCCCAGGAACAACGCATTGATCAATGGCACCTCACCAAACAGCGCGTAGGCCAGCGCGAGGGCAAAGATCACTATCGCCCCGGGGACGACGAACAACAACCCCGCAACCAGACCGCCTATGATGCCGTGCAGACGCCATCCGGCATAGGTCGCCAGCTGCATGGCCTCGGGTCCCGGCAACAACATGCAAAAACTGAGCGCATTCAGAAATTGCTGTTCGCTCAACCAGCCTTTGCGATCGACCACCTCGCGATGCATCAGTGCGATTTGTGCGGCCGGACCACCAAAAGACAATAGCCCGATTCGTAGCCAGACGCCAAATGCCTGCGCCAGCGTCGGGACCGGATGAGGGCTTGTACCCTCCTCTAGCGAAATACTATTCATGGCTCAACCCCGCTTAGTGGGTTGCGGCCAGTCGTGCGACTCGTCGCTGGCATCGCGCGCCCAGCGATAAAGGGCGTCGTAAATCAGCATACCCGCATCTATTTGCTCGAGGTCGTCGCGATACATTCGCGACAGACCCAGCGATACCGCGAGCAAACCAGCCGCCTGCGGCGCCAGCTCATGTCGATTGGTATCGGCACCGCGCACAATAATTGCCAGTTGTTTTAACGCATCGGTTTGCAGGCCAAATTCTTCGAGCATGGTATCGAAGCTGCAGTGGTCGCCGCGATGACTCCAGAATACATCTTCGACATCAAACGGCGTGGCAGCATATTTATCCGCGACACCGAGCACTTCGCCCGGTGCCACGAACAGAAACCGGGCATGCGGATCAATGAATCGACGGATTAACCAGGGGCAGGCCATGCGGTCGATTTTCGGTCGGTGTCGCGTTACCCACAGGCTGCTCCTGTTGCCATCTGCTATGGGAATTTTCGCCGCGGGGACAAGCATTTCACCGGCGTCCCGCCACGCGAAATGGCCGCCTTCGAGGCTTTCTGTCTGGATTCCATGATTGCGCAGCATAGCCATCGCGCCCTGGCTGATTTTCTTGCCTTGTTGGCAATACAACACCACTCGCCGCCCGCTGAGTTCGGGCACGAGCGCGCTGATTTCGTTATGTGGGTGGCGAAAAGCCGATGGAATTAAATTGGGGTCCTCGGCAAAGTCTTCATCGATACGAACATCGATTATGACCGGCGCTGCCGCGGTGCCGATCAGGCGGGAAAGTTGAGAAACTGTTATTTCATTGGGTGAAGGCATGACGCATCCGCTCCTATAGATTTAACCTGCCCAGGCAATCGGCCTGCTAACAGGTTTAGGGTTAATGGATGCGAATCTTGGGCTTGCGCCTCACGGGGTGCTCGCTAACCCCATGGCGACGAGTATGTCGAAAGCGCAGCAGCAAATCAAGCTGGAAGCCTGTATTGCTGTGGCGACAGGCAGTCGCTATTCCCTGCATTGCAACGCAAAATCAGTCAACAGCTGGTTAAACTCGGGCGCACGTTCCCAGAACATCAGGTGTTCGCCAAAGGCTTCCACCCGTGCAGAAGGAGTGTTTTCTAGTGCCCAGTGCGCCACTACTTCCCGTTGATCGGCTCGCACCAGGTAACACAATGGCATCTGCCCTTCCAGTGCACGCAGGTCGTCCTGATAATCAAGAAATATCGAGGTCGCGTTGAGTAAGGCGGCCACGTCATCCGGAGTCTGGCGGGTAATCTCGAGCACCCACTGAATATTGGCTTCCGATTTATCCTCGAGCATCCACGCCGCGAATTCGCGGTTGGTCGCTAAGGGATCCCTGAGCCTGCCCAGCGTATAAAATTGCTGGCCTCCATCGGCATCGTCATAGCGATAAGTCACCCACTCGGACTGATTATCGGCGGCGCTGGCGCGCGGCGGACCGTCGAGCATGATAAATCCGGATAAGCGCTCGGCACCAAACTGATTGATGCAGGCAAGCGTCGTCAGGCAACCAAAAGACCAGCCGCCGAGAATAACCTTATCCAGCTGCAGGGCATCGATAAATGCCTGCAGGTCGCGGCCGTGCTGCTCATAATAATGACCCCTCGGCGTTTTGCTGCTGAGCCCGTGCGCCCTCGGATCGAAGCTGATAAATCGAAATTGATCGGAGCTGTCAAAGTACTCGAATTGCCGCTCGAATACCTGCGAGGACATGGTCCAGCCGGGTAGCAGCAAAATGCACTGTTCACCCTGCCCTGCCTGCTGGTAGCGGACCGTCAACTCGTCATCGAGGTCAATGAAATAATCAGTCACTTTAGTCTTACACCCCTGTAAACATAAACTTTACCGCCGCGCTTGCGTGTGGTTGATGCCAGCCTGTCCACTGCAAACCCGCAGGCATGGCAGGCATCGACAAGCTGCTCGCACGAATACGCCCGGAATCCCCGCTCGGTGTAGCCGTCTTCAATCAGCGCAGAAGCCGAACTGAAACCCAGCACCAGGCTGCCGCCGGGTTTAACAACCCGCGCCAGTTCCGTCAGCCCGGCATTTAAATCCGGCCAGAAATAAATCGTATGTACACTGCAGGCACAGTCGAAGGTGGTGTCGGCAAACGGCAACCTATCGACACTGCCCAGGTGCAGGTTCACCGTCTGCCCGAGACCCAGTCTAGCCACCCTGGCGCGTGCATTGGCAAGCATTTCGACAGATAAATCTACGCCGTCGATGCTACCACCCGCAAGGCTTCCGGCGATACGGAACAACAGGTCACCGCCACCGAAACCGATTTCCAGCAAGCGCGATTGCGCATCATGCCGCAGATTATTGAACACCAGCCGATTGATGGGCGCATTGGCCCGATTGAGCAAACGACCAAAGATAAGGCGCCCGAAAAACCCGTGTGGTTCTGCCGCCTGACGGGCAATAAATTTCGAAATCGTCATTCGTTTTAGTTAGCAGGCAGAGGCGGATTGCGGATCAGTCGGCCGGCGGCGCGTAAGCGCCGTCTTCGTCATGGCTTTCACGACCGGTAAGCGCCGGTGTAAACACACATACCAGGCGCATGCGCGTGAACGATCGCAGGCAATGCCGCTCGTGTTGATCGAGTACGTACATCGACCCCGGATCGAGGGCAAACACTTCACCGGTGGCCAGGTTTTCAACTTCACCTTCACCCTCGATGACATAGTTAGCCTCGACATGATGTTTGTACCAGAGCAGCTGCTCGGCACCCGCCTCGGTCGTGGTTTCGGTCAGCGTGAAACCAACCCCGTCTTCAGCGAGCAAAAACCGCCGGCTCGCCCACACCGGTCCGCGTACGTCACGGGGCGTATCGATCAAATCCTGCAAACTTCTTACGATCATGTTGTTATTCCTGGTTATCCGCGGGAAATTATAACAGTAAAAATTTCACGGCCACGGCGCGCAAAAAGGAGCCATAACCTGTAGCATCGGCGGTACATTTTTATACTGATATGAAATTCACAGCTTGAGCTCGAGCGTATGGATCGTTAAGGTTTCATGACAATGCATAAATTAACTTCATATACCGAGACTCTGCATGAAACCATGCAGACCTGGCGGCATGATATTCATCGCCATCCAGAACTTGCCTTCGAAGAGCAGCGCACGGCGAACAAGGTCGCAGAATTATTGACCGGGTTTGGCCTGGAAGTGCACCGCTCGATTGGCAATACCGGCGTGGTTGGCGTGCTCACAAAGGGTAGTAGTGAGCGCGCCATCGGTTTGCGCGCAGATATGGATGCGTTAAAAATACTCGAACAGAACACATTCGAGTATCGATCGGTCAACCAGGGCAAAATGCATGCCTGTGGGCATGACGGCCACACCGCAATGCTGCTTGGGGCGGCCCAGTATCTTGCCAGCAAGAGCGAGTTTGACGGTAGCGTGATATTTATTTTTCAGCCTGCCGAGGAGCATGGTGAGGGCGCCAGGGCAATGATCGAAGACGGGTTGTTCGAACGTTTCCCGGTCGATTCGGTATTCGCCATACACAACTTTCCGTCATTGGCGACCGGGAAATTCGCCATACGCGCGGGCTCGATTATGGCCGCCGAAGACAACTTCGAAATCACCATCAACGGGGTCGGCTGCCATGCGGCAATGCCACATCTGGGCAGGGATCCGATCGTCATCGGTGCTGAAATTGTAACCGCCATGCAATCGCTGGTATCGCGCAGTCTCGACCCGCTGGACAACGCAGTGGTTTCGTTCACCGAATTCCTGACCAACGGCACGATCAACGTGGTGCCTGGACAGGTGATATTAAAAGGCGATACCCGGTCGTTGACCACGGCCGTGCAGGAGCATATCGAAAGCACCATGGAACGTATCGTCAGCGGCATCTGTGCTGCCCATGGCGCGAGTTACGAATTCAGTTACCGGCGTAATTTTGTACCCACCGTCAATACTCCTGCAGAAGCCGCAATCGCAGCCGAGGTGGCCCGCAGCGTAGTGGGAGTAGAAAATGTCGTTGGCGACAGCCGGCCGGTAATGACATCCGAAGACTTTGGCTACATGTTACAGGCTCGACCGGGGGCCTACCTGTTACTGGGTAACGGTGAAGAAGGTGTTGGCGGATGTAGTTTGCATAATCCGAATTACGATTTTAATGATGACATCCTCGGTATCGGCGCAGATTTCTGGATAGCACTGATAGAAGACCAGCTCAGATCATGAATTCAAACGGGAAACCACCCGGCAGCTTCGGCACCGCCGCCTACGGCGGTGAAAACTGGTCACAACGCGATGCCAGCCACGCCGAGGAAATCGGTGGTGTCTGGGCGAGCTGCGGTATCGATTCCGAATGGCGCAATCTTAAATCGGTGTTACTGCATTGCCCGGGAGAAGAATTAAACGCGGCTCAGGATGATCACGAGTCAGTTAACATGCTGGACGCTGTCGACCTGGCCAGGGCAAAGGAAGAACATGCCGCTATGGTCGAGGCGTTCAGGGCGGTGCAGATCGAGGTTCATTTCGTCGAACCCGACCTTCCCTGCCAGCCCAACCAGATGTTCTGTGCCGATCTGTTTGTAATGACTCCCCAGGGCGCAATTCTGGCCAGACCTGCATCGACGGTGCGGGCCGGTGAAGAACGCTGGGTGGCGCGCAAACTGGCTGCACTGGGAATTCCACTACTGGCGACGCTGACAGGTAATGCCTGCTTCGAAGGCGCGGACCTGATGTGGATCGATGAGACTACCGCGATGATCGGACGCGGTCTGCGCACCAACGACGCGGCAATCGTCCAGATAGAAGCGCTGCTGGCGGGGATCGGCATTGAATTGATAGCGGTCGATATGCCGTTCGGCACCATGCATTTTATGGGTATGTTGCGCATCGTCGATCGCGACCTTGCCATATGCTGGCCACGCCGCACTCCTCATCGCACCGTGCGCCTGCTGCAGGAGCGCGGATACACGGTTAAATTCCCGGCCTTCGCCGATGACCAGCAAAGCCATCGTGGCATCAACTTCGTTACCCTGGGGCCCAGGCGGATTCTGATGGTTTCGGGCTTGTCCGAAATACAGTCCTTTTACGAAAGCCTCGGTATCGAGTGCCTGACCTGTCCTACCGATGAACTCAGCAAGGCGGCCGGCAACGTTGGATGCCTGACGGGTGTCCTGCG
>Ga0265306_10000556_pt1 | contig 17899 bp, 19 predicted proteins | sample Helome_3_FD_192493 | JGI IMG/M metagenome (GOLD analysis project Ga0265306, IMG submission 192493) | Marine sediment microbial communities from subtidal zone of North Sea - Hel_20160420 (Illumina Assembly) | ecosystem: Environmental > Aquatic > Marine > Subtidal zone > Sediment ... | reverse complement strand
GTAAAGTTCTGCGGAGGTTGCGACCCCATGCAGGAGGAATTCCGGGGTTAATCCCGAACGAACCATGGAGCGAAAGGGCGCAATACCAGTACCGGAGGCAACCAGGACTGCCGGGCGCTGCGAAGGTTTAAAGGTGAAATAGCCGTGTGGGCCGCAAAAAGAAAATCGAGCGCCCTTTGCCGCATCCCCCAACACCCGGGATAGCTGTCCGCCCTCTACATGGCGGATGCAAAGGGTAAGATGGGTTTCATCCGGCGAGGAAGCCAATGAATAGTCCCTTTCAAAGTTTTCATACTTCAGGCTGATTCGCTGTCCGGGTCTAAAATTGAAAGTTTCCGGGCGGCGCAGCCTAATTTCGAACGTTTTTTTTGAAATCCACCGCTGTTCAATAATTTCGGTGGCGTAATCTTTTTCACCGGTTGTCACGATTTCTTCCAGGGGATATCAGAAAGGCCGTGGAGGCGATTGCACTCCCTGGCCAAAACAAACAGATAGTCAGAAAGCCGATTCAAATATATCAAGGCCCTGGTGAGCTCTTTGGCTGTTTCCTCGTCGTCCGACTCCTCCAGCACCAGGACTGCATGTCGTTCAGTTCGCCGGCATATGCTTCTGGCTACGTGGGCCCATGCTGCGGATATATGGCCACCGGGCAATATAAAATTTTTTAGGTCCGGCAGTAAATCGTCGAGTCGATCAATGGCATTTTCCAGAAAGACAATCTGCTTGACTTCGATCGGCGCAAGGGAACCTGCGGCGGGCGAATTGGCGGTGGTTGCCAGCCAGGCGCCAATCACAAACATGTCAGCTTGAATTTGCTGTAATTCACCAACCAGATCCGACCGATCAGACGGCAAGTGTGCGATCAACGCGCCAAGAACTGAATTAAGTTCGTCTAAATCGCCATAGGCCTCAATTCGGTCGCTGGCCTTCGAAACTCTTTCGCCGCTGAATAGGCTTGTTTTTCCTTTATCTCCGGTGCCCGTATAAATTTTCATGATTACTTCTGCATATCTGATATCGCGCTGGCGGTCAAGAATCTATCCGGTTGAGGCATCAATTTGCATTTAGGAGTCCAGTATTTTCTTCATCGTGGCCCCGTCGACGTTACCGCCGCTGAGAATGATGCCTACCCGTCCTTCGGGTTTAACTGCGCCGCCCAATAAAGCGGCAAGACCGAGACCGCCCGATGGTTCCACAACCAGCTTCATGCGGTAGAACAGAAATTTGACGGCGTCCATAATGGCGCTTTCCGACACCGTTTGCATGTCGTCAACATATTTGAGCACCAGGGGGAAGGTAACCTTGCCCAGTGATGGGGTCCGGGTCCCGTCGGCGATGGTGGGTGGATTTTTTACGGTATGCAGTTTGCCGGTGTGAAAGGATTTGGTGGCATCATCGGCCAATTCAGGTTCAATTCCGATTACCCGGCAGTTCGGATTCATGCCTTTGGCGGCCACCCCACATCCGCTTAGCAGGCCTCCACCACCGCACGGCACCAGCAGCATATCCAGGGCTTCAACCTCATCTAACAATTCCTTGGCTGCGGTCCCTTGCCCGGCAACGATGTTGATATGATCATAGGGCGGTACCAGAGTGTGCCCGTGCCTGGCTTCAAGGTCGCAGCAAATTTTTTCACGGGTGGTTTCTTCAGGGTCATATCCAACCACGCTGGCGCCATAGGCTTCGGTGGCTTCCCGTTTGATTACCGGCGCATTGTTGGGCATGACCACCACCGTCCGGATTTCCAGCAGGCGTCCCACCAGGGCCACTGCCTGTGCATGGTTGCCCGACGAATAAGTGATGACGCCACGTTTCTTTTGTTCTTCCGTCAGCTGCGACATGGCATTATACGCGCCGCGAAACTTAAAGGCCCCCATGCGCTGTAAGTTTTCGCATTTCAAAAAGATTTTCGCTCCCGCAAGATCATTCAAGGTTTGAGAAGTCATGACGGGCGTAACATGGGCATGATCCTTAATTCTTTCCTGGGCAGACTTTACTAGATCAAACAATTTGTTCGCCATTTTTTGTTCCTAATTGCCAGATGTTGGAAAATATTACATTCCTGTAGTATTTACTATAAGGAATGTTGGAATAGTGGAGTGATGGAGTATTGGAAAACGCCATATAGTTTTTTTTGGTTTCTAAACGCCCATACTCCATTACAATCATTATTGAAGCGAGATTTACACAAACTTTCTCACGGGTTATAAATTTTTCGACCGTGTCCCATCCTACCACTCATTCGGGGGCCGTTCTACCCAGGGATAGGTGTCCGTTGCAATCAGGGCCCAGTATAGATCGCCTGAATTTCTCCAGGGGTCCAGTACCATTCCCTTTTCGAATGCTTCACCTCTGGCCGTGATAACGACGCTGTTGTGCTCCCGCAGTTCACTGCCGCGATAAGCCACTCCCCAGTGAAGTTGATAGGTTTTCAAATCCAGCGACTGGAGCCGTTTGATCAAATCCTCTGTCCAGTGGTAGCAAAGACCGCGATTCTTCAGGCCCATCCTAACAAATACATTGTGTAAGATAGCCGGTCGCACCAGTTCATATTCTTGGGCTAAATTTCCGGAGTGGTTGACAGCTGTTTCGGCGACTTGCTTAGCCTCCAGCATATCCGCCTGCCGGTTGAGATCGGCTAAATCTTCCTGCAACGCACTAATTTTCTTAATGTTTACGTCTTTAGCCCCGCCATAAGACGTAGCCGAACTTCCGGGCGATTTCCGTTGCGTCTGATGAACGCTCGAACAGCCTGCCAATAAGAGCCCGACCAGCAGCAACGTGCCACTCAGACAGCCGATCAACAGTGAATATCGGATGGAGAATTTTGATTGATGCAAACCTTTTTCCCGTTATCCTTCAGTTGTTTTTTTTGGTACGGTTAAAATTTTATCCTCAGGGCTTGAAACTCTTTTTTGATCAGGGCCTCCCAGCCGCGGTTCGCTTTTGGATTGGCCGGACTGGGATGGGTGATACCGCCGACGGTTATTGCCGGATCCAATATGGCCCTTCGGACACGGTCGTGTGCGAATTTGCCCACGCCGACAACATAGCGTGGTTTAAGGTATTCGATGGTACGGCGCAGGGCCCTATCACAGACGGACAATAACACGGTTTTTTCATCCTTGCGCAGTTGATTGGGCGTCCGGTTGCGTCCGCTGGATTCGATGAATTGCAGCGGACAGTAATTGGCCACGAAAAAGCGTGAAAAAAAATTCTCGGGAGTTTTAAAATTTGTTTGCGCCCATCCCCACAACCGTTTGCCACTGACTTCGTTTCGTGTACAACTAAATCCCAATACCGGCCGCTTGGGATGCATATTGGCGGGTTGCCCAACAGGCGCTTCGATATCCATCCACTCTTTTACTGACATGATTTCCCCAAAGGGTATTCCGGTTTGGGCCATACCCCAGGGGCCGGGGTTCATGCCGACCAGAACGATTTCTTTGGCTGGTGTGCCATATCGTATGCAATACTCTGAATAAGGCTCGCGCGCATACTCCAGCGGGTTGTAAACATGGGTAACCGGAGCGCCAAACCGCAAAGGTTTCAGATCCTCCAGCAATTTATCTGTTATGTTTTCGTGATTCATAAAAAATAATGTCGAATGACGAATGAAAAATGAATAATTATGGAATTCTGTCGATTTTAATATTTAAGTCGAACGTACGATCCATAGCGCTAATCGTTCCGGATTCCTTCATTCGACATCCATTATTCAAAAATAGTCATTCCGAGCAGTCCTGCAATCAGGAAAAGTAATCCAATCGTCTGGACAATGTGATAGATACCGTTGTGGTCGAATTTCCAGATAAGCTTTAAAACAATGGATTTACTGGCTTGCAGCCCGGCAGCGACCATGCTGAGCAGTACACCGCCCGCCATGAGACCCGCTCCCGGCTCACCCGCACCCACCAGAAACAAATACGCACCTAATGCAAAGGAGAGTGCCAGTCCTTCATACACGATGAATAAAAAGAAAATTTCGGGATAGATCAGGGTTGTCAGATAGAATCCCAGACCAACAAAGAGCATAAACGGCAAAGCTATTCTTGAAGCCTGGTAGCTCCACAGGTCATTTATGACCCCGACGACAAAAAGGGAGACCGCTAGAGCCAGCGCCATGTTCAGCACCAGCCATATGCGGTTGTGAAGGGTTGTTTTTAAAACCAGTCCATGGGCCACGGCTCCAAGAGCTGCGGCCAGTCCGATTAGGCCTATAGCTGCCGACCAAATATTTATACGCCACTGCTCGCTGGCATTCACCGGGAACCACTGCAAAACCAGAATACCACCGAAGGCGACCAGGGCCAGGATGATGTCTGTTAGCGCCGTCGTTTGTTCAGCAGGATCTTCTACCAGTTTCATTGATCTGGAACCATTGCGGCTGGTGGCAGTCTCACGCAATGGCTGTATTCTGTTAAATAGTACCGCTTGCTATTGGGGCCAGAAAAGATATCCGCCAAAGTCATTTCAACCTCTGATCTTTATAGCTCAGTCCTTTATCGGTCAAACAGTAGTTGGGTTCGCTGTCCGGCCCGCAAAGAAATGAGCCATCCATTCTTTTAAGATACCCTTTTTCGACCATATCCGACAATTTTCGCTTTTGTCCCAAATGATTTCCGGGATAATACACTCCTTTTTTCATCTTATCCAGAATTTTATCCGGCATCTGAATCCCCCGATTCCTTTCGCTTGCTGATACCTCTGTGCTTTCGATTAAAAATTCAATTTGCCCGTTTTAGGTAGTCTTGGGTTGGAGATGGATAGTTGGGGCGAGACTATTTAGGAACATATACTGAGGTCTGTGTCAACCCAAGAATTCTATCCATTTTGCTTTTACTTCAACGGTGATAGATAAAAATATCGAATTTTTTAATAATCACTAAAAAAGCAATTCGTTCAGTATTTATTTTGTTGGATGAGCTTGAGACAGATTTGTAGGTTGTTGTAGGTTTGGATATCATCTGGTTTGAGCCGCAGCGCGGTGTGGAAATGTTCAAGGGCCTCCTGCAGTTGCCCCTGGCGGACAAGAGCAGCTCCCAGGTTGCTGTGCACCTTGGCGTAATCCGGTTTCAGGCGCAACGCTGCTCTGAAATGTACAATGGCCTTTTCAAACTCCTCCTGATCTGCCAGGGCCACACCGATGTTACTATGGGCGGCTGCATAGCCGGGATTGATATACAGGGCCATCCCGAAATGTTTAAGGGCCTCTTCGGTTTTGCCCTGGGATGCCAGGGCCGTTCCCAAATTGTTATGCGCTTTGGCATAGCCGGGATTTATTTGCAATGCTTTGTTAAAGTGAGCCATGGCCTCCTCAATTTTGCCTTGACGTTTCAGGGCATTGCCGAGATTGTTGTGCGGTCGGACCTTTTGGGGCGATTTTTTTACCGCATCGCTCCACAGGCTGACTGCATTGCTCCATATGGTATTTCTTTCATAGGTCCATGCTGAAAATACCAGGGTTATCGCGCATATCATTACGATTTTCAAAACGTTAGATCTTAAATAGCGATCTGTCAGGATGGCGGCCATTAAGAAGATCATCATGGAGGGCAAATAGGTGCGATGCTCAAATACGATTTCAAGTCCGATGATCGATGATTCTATGACCAGATTTCCGAAATACCACAGGAGACAAAAAGAGATAAGGCGATCTTTCCTGGCCAGCCAGAAAGAGCATGCAAGCAATCCGATGATCGCAACCAGCGCTAAAAGGGTCGTTAGCGGGTCAATCAACGAGTGGGAAAGGGGAAAATCATAATCCAGATTCAGACGATTCGGGTGAGGGTATATCAGAAGGCTCAGGTATAAGATCACCACTCGAAACTCGGTGAAAACGCGCTGGGTCGGGGTAAAATTTCGTAGTTCATATCGAGACAGGATTCTTGCAAACGGATGGCCGTCTAAATATATAAGTGACATACCGATGAGAAGGATGAATACTCCGATTAATAACGGCAGCTGTCGCCTCAGCCATTCACGGCTGAGGTCCTGAAGGAAAAACCATTCATAGAGCAAAATAAAAAATGGTAAGGTGGCGGCGGTTTCCTTTGTGCCAAACGCCAGGATGCCGGACATCAAACAGGCTGCAGCCAGGAGCCATTTGATCGTGGCGATTTGTGTGAGGCGGGCCCTCGCATAACACAACATGGAGAGAATATAAAACATTGACGCCATACTGTTCATTCTCTGAACAATATAGGTTACGGACTGAGTATGCAGCGGATGAACCAGCCAGATAAGCACCGCGATGTAGGGTAGCCATCTGCTATTGCCGAATCGGGACTCCAGGGCCGGCAACCCTAAAGTTGTTTTAATAAATATAAAAAGGAACACTCCTGCAGACATGTGAACCAGGATGTTTACCAGCCGGAAACCAACGGTACGATAACTGTGGAAATAATAATTGAGGGCAAAACTGATATAGGCCAGCGGGCGATTGGATAGCGGACTTTTAAATGCGGCCTTTTCTATGCCGGACCAGGAAAGCTGGGTCAAGCGGATAGCCGGGTTGTCTTTTATGTTGCTGCCGTCATCCAGCAGAAAAGGCCCCTCCAGGGTATTGGAATAGATCAAAAAGACCAGGAGAATCGTCATACCTGCCAGGGACGTCTTGAGGGTAAAATAAAAAATGTCTTTTCGGGACTGGTTTTTGGGGGAATCGGGCAGATCGGTCGGTTGACCTGTCATTGATTTGTCTTGCATGGGGTTTTATTATCCAGTCATTTTTTTCAGGGATCAGCGCCGGATGATTAGCCAATCAGTTTTAGCCCATCGCTTTGCCGGCATCGTTTTGACCGATTTAGCGCTTCAGGGTTTTGAGTATCTCGCCGGCGCTCTGGGCCATATGCAATCCATCCGTGCCGATGGCCAGCAGGGTAAAATTCTGCTGAAGAAAGGGCTCAACCGCTTCAGCTGTTGCAGCAAATATTCCCAGGCGAACTCCAGCATTTTTGCATGCTTTTGCAATGGTTTCGATTGCCTGTTTAACCTCCGGATCGTTCAGCTGTCCCATTTTACCCAGACTGGCAGACAAATCGTATGGACCGATAAAAATACCGTCAATCCCCGGAACTTTCACGATCTCGGAGATATTTTTCAAAGCCTCAGTGGTTTCAGCTTGCAAAATAACTGCAATTTCACTGTTGGCCCGCTCCATGTACTCATTAAACCCCAGGCCGTATTTATGAGCCCTGCCGATGCCGACGCCACGGGTTCCGCCGGGAGGGTATTTGCACATTCGAACCGCAGTCTCAGCGTCTGCAGCTGAATTTACCTGGGGTGCAATAATCCCATCCGCACCGATATCCAGCGCTTTTTTGATCCAGATTTCATCATTGGCCGGTACGCGGATAATACAGGGGCAGCCATGGCCTGCAGCCTGTAAGATCCTTTGCGCAGCGTGAGCGCTGAAAGGGCTGTGCTCCGTGTCGATAAACAGCCAGTCAAATCCCACCCCGGCCATAATTTCAGCAACTTCGGCAGAAGGAATGGTGATGAGGGTTCCTACCAGCACATCACCTCGAATCAGTCTTTGCCGAAAATCTGAATTCATTTGGGTCTCCTATCTGCCATTAAGTGCAAGCTTGGGACTATTATATTATATATCCACCCTCAGGGGTGAAATTTTTTTCATTGAATGCCGGTTTCAAGTTGTTCGAAATAGGTTTTAAAACCATTTCTGGTGGTGGTCCTTAACAATCTCCAACGCCTTAAGTTTGATGGTCCCCGGTATCTCGGGTTCAATATAAAGAACATATTCATCAAATATGCCTCCGAGCATTATATCAATTTTGCGTGTGCGCTCGATAAATATCCCGCGTTTGTCGAAAAAGATATCACCATTATCGTCCCTGATAATGGTCATCGCAAACAATTCACGTTTTCCCTTGCGCACCGAAAAGCGGTTGCCGACTTCAAAGGGTGTGTCCGCCAGCTGATCTTTATGTATCAGAATGCCCTTTCTGTCAGGATCGTAGAAAGCAATTTGATCAGGGCTGATAGGGTACATGGATGTCATTAAATACTCCGTAATTGAAGATTATGCGTTGTTGTAAACTAACCGGTGTCGGGTGACCAGAGTCCTGGGACCGATTGACTTTTTCATTGTAATCCACCTCTTGGAATTATGAATGACACTCTGGAATGACGAATGTCGATTGACGATGGTCCAATGGTGGAAGTTGCTTCGCTCCGTCGTTTGGACTATGGCGGTTTTGAAAATGATATCGTTCCATAATTCGACATTCCGCATTCGGCCTTCGACATTCCACTAGTATCCCGCTGCCTGCCCGTCTTTTCTATGATCCGATGCCGCGCAGTATCCATCATTCAGGCGATGAATCACCTGCGCGCCGCCATATGGAAAAATCTCCGCATCTTCGATCAGATTGTGCCCCCGGTTTTTTAGATCGTCGATGACCGTCTCTGAAAATCCGGGTTCAATGGCGATACTAAAATCGTCATCCACCCTCCAGCGAGGTGCATCGCAAGCTGACTGGGCATTCTGGCCGTAATCAAACATTCTGACCATCATTTGCACATGGCCCTGGGGCTGCATGCTGCCGCCCATGACGCCGAAACTCATCAAGGCCCGGTTGTCACGGGTGACAAATCCCGGAATAATGGTCTGAAAAGGGCGTTTGCCGCCGGCCACACAGTTGGGGTGGTTTTTATCCAGCACAAAGCCATAGCCCCGGTTTTGCATGGCGATACCGGTGCCCGGAATTACGATTCCTGATCCAAAACCCAGATAGTTGGACTGAATAAAAGAGATCATCCTTCCACTTTCATCTGCGGCTGTAAGGTAAACGGTTCCGTGATCGCTGGGCATCCTGGATTCAGGGTGGAAAGCCTTTGTCATGGATATGTCTTCAGCCCTGCGAGCCAAAAAGGCAGCATCTAAAAACGCTTCCGGATTAATCGCCATGGAACCAATGTCCGCAATGTGCCGGTAGGCCTCGGCAAATGCTATTTTCATAGCCTCGATTTGAAGGTGGATGCTATCAGCAGATTCGGGCGGATATTGCGATAGATCAAACTGATTCAGGATTCCCAGAGCGATGAGGGCTGCCAATCCCTGTCCGTTGGGCGGTATTTCATGCAGATAGACATCGCGGTATTTTACTGAAATGGGCGTCACCCATTCCGAGCTGTGTCGCGCTAGATCCTCAAGGCTCATATGGCCGCCGTTGGATTGTGCGCAATCAACGATTTGCCGGGCCAGATCCCCGTGGTAAAATGCCTCTCCCTTGCTGTCGGCAATCATTTTGAGCGTTCGTGCCTGGTCTTTGCAGACAAAAAGGTCTCCGGCTAAAGGGGCGCGTCCACCGGGCAAAAATGTTTGACCGAAATCCGGGAAATCCCGGTAGCGTTCGGCGGCAGCCGCCCAGCGATCGGCTGTTATCGGAGAAACGATAAAACCCTTTTGTGCATATTCAATCCCAGGCGCAAAAAGCTCGGCAAAGGGCAGTTTGCCGAACCTTTGGGACAGTTTAACCCACGTATCCACGGCACCGGGAACGGTGACTGCCCCCCAGCCCAAATCCGGCATCTGGCCCAAACCGGCATATTGATCAAAAGACCAGGCCCGGGGTGATCGTCCGGATCCGTTTAATCCGTATAGCGTATTGTCGCTCCAGACCTGGGCAAAGGCATCTCCGCCGATGCCGTTGCTGGTCGGTTCGACCACCGTCAGGGTAATGGCGGTGGCGATGGCAGCATCAACTGCATTACCGCCCCGCAGCAGCATGCGTAATCCGGCCTGGGCTGCCAGAGGCTGGGAGGTGGCCACAACATTACGGGCCATAACCGGCATCCTTTGAGAAGGGTAGGGAAATTCCCAAGAAGAAATCATTGATCAGTCCTTTATAGTACCGGGTCCAAAATTATTCTTGAAAAACCCATGCTTATATTTTTCATCCCTCCATTTCCAAAATGATTCCTTTTAAATACCAAAACTCAAGCACCAAACTAGGTCTCGACCTGCGCTCGTCGCAGGTCAAATAAATTCCAAATTAGTAAAATACGCACCTTGTGCGATGTCGCGCTTTAGCCTTATATACGGGCTGTTGACCTCGATTCCAGAGAAAGTTATCTATCGCCGGTGACGTGATCACTTCCCCCGATCGGGTCATTTCATTTTTGATGAGTTCCACCGCATGGACGGCACAGGCACGGATTTCTATTTCTTCGTTTGAACCGGCCGGGATAAGATCGCCGTCATTGATTCTGGCAATCAACGATTCTGCATACATCAAAATCCCATCGATTCGCAACACATGGGGTACAAGATTGTCGGCGAAGATGGTCATCTGATCCAGATCCTCGAAATGTCCCCATGCCCGCCCCTGAAAGGCCAGTGATAGATCAGCCGCAATGATCTGGGCGCGTTTGTAGAAAAGAACATCGCGTCCATCATATGAGGCGACGTCATTAAAATAGGGCATTTTTTTGAGCAAGTGCACCAGGCGCCCGGCAGACGATTCGGCGGATTCAACCAGAGCGGTGAAACTTCCGTTGAACCGATCCAGAACAAAGCGGCCAAGATCGTTTAAGGCAGTAGAAAAGTGCTGTAATAGCTCCCGGGCAATAATATTGTCAGGGTCCTGATCGAAAATGTGGGTACAGTCTTCAACCGAGATTCCGGCCAATTGCTCACCTGATAAGGGGCCCTGCCTTTCGTATGCATCTTTTAACGAACAGGCCATTGTAAAATATCCCGACATACCGGATCGCTTGCGCAGATGGGGAAAATAGCCGGAACCGAAATTGATGGTGTCCAGGGTCAAAAGGAAGTTGACGGTATCCTCCTTTTTTCCAAGGTAGTGACAGTTGGGATCAAGCTTGGGTTTGGCTACTATATCAACCGGGAGCGAAGTGGCATAGGAGGGTATGCGGCTGTAATCTATCCTGACGCGCGTGGCCCGTTTCGCAACTTTGCGGCAGCTTCTGCGAATGCGATCAAATATAGGGTCTGAATCTGACTGGATTTTGGTCACCCCGCCTTACTCCTATTACAGGCGCCTTTTCTGAAGGTCTCTAAATAGCGGCCATAAGCAAATCAATCCGATTATCGGTCCGGAAATCAGGAAGAGAAAAACATTTTGGATGTCTAACCATCCTAGCAAAGAATTGGTAAACTGGATACTGATGATGGTGATGAAAAATCCAATGCTGGTGACGATGGTCAAGGCCGATCCCACCAAATCTCGGGGGGCGGTTAGAGCGGTCAAGGCTGAGAATTGCGGTGAATCCCCCACGACCACAATGCCCCAGAAAATCAGAAAGCCTAAAAACACGGGCGGTGGCGCATGAAACATCAGCGGCGTAAGCAGGCAGCAAATTCCAGATGATAGCAGCTGGTAAAAAGCCACCGCGGAGCTGCCGATCTTTCTGGACACGTAGCCGCCGACGATGCAGCCCAGGCATCCCGCAGCGATTGCACTGAATGACCACCGGGAGACGTTCAGCGGCTGGTGGGTCATTTGAGCATATTTCTCCAGTAATAACGGTATAAATGCCCATACCGTATAAAGCTCCCACATATGGCCGAAATAGCCGAATGAAGCCGATCTTAGATTCCTTGATCTGAAAATAATGGTCAAGGACTGGCTGTTAAACTTTGCACCCTTGACCAGGTAGGGGCCGTCAGGCACCAGGAGCATCATCAGGCATCCACCGGCCGCGGAAATAATGGAAATAGATAATATCACAGTTTCCCAGGGCAAACTCCGGTTCAGGCTTTTTATCAAATGGGGAAAAGCCGTGCCCACGACTAAAGCTCCCACCAGCCAGCCCAGTGCCAACCCCAATCCCCGCCTGTACCAGCCGGCGGCGATTTTCATTCCGACCGGGTAAATCCCTGCCAGAAAAAAACCTGTCATGAAACGAAATATAAGCAGTGGCAGCAACCCATCCGCCAGCAGGTAAAGGCCCAGATTGGTGAGTGCCCCCAGCAATGAGCACGCAAAGTAAACCACGCGGGGAGAATACCGATCCGCAATGGTAAAAAAGGCAAAAAGAAGGGTCCCGATTATAAAACCGAACTGAACAGCAGAGGTCATCTGGCTCAAAGAGGCATCGCCAAGACCCCATTGGCTTTGAAGATCACCCAGGACGGCGTTGCTGGCAAACCAGAGAGATGTCCCTGCGAATTGAGAAAAGATAATTACCGGTAAGATCCAACTACTCTTTTTTACCACTCTGGAAACACTTTCGCCATCGGATAAATATGCAAATCAATCTAGTTAAGCTGCTCAATTTTTGTAAGGAATAATATCATCAAAACCGGGTCTGACGAAGGCCCTGGCATCCGGGAATGCGGTTTCGGCTCTTCTGCGGAGACGTTCAAGATGGGCGATAATACCGAGAATACAATCTTCCTCGTCCGTCGAAATCTTTATGATTTTGCCCCAGGCGCTGATAGACCGATCCATGCCGATCAGGGAAACTTTTGCGGAGCCATCCGAATCTTTGGGATAGTCGTCCAGATCATCGTCCCTCGCTTCATCATGGGCGCTGTGAAGGGCGCGTCTGAGTTTGACATAGATTTGGTGCTGGTACCAGCGTATGACTTCCACGGAATCGGTCAGGGTTATGGTATCTTCATCCGGCGGAGATTGGGTTGAATCAGCTGCGGCTGCCGCTTTTAATTCAGGATGGTCATCTTTTAATATATAAACATTGGAATCAAACCAATCATCCACCATGGAGATATAGGATTTGGCCATATGGGAAATTATATGGACCACAGAAAGGTCTTCATCACGCCGTTTATAATTATCTTCATCATCGAGTTCAATCGAATCCAGATCAATTCCTTTTTCCGCTGCCATCTCTTTTAGCATGCTCAAAGTTTCTGCGAATGTCTCACTGAGTTTTTGCCAGAAGACTTCATTGGTGATATCGATATTTTCAATATCGCCTAATTTTTCTTCGTTCATCTCGAAATTCAGGCAGCGCGATGTGAACGGACAGCGTTCACACCACCGATCGCAATAATTAAATATGCCGGGAATATGGTTTGTTTTAGCACCATTTTTTCTGAAAGCATCATCTCTCGTGGACAAGAAATTTCTCCTCATTGGCAATGGTTACACAAAACATGACGTTACATATCACAAATCCCTAAAATTGGGAAAGGGCGAAATTACCCAACCGAGAACCATTGATGATTTTGTCAGAGGCGATGGCCAGTCCAAAACTCTGAAGAAGTTTAGATGATGTCGCCGGCAATTTGGAGGCCTCGTTGGTCAGGATTCTATCTCCTGCAGCAATCTGCCCGTTAAAGTTCAGCAAAAGCCCCATGATATTTGGCAATCCCTGACTTTCCGGCCAGGACCTGGCGGCCCAACACATCGGGCCTGATGGAATTGTCCGTAGAGGACTCACTCACTTCGAGACCACTCAATTTCGACCTCTTCCCGTTCTTTAAAAACGGGTTCAAGAATGTCTAAAAGCGATTGGCCTGCCCCCCTGGTTTTCAGCATTTCAAAAGTGGTGCGGTTCAAGTAATAATCTGTATCTTCAGCCCATTCCTCCTCCAAATGATCTATTAAAAACTGCAAATCCTCTTCGGAAATAGTTCCTAAAGGCGCACCATTTTTCTTGTCGCTTAACTTTATCATTTTTGCTCCTTAGATTGGGTGTTAATGTTCACCCCCTGGGCATACAGGGGTATTTATAACCGTGCAGTGCCTATTTCGCGTTGCCAACGACTTTCCACTGGTTCAGGTACAGGGTCAGGATCAGGCCGTCTTCCTGGCGGGTGTCGCTGATCAGCTTTGGCGGAATAATTTCCAGGGTGACCCTGGCAGTCTCAGTATCAATACGATTGCTCCCTATGACATTGACTGCGGTCTCTCGCATGGCCCTCAGATGCTCGGGCGGTGCATTTGCTCGATCTTTTTTAACCAGCAGGATAAGAAACTGCTTGGCAGGCAATCGCAAAGCCGAATCCAGATTTTCGATATTCTCGAAGCGAGCCTTAAATTCGTCCCCATGTCCTTGCTGTTTGGCAAACTCATAGGCCTTCCTGATATCAGCTTTTCGTCGATCAAGCACTCTGGGATCCATCAAGGAGAAGGACATTTCCACGTCACCACGCAACATTGATGTCATATAGCGCCAGGCAGTCTTTTCAGCGTCTGCCAGATCAGCACTTTCTGCGTGTGTCCCCGGCGTGCTGAGAATGAGAAGTATTGTGATGGTAAGTGTCAGCAATTTAGCGCTCATTAATTCCTCCTTTGCCCGGGAAATGGTAACTCATAAAGGTCACCGGGAACGGCAGATGTGTGAATTCTTCAGTATCGCCTTTAATGAACCCGATTTTCTGATACCAGCGCTTCAAATCCGTCTGCAATCATAAAAACTTTTTCTTTTTCTGCAAGAGGTCGATTTTTTTGCCGGTGAAAATCGCCAGAAGTCCTAAACAACCCACGGGGACGAACCATTTCCAGTTTCTTTGCCACCAGGTGGTTGGTTTTTTAGGGGATAGGGCACGGGGCAACGGTGGTGGTTGCATGTGCATATTGCTGTCTGCCTTTCGGTTGTAAGTAACAGGTCCCTCTTATAAAGGGAAATTCTAATTTTTGTTCTTCAAATATTCCGTCCTGTTGTTGTCGGACATTTAATCTACTTTGTACTTTCTTTTGAATTTTTGGGACCGTTTAAATAATAGTGCCATAACAGCCGCGCAGCGACGGCCCGCCAGGGTTTCCAGGCTAGACTAAGGTTATCGAGTTCTTGCGGTGTCGGGCGTGTTTTCAGTCGCTTGAGTTGCTGGGTTGCGACGGCCAGAGCCAGATCCTCTGCAGGCCAGATATCTGGTCGGCGGAGGACCGTCATCAAATATATGTTTGCCGTCCAGGGCCCGATACCTTTGACCTTGACCAGTTCAGACCGTGCGGTTTGGTCGTCGCTGGTATTCAGCGTGGACAGGTTGAGGTGACCATCAACAATGGTGTAAGCAAGGTTGCGGCCATAAGCGATTTTCTGTTGGCTAAACCCGCAGGATCTGAGCCTGGCCTCATCCAGTTCGAGAAACCGATCCGGGGTAAGGGGAGAAACCGCTGCCAGAAGGCGGTCAAATGATGCCCTGGCAGAGGCCAGGGACACCTGTTGCTCCAGAATAATATGTATTAAGCTGGCGAAACCCGGTTTACGTGTCCAAAATGTCGGCGGCTTTAATATTGTCAGGATATGGGCCAGATCCGGGTCGCAGTCGCATACGCTTTGAATTGCCACTGAAAAGGTTTTTGGGGTCAGCCGCACCGGTTTTTGTCTTGTCATTTTAACGTTACCGTAATTGAAATTTTGGCCTGAAAATCGATACTGTAACCGGCCCATGTCCTAAATAAAGGAGGAAAAGCGGTCCAAAGCCCCCTTGACCGTTAGGCAAGAGGAAGCATCGATTTATCGAGTAGCCACGAAATATTTGTGCAATCACTATCCTTATTTTTTGCCCTATTATATCAGCACCCGCATCCGCAATCACCGCCGCAATCACACCCGCCACCGCCGTGGGCGGCCATCTCCGCCATGGCTTTAACGACTTCCCGATTGTCGGCGGCAGTTACGGCAGCAATCTTGGCTTTTAGATAGGCATCTTCGCGACCATCAAACAAATCCCATATAGGTGGGTCGAGGTGTTCAAAGAATATAGAAAATGTCTGTTTAGTGATGTGAAGCAATACCTCATCGCCTTCGGTTTTGTCCACCAACTCATATTCAAACGGCGACATACCCTCCGGACCCAGGGCGAAGATGAATTCGAATCGGGGATATTTGAGGGCGAGATCCATGTTGTCGGGCGATGTACCGGCCTGGAAGGACAGGGTGATCTTTTTTAAATTCTCGACTTTGTTCATTTTATTCCTCTTTTTACATTAGCAATCTCTCGCCCGCTTCGCTCAAGCTCGCAGAGAACACAGGGATATTATTTATAGTTGGTCTGATTCTTAGAAGAAAAACCAGACTAATCGCAACTGAGTTGAAAAAACTAAGATCTCTCCTTGCGTTTTGCGGGCCCTGCGAGAGATCCCGCTTTTCAATCCAGGTGTTTCGGTGGTTTGCCGATTTTGTCCCCCAGTGCGCGTTCTCTGTTTTTTACAATTAAATTTGCTATTTCAGTAATTGCATTTTTGATCCACATGGCAGTCTGGGAGCCCTCGGTGTAGTTGGCTTCGCCGTAGGACTGAACCCGGCCCTGTTTCTGAAAGTTGTTGACCTGGGCAAATTCTTCTTTGGAGCCGTGCTGGTAGACGGCGAAGGTTTTTCCCCCGAACTGGTTGACGATGGAAAAAACCGGTATATCGCTGGGGCCGTCGGCCACATATATCATATTCTGAATAGGTACGCGGCGGTCTTCATCCGGGATTTTGGCATCGACGCCGATATCCGGGATTTTGTTGGTGCCTTTGTTTATTTCAAACACGGCCCGGGTTTTAGTGGTATTGTCCAGGGCATAGGCAATCTGGGTCAATATTTTCGACGCTGTCTTTGGTGGCTTGAATTTTTCCCCCAAAAAGCCTGGCGGCGGCGGGTTTTCAACAAATTCGCATCCCCACACACCGTCGATGTAAGGGGCAATTTTACTGCCCAGGATCATCTGACGCAATCCGGTGGAGACGATGTAATGCTCTACCTGGATTTCATGTTGGCGGTAATTGGGATTGTTGCCGACAAAATTTTTAACATCATTAAAAAATTCCGGAAGTCCCGGATAAAAGGAAATTTTAGCTCCCAGCCGTCGCAAGGTGTCGTTGTTAAGGCCCTTGAAAATGCCTTCCCGGGTGTAGGTCAGGATGTGGTTGAGGTAAACCGTGTCCGAGGCGATCAGGCTCATGCCGTCTTTTTTATAATATTCCGGCAGCGCCTGGACTTCCTTCCAGAACTTATTGGCATCAACGTTGTACTTTTCAAACAGGGGTTCCTGCATGTATCCGGGAATCAATGTTTTGTCAAAATCCCAGATGCAGGCGATAATGTTTTGTAAAAAAAGAGGCATTTTTTGTGATTTCGGGATGCGGATTTTGGATTTCGGAATTTTTTATAGAATGAAATCCGAATTTATATTTTACGCCTAAAATTGAAATAAAGCGACTATATGGGATAATTTTGTTTAGTGTTGTAACCCAGAAATAACATACAATAGCTAATCCCGGTGCACTTGTCGACCACCCGTCACCCCCGCGAAGGCGGGAGTCTATGAAACACTATATTTCTGGATTATCGCCACCGCATGAATGATAAAAGGCACGCATAGCCTCTAATTAATATTGCGAATATTTTAAAACGTCAAATGATATTAGTTTGGCGTCCGAAAATTCGACCCGGATGATTGTTTTTAGCTTTCTATGGGGGGTTCCCTTAGCATCCCTTAAGTCCTGGGAACCTCTTTCTGTTTCTAAGGTGTTTCTTTTCTGAATCCACTCATAGACGTATTCCATATTTTCATCCGATTCATGCCGGGGCGTCCCCAGGATCGCTTTCAGTCGGCGTTTGCTCATTCCCAGTTTGGTGCCGCTTCCGGTGGCCAGATGCTTTGAGACCAGAGGTGATTTTTCACAAAAATGCCATTTGTAAAATCTAATTTTTTGAGACATCAACTTAAAGCGGGTGCACTGTGAATTTTTGAAAGAAAATAAAATCAGGGTGTCGTCTTTATCGGAAACATAACACAACTGTGTGAAATTCGGATTCGCTTCATCCTTAAAAGGTATGCCCGGGCCTAACTTTGAATAAATATCCGGAGACGTGCAGTCTCCGATAACCAGTCCCAGGATTGTAAGGTTAGACTTATCTACTGTTTTATCTGCGGCCCGGGCTGCTTCCATCATATTGAAAAGCAGGCAAGCTAATACCAGCAAAAATGAAACAATCTTAAGCAGGGTCA
>Ga0265306_10000555_pt1 | contig 17918 bp, 13 predicted proteins | sample Helome_3_FD_192493 | JGI IMG/M metagenome (GOLD analysis project Ga0265306, IMG submission 192493) | Marine sediment microbial communities from subtidal zone of North Sea - Hel_20160420 (Illumina Assembly) | ecosystem: Environmental > Aquatic > Marine > Subtidal zone > Sediment ... | reverse complement strand
TATACGCCTCACCCAAAAAATTATATCCGTGAATGTCATCAATGTAACCATTCTTGTCATCGTCCACGCCATTCCCGGGACGCTCACGCTTATTGGTCCAGATTACATCATCAAGATCTTCATGATCCAGGTCAATCCCAGAATCCAGGACGGCAACAATAACTTTTTTGCCTTTTTTATTTTTAATAATATCGCTATAGGCTTTATTCAGGCTGATCCCCGGAATAGTATCCGAAATTAAATCTGCATGTCCCCAGGATTTGTTCTCTGCATCTGTGAGTTCAGATATTTTGAGCGGTACAACATCAATTTTTTCAATTGGGGTTAATACCAGGGCAGTACTGCCGCATCCGGCAAGTAAAACCATTGCGAGACTCCCGTAAAAAGCAGATTTTAAATTTTTAAAAGTCATATTAATCTATATTTAGTAATGTGTTTTTGAATAATAACTTCCCGGCGACAAGGCTACAAATGTTTCAATGCAACCCCTGTCTGCCATAGTAACATAACAATCAAGTCCCTTATCCCCGCCAAAAGCAATGTTAGAAGGCTTCCTGCCTTTTAAAACCACCTCTTCAAGAATCCTACCTTCCGGAGAAACTATAGCTACAGTTCCTTTGTCATAGCGGGTAAGATAAAGATTTCCTTGTATATCGCACCGCATTCCATCCAGTCCAAAATCCGTAAAAGATATAAATTTCTTTTTGTTACTTAGTTTTCCATTCTCCTGAATATCATATTTCCATACTATCCTTTGTACAGATTCATTTACATAAAGCGTTTTATTGTCAGGACTTACTTCTACACCATTAGTGGTACCCATATTTTCTTCCATTAACAGAATTTCCCTTTCCGGCGTAACCATCCAAAGCTTGCCTGTGTTTTCAGCCCAATTAGGATCACTGAGGTAAATTATTCCTCCAGGGCCAATGGCAAGGTCATTCGGTTGATTCATGGTTGAATCCTTTGCCCATACTTCAGGGATTTTTGTGTCTTTTTTTATTCTGTATACTTTATGGCCCAGATAATCTGCTATAAACATATTGCCATCAAGATCAAAACGTATGCCATTGCCAATACTACCTTCTGGCAAACCAATAAAAATTTCAGATTCCCCTGCTTTGTTTACCTTACCAATGGTGCCCTCCTTAGCAAAATTTACAGCAAAAAGTTCTCCGTCCGCATTCACAGCAGGCCCTTCAATGCCAGCGGTGAAACCGAATTCTGAAGTAAAATCTCTACTTATTCGCAGCTTTTCTTTGCAGCCGAAAAGAGTATAAATAAAAAATAAACCAAAGAGTATATTAATTATAAACCTCATTAAATGTATAGCTTTTATGAAACCTAACGCCCTTTTCAGTTTGTGTTACTGTGCATATTACATTATGCGCATCGTGCTCCATGAATAAATAAAAATTATTATCAGCAGCACTTTTCATAAAGGCTGCTTTTTCAGAAAGTGTTAGTAAAGGTCTTGTGTCATAACCCATAATATACGGCACAGGAATATGGCCTGCTGTAGGTAGTAAATCGGCCATAAAAACCAGGGTTTTGCCTTTGTAATTAATATGAGGAATCATCTGTTTGTCTGTATGACCATTTACCAGCAAAACACCAAAACCCAATTCTGATTTGTTTATATAGTGGCCATTGTCAATGTCTATAAATTTTAGCTGGCCGCTTTCTTCCATGGGCACTAGATTTTCCTTGAGAAAAGAAGCTTTTTCCCTTAGATTAGGATTAGTGGCCCAATTCCAGTGCTCTTTGTTGGTCCAGTAATGGGCATTTTTAAAGGCTGGCTGATATGCGGTATGATCCTTATTCCATTCGACGCTTCCGCCACAATGATCAAAATGCAAATGTGTCATAAACACGTCGGTAATGTCATCGCGGTGAAACCCTATCTTTTTGAGCGATGTATCAATGGAATAATTTCCCCAACGGTAATAATAACTAAAGAATTTTTCACTTTGCTTATCCCCCATCCCGGTGTCGATAAGGATAAGCCGGTTGCCATCCTCTATCAGAAGGCTCCTGGCCGCAATATCTATCATATTATTATTATCTGCCGGGTTGGTTCTATTCCACAAAGATTTAGGCACTACACCAAACATTGCGCCTCCGTCCAATTTAAAATTTCCGGTTTCAATGGGATATAAGTTCATTCATGTCTTCTGAGTCGGCTGCAAAATAACGAAAGCTCTAATTATAAACCCTAAAATTAATAGTTTTTAACAATCAGGGATAAATCTTTTTGTGCTGCACGAGAGCATGCAATTGCTGGCCAAAATAAATCATTCTTTTAATTTCCTGAACGCCCAGGAGTCGTTCTTTTTTTAAAATGAGTAAAGAAGAACCATTAGATTCAATATGATAATATGGATGGCTTTCAAGGAATAGCACCATTTCATCTGTGAAGAGTTTTAGAATAGCGCTTTCATTTTCACCACTTAGGTTAAAACGCCTGTTAAAATCAGGGTGGTTTTCTATAGATATCGCGTTAAATCCTGCAAGGGAATAAATTAATTGCAATAAGCCCTCCTTATCCAGAGTAAATACCGGGATATCTACATCTAATTGAATATGCATCATGGTGGTTTTGACAACTTCTTTTGCGATAAAAGCACCTTCTGTCCACTCGAGATCAAAGACGCTACAACCATTTTTAGTATCCTTTAAGAGATTATAGAAATAACCAACTTCACGGGTATGGAAAAAGACAAAATTCTCTAAAAAAGAAGTATTCGTGTTCTTTTTGGCTATATACTTCCAATCATAATCCCTGGCTGCTGCTTCAAGGTCTTTTTGCCTTTTTGTAAAATACCGCTCAATGGGTTTTAGCGCTGCAACGGGTAAAATCTTCCGAATAGCGAAGGGGTGAAAGGAATCTGCCTCATGCTTGTCCAACCCGATAAGTTCTATGCTTCCCCCTTTTTTGTCAAAAGCAGCTCCATAGTTTTCCAGACCTTCCAGCACCGTGTGATCCACAAAATTGCACATTGAAAAATCGACAACCAGATCCATACTTTCCGGCACTACGTCTAGTTTATTCTTTAGTTTGTGAAAATTAAGAAAGCTGCAGAAATATTTTATGCTCAAATAAAAGTTCCCTTCATCCTCTTCTTTGAAAAGGAGAATATTAGGTTTAAACAAATTACTAATGAACAGGGAAATACTTTTATTTATAATCAAATGAATGATAAAGGCAACCAGGATCCCTGCTGCTATTCCGGTAATCAGGTTGGTAAATAATGTGGTGATTAAAGTGGTCAAAAAGATTAGCACTTGTTCTTTCCCTATCCGTATAATTTTTCTAAAGGATTCAGGATTGGCCAATTTATACCCGGTATACACTAAAATGGCTGCCAGAGCTGCCAGGGGAATCCGCCTGAGCTGCTCTTGAAAAATAAGGACAAAGCCTACCAAAAACAGGGCGTGGAAGAAATTTGCAGATTTGTTGGTTGCCCCATTATTTACGTTAACCGAACTTCGGGCAATTACGGTTACCACATTAAGACCGCCTAATAATCCGCTAATAACGGTGGCCAGTCCAAGCGCTTTCAGGTCTTTATTTACATTAGATCTTCGCATTAACGGATCCAGCTTATCCACGGCCTTTATACTTAACAGCGATTCTATGCTTGCAATAAGGGTAATAGCGAAGACAGCAAGGATAAATTCGCTATCCATTATCTTTCCAAAATCAGGAAAGGCCAGATTAGTCAGGACATCATCAGGAATGGATACCAGGTAATCTACCGACATTGGATACGGTTTGCCAAGAAGTCCATAAAAGTAACTCAGACCAACGGAGAGAATTAATATCCACATAGGCGCTGGGATCAACTGAAAGTATTTATTCCTGATTTTAGAATAGAAAACCATGATTAACAGACTTACTAGTCCTATTCCTGAGGCAAAAAGCATATTAATGTCTGCAGTTTTTATCAAATCCACAAAGTCATTTGGGATTGTAAGCAATAACTCAATGATGGTTCCTGTCTCATTGTTATGGCCCACCATAATATGAAATTGTTTTGCCAGAATACCTATTCCAATTGCAGCAAGCATTCCCTGAATGGCTGAAGCCGGGAAGAAATTGGCCAAACGCCCCATTTTTAAAAACCCCAGAAGCAGCATCAATATTCCCGACAATACTATAGCTGCTAAAGTGAATAAGTAGCCCTGGTACAGATCACCCCCGCCGAGGGTACCAATTGCAGCTAACAATACAATAACCAGCCCATTACCAGGCCCGGCAATGGTAACTTTTGAACCCCCCAGCAAAGAAACGACTACCCCCCCAACAACTGCAGCGATTATGCCTGAAATAGGAGGAGCCTCACTTGCTAAAGCCAATCCCAGGCCCAGAGGTAGTGCAATAAGCGACACTACAAAGCCTGAAAAAATATTTTTAGACAGGGTTTGAAAAATAATACCGGTTTTGTTGGTTTTGGCGCTCAAGGTTATTTACGGATAATCAATAAATCGGTGGGTAAATCAGATAAAATGTATTCCAGGTCATGTCTGAAAATTCGATCTAACAGACCTGTCTTCTTAGGGGCGTTCATTACCAGTAAATCTGCTCGCACTATTTCGGCGTAATGGCCTATGGAATACCCTCTTTTTCCAAAAATACTTTGTGTTTTTATTTTGATGTTTTTTAAAAAAGCCTCTGGCAGACCTTTCAGGATTTTTCGAACCCTTGACTCTTCCCTGTTCTTTAGTTTTTCCTTCATGATATTTGCTTTCATTAAGGATCGATCATCTTCAACTGTAACATGAATTTCTTGTTGTCTAATCTCTTCAACAATGGTAATCTGTTGTGCGCCAAATGCATTAGCTGCATAGAACGCATCCAATATAGCTACGGGGGTTTCCGGCGCATCCAGGCCATTTACCACAATATGCTTGCATGGCACGCGTTCTGCCGAAGGTTTTATAAGCAACAAAACTGAACAATTTACTTTGCGGGTCAAATTTCTGGCTATACTTCCCACATAGAATTGATACATATTTTCATGCTGCAACGCACCAAGCACCAATAAGTCGATATTATATTTTGTACAGGCTTCCAAAATTACGGAGACTGGTTTTCCCTGTTCCCACTGAACTTCTATGGCATCATCCCGATAATCAATTTTTTCCAGCAGCGCATTCAGAATACTTAATTTTTTATCGGTTTTTTTTCCAACATGAAGTAAAATTAATTTGGCGTTAAAAAAATGCGCAATACGGGTGGTTTCCAGAATATTTATTTCCAGGGTAGGCGAAAACGCAAAACCGAATAGAATTCTCTTAAAAGGATGAGGATGCGTTTCCATTGTTATTATTTTGGTTCAATATAACACATTAAAACCTAAATTGATCAGGAAAAATACATTCCAAAGTTCTGAACCCTTTTGTAAGCATTATTACTATATGCGCGGTAATAGCAGATGTTTTTTTTATAGATCTATTACAGAACAATATTTATTTTAATCACTATTTTTAAGGCAAAAGTGAAAAGATGCTGGAACTTGCCGGGATAATAATTTTAGGAATCATTGCACAGTGGTTTGCCTGGCGTTTAAAATTGCCGGCTATCCTGCCGCTCATTCTAATTGGTATTCTTGTAGGCCCCATAGCCACTTTGTATACCGAGGACGGTTCTAAACTAATTGAGCCGGTCTGGAATGGCGAGAAAGGGCTTTTCCCGGGTGAGGGGCTTTACTATTTTCTTTCCCTTGCTATAAGCATTATTTTATTTGAAGGCGGTTTAACCCTTAAGCGTTCGGAAATTAGAAATGTAGGCCCGGTAATTACTAAACTGATTACAGTTGGTACCATAGTAACATTTTTTGCTGGCGGCGTTACGGTCCACTTCCTTTTTGACCTTAGCTGGCAGATTTCCTTTTTGTTTTCATCCCTTATTATTGTAACCGGCCCAACGGTTATTACACCTATCTTAAGAAACATTCCCTTGAAAAAGGATATTTCTGCAGTTTTAAAATGGGAGGGAATTTTAATAGATCCTATAGGCGCCTTGGTTGCCGTTCTTGTTTTTGAGTTTATTAGTGTGGGTGAAGGACAAGCCTATACAAAAACCGCTTTGATAGATTTTGGGAAGATATTGCTTTTTGGATCTACTTTTGGATTCGCTTTTGCCCACGCCCTTGCCTTTGTTATCAGAAAGAAATATGTGCCGCACTATTTATTAAATGTTGTGTCTTTGTCTGTTGTGCTTTTAGTATTTGTTCAATCTGATATAATGGCACATGAATCTGGCCTTCTTGCCGTGGTGGTTATGGGGATGGTTATGGGAAATATGGACCTGCCAAATCTTAAAGAACTGCTGTATTTTAAAGAATCTTTGAGTGTTTTACTTATCTCTATCCTTTTTATTCTATTGGCCGCAAACATCAACATAAGTGATATGGAGTTGATCTATAATTGGAGCAGTGCAATTTTATTCCTTGTGATTGTGTTTGTCATACGGCCTTTAGGTGTTTTCTTAAGTACAAGGGGATCCAGTTTAAAGTTTAAAGAAAAACTGTTTATCGGTTGGGTTGGACCAAGAGGTATCGTAGCTGCGGGAATTGCATCCCTTTTTGGTTCAAAATTACTTCAAAAAGGCGAACCGGGAGCTGAATATATTACCCCTCTGGTCTTTATGATTGTATTGGGTACTGTACTTTTAAATGCAACAACAGCCCGTTATTTTGCAAAAATGGTAGGGGTATTTCTAAAGCACTCTGAAGGAATTCTTATAGTAGGAGCCTCCAAAATGTCGAGGCTTATTGGCAATTATCTCAAGAAAAATAACAAACATGTCGTTTTAATAGATAATAACCAGGCAAATATTGATCAGGCAAAAAAACTAGGTTTAGAAGCAATGGTGGCCAATATTTTTTCCGATACGCTTACAGATAACATTGAACTTAATGATATGGGTTATCTGATGGCGCTTACCGGCAACTCTGAAATAAATGATTACGCCATAAATAAATTAAGAGATCAATTTGGCGAGAACGGCTCCTTTAGACTGGTAAGTTCTGAGGAAATGGACGATCCTGAAAAGAACCCTGAAGAAGGCCTTTTTTCACATACAGATGATTATGTAAAAATGATGGAAGCCACCAGGAGATACCCCGCTATTCATGAAATTGATCTTAAAAACGGAAAACATTACAAGCAATTGATAGACATTTCAAACGAGGACAATGATATTATCCCTTTGTTTATTAAAGCCCCGGACGGGAATATCCGGATCATTTCCTCATTCAGCGAAAGTTTTAACTCAATTACCGAGGGCTATAAACTCGCGTATTTAGGTAAAATGTTCGACATGGATAACATACTCTAGAAGAGGTAACACAATCAAATTGTGCTAATCATTCAATTTAAGAACGGCCATAAACGCTTGTTGAGGGATCTCTACATTACCTACCTGGCGCATTCTCTTTTTCCCTTTCTTCTGTTTTTCCAGGAGTTTTCTCTTTCTCGAGATATCACCCCCGTAGCATTTGGCGGTTACGTCCTTCCGCAATGCTTTAATGGTCTCACGGGAAATAATTTTAGCACCAATGGCAGCTTGTATTGGAATATCAAACTGCTGCCTTGGAATTAATTCCTTTAGCTTCTCACACATCCTTTTGCCTATATAGTGGGCGTTGTCAAGATGTACCAGAGCAGACAAAGCATCAACAGATTGTGCATTGAGCAAAATATCTACGCGGACCAGTTTAGAGACCCGCATGCCAATTGGAGTATAATCAAAGGAGGCGTAGCCTTTAGAAACTGTTTTAAGCCTGTCGTAAAAATCAAATACGATCTCTGCCAGGGGCATGTCGAAATTTAGTTCAACCCGTTCCGTGGTAAGATAGGTCTGATTGGTAATCTGCCCTCTTTTATCTATACAAAGAGACATTACATTTCCTACAAAATCTGCTTTGGTAATAATGGTGGCTTTTATATAGGGTTCTTCAACCCTTGCTACCGTAGATGGATCGGGAAGGTCACTTGGGTTATTGACAATGAGTGGGATATCCGGATTTTTTGTAGTGAAGGCATGGTAACTAACGTTAGGCACAGTAGTGATGACTGTCATGTCAAATTCACGTTCCAAACGCTCCTGGATGATCTCCATGTGTAGCATTCCCAGGAATCCACAACGAAAACCAAAACCCAGAGCTGCACTGCTTTCCGGGGTAAATACTAAAGAAGCATCATTGAGTTGCAACTTTTCCATAGAAGAACGCAGTTCTTCAAAATCTTCGGTATCTACAGGGTAAATACCGGCAAATACCATTGGTTTTACATCTTCAAAACCCGCAATAGCGTTTTTGGTCGGAGAGGCAGCGTCGGTAATGGTATCACCAACTTTTACTTCCCTCGCGTCCTTTATGCCTGTAATCAGGTAGCCTACATCGCCAGCCTTAATGCTTGGTTTAGGTACCTGCGCTAGCTTTAGAGTACCTACCTCATCTGCAAAATAAGTCTTGCCGGTTGCTACGAATTTAATTTTCTGACCTTTTTTTATAACCCCGTTTATTACTCTGAAATAAGTCTCAACTCCCCTGAAAGGATTATAAACAGAATCAAATACCAGTGCCTGTAAAGGCTCATCAATATTACCGCTTGGTGCAGGAATACGATCAATAATGGCAGTAAGAATATCTTTAATACCAATACCTGTTTTGGCACTGGCAGGGATCACCTCTTCGGGTTTACACCCCAATAAGTCTACAATATCATCTGTTACTTCTTCCGGACTGGCACTGGGCAAATCAACCTTATTCAAAACCGGGATAATTTCGAGATCATTTTCCAGGGCCAGGTAAAGGTTAGAAATGGTTTGCGCCTGTATGCTCTGTGCAGCGTCAACTACCAAAAGAGCCCCTTCGCAGGCCGCTATTGAGCGCGATACCTCATAAGAGAAATCTACATGACCGGGGGTGTCTATTAAATTAAGAACATAAGACTCGCCTTCATGTTCATATTCCATCTGAATGGCATGACTCTTTATGGTAATTCCACGCTCACGCTCCAGATCCATATTATCCAGAAGCTGTTCTTTCTTTTCCCTTTCCGTTACAGAACCCGTAAAATCTAACAGCCTGTCTGCCAAAGTACTTTTGCCATGGTCTATATGGGCGATAATACAGAAATTACGAATATGCTTCATTTTCTTACGCTGGCTATTTCAAATTGGCTGCAAAGATACAGTTTTCTGCTTCTTAATCCTGCCACTCTGCAATAAACAAGTTAGTATCCCGGGTTCCGCCATTATTGCGGTTACTTGAAAAAGCCAGGAATTTACCATTATTCGAAAATACCGGGAAAGCATCAAAAGTTTTTCCATGAGTAACCCGTTCCAAATTCTTCCCATCTATATCAATGAGGTAGAGGTTAAAAGGGAAACCTTTTTCTGCCTCAAAATTACTTGAAAATATAATCTTTTCGCCTGAAGGATGAAAGAAGGGACTCCAGTTGGCATTACCAAGAAAAGTTAGTTGCTTTAAACCACTACCATCCGCATTGCAAATAAAAAGCTCCATCTCTGTAGGCTGTACCAGCCCCTGGGCAAGTAGTTCTTTATATTCGCTTATTGCTTCATTGGTTTTTGGCCTTGAAGCCCTGAAAATGATCTTTGTGCCGCCTGGAGAGAAAAAGGCACCTCCGTCATAACCCAGCTCATCGGTTATTTGGATTACTCCTGTGCCATCTAAATTCATGGTATACAATTCCAGATCCCCGCTTCTGGTAGATGTAAACACTATTTTATCTCCCTGGGGAGAAACAGTAGCTTCTGCATCATAACCGGGTTCATTGGTAAGTTGTGTAACGATATTACCATTTAGATCAGCCACAAATATGTCGAAGGAATCATATACCGGCCATACATATTTCCCGTTTTTGCGCAAGGGAACTTCAGGGCATTCTTTGTTGGCCAGATGTGTCGAAGCATATACGATATGTTCGTTATCCGGAAGAAAATAGGCACAGGTTGTGCGTCCCATTCCTGTGCTAATCATAGGAGGTATGCTATCCCTGAAAGTCTCCTCAAATTTCATAAGAAACATCTGGTCGCACTGCATTCCCCATTGGGGATTGTTAGACTGAAAAACAAGTTTGCTATCGTCAAAACTCCAATAAGCCTCGGCGTTGTCCCCGCCAGCAGTAACCTGGCGAAGAGACTTAAAATGCCTTTCTTCTTTGTATATCAGGGTATCTGCACCTGCCATTACGGAGGTAGGGTTTTCCTTCTCAGGAAGTGGTTTTTTGGAATCGGTTTTACAACCAAAAAACAGCAATAAAAGGAAGAAGGACACTAAAGTTTTCATAGGATGTTTAATTTTGGACAAAATTAGACGCAAAACTGATGAAAAAAATAATTCTGGGAGTATTTTTTATCCTTGCCCTGGGGTGTAAAACAGAGCAACCCAAAATACCCTCTATGGAAGAAGAGGTTAAGGTCCTTGCGAGTGATGAATATAAAGGCAGAGAAACCGGAACCGACGAAGAACTAAAAGCCGCAGCATATATACGTGAACTTATGCTGGGAATAGGGCTCCAACCCAAGGGAAATGCAGGAACCTATTACCAAACTTTTACTTTTAAGCCAAAGAAAGACCCGCATCAGCAAATAAGTTTTCAGGAAACCGGCGACAGCACAATAACCGGCACCAATGTTATTGGTTTTATTGATAATGGATCTTCTAATACCGTAGTTATTGGCGCTCATTACGACCATCTGGGCTATGGCGGTGAAGGCTCGCTATACAAAGGCGAACCAGCGGTTCATAATGGTGCAGATGATAATGCCAGCGGCGTGGCGGTGTTGCTGGATTTAGCGAATAAGATAAAGGGTACGGAACTTTCTAAAAACTATTTGTTTATCACTTTTTCCGGAGAGGAAATGGGACTATTGGGGTCTAACTTCTTTACAAAAAACCCCACTCTGGATCTGAACAAGGTTAGCTATATGCTAAACCTGGATATGGTGGGAAGGTTAAGGGAAAATAAAACGCTTTCGGTGAGCGGCACCGGCACTTCTCCAATCTGGCCCCAGGTATTAAATGCTTCTAATCCCGGGTTTAAATTGGTTTTAAATGAATCTGGCGTAGGGCCATCTGACCATACCTCATTCTACTTACAAGACATCCCGGTATTGCATTTTTTTACGGGTCAGCATGAAGATTATCACAAGCCAACAGACGATGCGGAGAAATTAAATTATGAAGGGATGCGCCTGATAAGTTCCTATTTACTCAACCTAGTTAAGGAACTGGATGACAACCAGAAACTGGCTTTCAGAAAAACCAAAAACGAGAGCGAAGAAGTACCGAGATTCAAAGTGGCGCTGGGGGTAATACCAGATTACCTGTTTGATGGCAAAGGGATGCGTATTGATGGAATAAGTGAAGATAAACCGGCACAAAAAGCAGGGTTGCAGAAAGGAGATATTGTTGTTCAACTTGGCGATAGTACCGTTGTAGATATGATGAGTTATATGCGCGCCCTGTCTGCTTTTGAGCCCGGAGACACCACTTCGGTGATGGTGAAGCGCAATGACCAAACCCTTAAAGCGCCCATTACATTCTGAATTTTAAGCACTAAAGCTTTTTAGGAAGATGGAGTGCAATCACCCTATAGGGTTGGAAAGAATCACTTCCATTTAACGCAAACAATGTAAATATTTTTATAGCTTTGGCGAATAACCTACCAAACTGTGAGATTCCCCTTGCTATTCTTATTGGCGATATTTCCTTTGGTTCTGGTAAGCCAGACCTATGAGGTAACCGGTTCTGTAAAGGATTCTGACGGAAAACCCCTGCCATTTGCAAACGTTATACTTTTAAAAGCTTTAGACAATACCCAGCTAAAAGGAATTTCTGCAGATGAATCCGGGCGCTTTATCTTAAAAGGGATACCAGAAGACTTGTACTATTTGCAGGCAAAATACTTCGGGTATAAGTCTACCCTGGTTGCATTGGAAATAAAGAGAAACATACAAATTGGCGCCCTTGTTTTAGAGCCCGATAGTGAATGGCTGGATGAGGTGGTAGTAACAGGGCAGAAACCTACGGTAGAACGAAAAGCAGACCGGATTGTCTTTAATGTGGAAAACACGGTAATTGGCGAGGGAAACACCTGGGATATTCTGCGTAATGCCCCCGGGGTTATAATCGTTCAGAACAATTTGGAAATCAGGGGACAAACGGCGGCAGTTTATCTCAATGATCGTAAAATACAATTATCGCAGACCGAAATCCAGGATTTTTTGAAGGGGCTTTCCGGAGATATGATTTCCTCTGTAGAGGTAATCCCCAATCCTCCGGCCAGTTATGAAGCTGCAGATGGGGCCATTCTCAATATCCGTACTAAAGAGAATGTGGTACCGGGTTATAAGGGAAACCTTAGAGGACTATATACACAGGCATTCTATGCCAAATACAGCCTGGGAACCAGTCAATATTTCAAAAATGACAAGCTTAGTGTTTTTGCAAATTATGTGATCAACCCTAGAAAAGATTTTAAAGAAGTAAACAACCAGATTAATTTTATTAATGATCAGGGTGAGGTATTTGCCGACTGGCTTACGCTCTTAGACCAAACTACACGTTCTCAGGACCAGCAGGTGAACCTGATGCTGGATTATAAGCCCAGCGAACGCGATCTGTTGAATTTCACCTCCAACCTTAGCTTTTCTCCAAATAAGAATTATACAAACAAGCTCAATACCGTAATGCTAGACGGTTTTGGAGTTCTCGATTCCACGCTCCAAACCAATAGCGCCATTGAAGAAGACTTAACAAACCTTTCCTTTGATCTCAATTATGAACATAAACTAAAAAAAGAAGGCGCAAATTTAAAGGCGAACGCACACTATACCTATTATGAATTAACACGCCTGCAACAGGGATCCAGTGATTATTTTGATCCGGCAGGGGACTTTATCAGGAATTTTACGTTTGCTACCGACGCGCTTCAGGACATAAATATTTATACCGGGCAAATAGACTATTACACCCCTGTAAAGTCGGGTAGTTTTGAAAGCGGGCTTAAAGGCTCATGGATCAATTCTAAAAGCGGGATTGATTATTTTGATGTAAATGATAATCTGCCCCCCTTTGATATTGCCTTGTCTGATAATTTTATATACCAGGAAGAGGTTTATGCTGCCTATGCCAGTCTTTCCCAGGATTGGGAAAAATGGTCCCTCATTCTTGGACTGAGGGCGGAACAAACCAATGTAGAATCGAATTCTGAAATTTTACAACAAATAAACACACAGAACTATTTTGAACTTTTCCCGTCGCTATTCCTTACCCGCAGGCTCGACCCGGATCACAGTCTTTCGTTTGATTACAGCAGGAAGCTAACCCGCCCCAAGTATTCAGACTTAAACCCATTTCTGTATTTTCTCAATGAAAATAATTACTATCAAGGGAACCCAAATTTAGTCCCCAACTTTAGCCATAATTTTAATTTAAATTTATCGATCAAGGATACCTATTTCATAGACTTGTATTACAGGGATAACGGACGTTATATAAGCATGTTAAGTTTCCAGGATAATGAAAATCAGACCCTGAGACAGATCAAGCAGAATGTGCAGAAGAGCACCTCCTATGGCCTGGATTTCACAATTTCTACTTCTGTTACCCCGTTTTGGGTCGTTTATTTTTATAACTCACTTTTTTATGAAGATGAGACCTTTTTGGCCGAGGAAAGTACTGTTGATACTTATACGAACAAGGTTACCGGTTATTACGGTTATCTCAACAATTCATTTACACTCTCTGAAGACAGGAGTTTTACCGGGGAAGTTTCTCTGACCTATTTAAGCGGGTTCCTGTTTGGGTCCTATAAGGTATCCGAAAGCATTGTAATGAACGTTGGATTGCGTAAAACTTTATGGGACAACAGGGCTGTGGTTTCCCTTTTGGCAGAAGACCTTTTCAACAGGGCAAATGCAACATTTACTACGCGCTACGCCAATCAGGATAATTCTTTTTTAGAGAACACTGAAACACAGTTTATACGTCTGGGCTTTACCTATAACCTGGGCAATTACCGGCTTACTAAAACGGAACGCGGCATAAAGAAAAGCGAGTTACAACGACTTGATAGCGAATAAATTCCCAATAGTTACTTCTTTATTTTTAATTTTGTCGCGCTAAATGTATGCAGATGCCAAAAATCGGCGATATAATTTTACCGGAATTTCCTTTGTTACTTGCTCCCATGGAGGATGTGAGCGACCCTCCCTTTCGCGCCCTGTGCAAGGAGCAGGGGGCAGATTTGGTTTATACCGAGTTTATATCTTCGGAAGGACTTATACGCGATGCCGCCAAAAGCGTAATGAAGCTCGATATCTATGAGAAAGAGCGCCCAGTGGGGATTCAGATTTTTGGCGCCAACCTGGATTCTATGTTGCGTTCTGTAGAGATCGTGGAGAAATCTAAACCAGATATCATTGATATAAATTTTGGTTGTCCGGTAAAGAAAGTCGTGAGTAAAGGCGCAGGTGCGGGAATTTTAAAGGATATAGATTTAATGGTCTCCCTTACCAAGGCTATGGTTAAGCATACCCATTTACCAGTTACCGTTAAGACGAGGCTGGGATGGGACCACGATTCCATAAGAATTGTTGAAGTGGCAGAACGGCTTCAGGATGTGGGCTGTAAGGCCATTGCTATCCATGGCAGAACACGGGCACAGATGTATAAGGGAGAGGCAGACTGGGCTCCAATTGCCCGGGTAAAAAACAATCCACGAATGCATATTCCTGTCTTTGGTAACGGGGATGTAGATACGCCGGAAGCAGCCAGAACTATGCGCGATGACTACGGACTCGATGGCGCTATGATTGGACGCGCAAGTATTGGCTATCCCTGGTTTTTTAACGAAGTAAAACACTATCTGAAGACGGGGTCACATCTTTTGCCTCCAACAATGGAAGAACGGGTACAGGCTGCTCGCAGGCATTTGCAGATGGCCATTGACTGGAAAGGGGAGAAGCTGGGTGTTTTTGAAACCCGGAGGCATTACACCAATTATTTTAAAGGGATACCCGATTTTAAGGAATACCGTTTGAAAATGGTAACCAGTGATGAAGCCCCGGATGTTTTTGCCGCCTTTGATGAGGTCCTGGAGAAATTTGGGAACCACCAGTTCGTATAGTCTCAGGCAAGTAGTTTTTTGGTAACCCTGCTGCTTGCAATTTTAGAGGCAATCATTCCCAACACCACAATGGTAGCCAGTACAATTAAGACATTCATTAGCTTGTATTCTACAGGATAGGCCAAAGAGGGAGTTATTTTTAACCACCCAAAAGTGAGTTGAGACCAAATAAGAACGGAGGCCAGAAACAAGCCTATAATTCCGCCAAAGCTGGTAACCAGAATTCCCTGAACAAAATAGATGCGCCGTAATTCCCGGATGGTAGCCCCAAGATTATACAGGGTTTTGGAATTCTGCTGCTTATCCAGGATCATCATTATAATTGCGCCCACTACATTAAACAATGCAATAATCAATACCAGGGTAAAAATAAGATAGGTAGCCAGGTTTTCGGTATTGAGCATCCGATACAAGGCATTGTTCAGCTGCCGCCGGTTTCTCAGCACTACTTTATCGCCAAGCGCGGCAGTGATCTGGTTTCTAACTTCGGCCACATCTGCCAGGGGATCCAGGTCAAAATTAATACCGGAGATCTGGGTATTGTCTTTTTCCAGGATTACCTGGGCCAGGGCAAGTTCTGTAAAGACGTATTTTTTATCCAGGTTTTCCTCAAGGGCATAAACACCGCTTACCACCACAGGCATATCATTATATGGTTTTGCACCTAAGTTTTGCTGAGATAGTGATCCCTTTCCCGGTTTAGGGGCCAGTATTCGCATGGGGTCCTGGTAATCGTTAATGGTAAGGCCAAGTAAACTGGCTATACCCAGGCCCACAACGGTCTGTTGGTTCTTCAGGGCCCAATTTCCCCAGTAGATAGCGCTATCTACCTGTGTAACTATCCTATAGGCGGTATCTACCCCTTTTATATATGCCACGCAACTTTTTTGTTGGTGCGTAAGGTATACCTGCTCTTCCAGTTCTTTGGAATAGGAAGCTATCCCGGCTATTTCTAAAAGCTTTCGTTCTTCTTCGGGGCCCAGGCTAAAAAACTTTCCGTTTTGGGCAGTCGCTTTTAAGTCGGGGTCAAAGAGGTTGCTAAAGGATAGGCTAAAGGTTTTAAGTCCGGAAAAACCGGATAATACAATAAAAAGTGCCGCAGACCCTATGACGATGACCAGGAAGGTTATAAAATTAATAATGTTAACCGCGTTCTGGCTGCTTTTAGAGCGGACGTATCTTTTTGCGATATAAAAGGGAAAATTCAAATTAAGTGATTATTTGAAATTTAATTCATTGCTTTTTTGTGATTCCTTTTGCGTACCAGGTTGTTAAAATTTTAAACCATAGCCCTGCTATCCTTAAAAATTTTGCCTGGTAATCCATCAAAAGTAATCTATAAAAACTCCAACAACAAAACTCCAAACAATCACTAAGATTTTTTTCTACGGGGTAGCAGCTCCGGGTTGTCTATGGGATTTTCATCGCCTTTTAAAGATTTATCTATGTTGTCTATATAATCGAGGGAATCATCTATAAAAAAAGAAAGTTCCGGGATGCGCCTTAGCTGATGTTTGGTACGCTGTGCCAGTTGGTGTTTTATAAGGGGTTGATTAGATCTGATCCCTTCAAGGAGTTCATCCGCTTTTTTTGTAGGGAAGATGCTCACATAAACCTTGGCAATAGAGAGGTCTGTAGTTACATATACTTTGGAGACAGAAATTAGTGTTCCATGCAGTCCGCCATCTGTTGCGGCACGCTGCAAGATTTCGGCAAGATCTTTTTGGATTACCCCTGCAATTTTTTTCTGTCGTTGTGTTTCCATAGGGCAAAAATACGTACTTTAGAGGGTATTAAAAAACAATCGTAAACCAATTGGGAATCCATGAATAAAATAGAACATATAGGCATCGCCGTTAAGGATCTGAAGGGCTCTAAAGAGCTGTTTGAAAAGCTTTTTGGAACAGAGCAATACAAGGTAGAGGAAGTGGCCTCAGAAGGGGTAAAAACCTCATTTTTTCAGGTGGGCCCCAATAAGATAGAATTGCTGGAAGCCACCAAAGAAGACAGCCCTATTGCCAAGTATATTGAAAGGAAAGGCGAGGGCATACACCATATTGCCTTTGAGGTAGATGATATTGAAAAGGAAATAGCGCGTTTAAAAGGCGAAGGTTTTATAGTGTTGAATGAAACGCCCAAAAAAGGGGCAGACAACAAGCTGGTAGCTTTTCTGCATCCAAAAAGCAGCAATGGGGTTTTGGTAGAGCTATGCCAGGAGATAAAGGTGCCTGCGAAGTAATACCTCGTTTATTTTTGGAGCTGCTCCCGGCTGTTAAAGGAACATGCAATGGCAGAAATTGGCAAAAAAGAAGAAAAAATACAATGGCTGATTGGTGAAATTTCTGCCATCATAGAACGTTTGGAGCAATTCGAGGCCAAAACTTCGGCCGAACTTTCCGAGGTCCATCCCAATTTTATGAAAAGTGCCCGTAATCTTATCCATTACCGCGCGCTTCGTAGAGAAGATATAAGGCCAATCCAGAAAAAACTTGCAAATCTGGGGCTCTCCCGGCTAGACAAACCTGAAAGCCACGTTATGGCAAGTTTGTTGGCCAGTAAGGCCATCCTGGAGGGCTTTCTGAACAATGAACCCATTAAAAAGCCCAAGGCCCAATTAACTTTTAAAAAAAGTAACAGGCTGGGTAAATCTAACGCCAAGGCGTTATTGGGATACCGTTCTAAGGGAAGACGGACCCGTATAATGGTTACCCTGCCCACGGCAGTTGCCTATGATTACCAGTTGGCGC
>Ga0265306_10000554_pt1 | contig 17924 bp, 16 predicted proteins | sample Helome_3_FD_192493 | JGI IMG/M metagenome (GOLD analysis project Ga0265306, IMG submission 192493) | Marine sediment microbial communities from subtidal zone of North Sea - Hel_20160420 (Illumina Assembly) | ecosystem: Environmental > Aquatic > Marine > Subtidal zone > Sediment ... | reverse complement strand
TATCAAACCTGTGATATTGTCAACGCCATGAACAAAGATTCGGGCGTGGAATTGAGCCGGCTTAAAGTGGATGGCGGAATGGTGACCAATGAAGTGCTAATGCAGTTTCAATCCGATATGTTGAATGTACCGGTTATACGTCCGAAGGTTGCCGAAACCACTGCTCTGGGTGTGGCCTATGCCGCCGGCCTGGCGGTGGGGTTCTGGTCGGGTCTGGACGAACTGCGCCGGAACTGGGCCGAGGACAAGATCTGGCATCCGTCCATGGCGCCAGCTGCCAGGGAAAAATACTACCGGGAATGGAAAAAGGCCGTGGATCGCACCTTCAATTGGATTGAATAGTTTGTCGAGTTGATTGGGTTAAAGACCTCGGGACCATGGGAAAATCCCGGCAGGATGCCGCTCCCACAGATTTCAAATCAGAATCGGTGCTATTTGCTGTGGGGTTAAATCGGCGGTCAAGCGGCATCTAAGTTGCTTTGAAGGGAATGAATGCCGGATTCAACCGAATCGACAATTGCAAAGGTGCCCTGAAAGCGATTGCCCTCAAAGATCTCTTTGACATATCCATTCAAGGCACACAAGGCCACCTTGCCCCGTTTCTGATTTATCTGCTTGACGGCCTTTAGAATCACCCGCAGGGTCGGGCTCCTTAAATATTCAAGGCAGCCCAGATCAAAAAGAATTCGCCGTTTGTCACTTGCAACAATTTTTTTGATCGCTTTTTCAAGTTCCGGTGATAACTCAGTTCCCATCCGGCCTTTGATGGTGATGCAGACAATCCCGTTTTTTTCTGCTTGATAAATTTCCATGGCGACGCTCTTTCATTTTCTTATCCAGGTATGAGCCGACCCCCGGCTCACCAGAAGGTCGACTCTAACCCGGCAGTTTTTGTTACAGTAGGCCCTTGTGGACTTGACTGCGCGATTCGGTTTTGGCCCGAATCAAATGCCGACTATTGCACTATCTCCACCAACTCCATCTCTTTCTCTTTCTCTTATCATCGTCGTCATCGTCATCATCGTCATCGTCGTAGTCGTCATCACAGCCCACGTAGCCACTCCAGACGATTTCAAGGACTTGGTCTGCCACCACACCAACTCCGGGGCAATATATTTTAACATCCTCTCCAAGATCACAGGCACCTTCTGCTGGATTCGTGTCGTTTATTTCTATACAGCCCGACCATTCTCCTTCATCAAACCCCACAGCCACGATTTCTCCGCGATCCACGGCATCCGGGGGGGCTATCTCCTGAAAATACTTTGCGCCAATCAGGGGGGTTCCCGGCATTATAATGCCGGGCTTTGCAATTACACCATCTGGATTACCCATTGGTGGTTTGCCCGCTTCCCATGATCCCGCAGGATCCGCGCCACCTTCACAAACATCATTTTCATCAAAGCCGTCAGGGCAGTCACGGGAGTCTTCCCCAAAGTAGACAACATCATTGGTCCTATTGCATATGGCAAACCAGTTTAAAGAGATTTCGATCGTCACCCAATCATCTCCCACGTTTTCCCGTTCAAGTGCGCGTTCTTCTACCACTCTGGTTTTTATCCAGCGCGTGCGACCGTCGAGTTCGAGTTTGATCCATTTTGTGTCGCACTGAACTGTGATCTCCTCTCTGACGAAAGTACTCTCCCCTGTATCCTCATCTTCCTCTACTCCTTCAAGGACCTTGTAATAGCCCGGTTTGAGAATGAAATATGGATTTACCCCATATGTTTTGAAACCCCCACAATCCTGAAAACGGAACTCTGTGGTGAAGTCAGCATCATCAGTGCAACCATAAATACAGCCATCTACCCCAGGGGTGCATGGTTCAGGTTCTTCTTCAGCGATTGCACCCGGTAGTCCGATGCAGAGAGACAGAATAAATACGCACCCTAAAACAGAAACTGCAGACCTTGACAATGGTTTGAAAATCATAAAAACCTCCTTTCGTTGTAGTTTGTGGACCCTATGGTAGTTAAGGACGCCAGGTTGAAGTTGGTTTTTTTAATATCAAAGATTTCTTACGGCAAGATTACGGAAACGTTATTATTTGGTAATGTGCGAACCAGTGATGACCTTTGTCTATTGTTAGGAAAAAACAAAACGTAGGGTCGGCCTCTGCGCCGACCCGATTGAGGCGGGCGCTGAGGCCCGCCCTGAGGCTCCTGTGCTCAACGCATGGGATGGGGCTCCCTTTGCCTTCTTCAGTACCAACATCAACGGGCAAAGGGAGTCCCCCCGGAATCTGACCCAGGTTGCGCGAAAGCACTACTCGGCTGTCTCAAAGAATAACAGACTGATCGTCTGATTATCGCTCGCCTCGATGGCCAGGATTTCAAGCTCATACTCGGTGCCTGCATCGAGGAACTCCGGTGGTACGGTTATACTCGTAGTCTCAGCTGAGACGTCGACGCTATAAACGCGCAAAGGATCCTCTTTTGTGACGATGACCTGGTAACCGACAATATCCACCGGTACCTGTGGCGGATTAAATGCTGTGGTCATTGTAACAGGCTCCCAGCTAATGATCGTCTCGTCAGGATTAACCATGTCGCCTTCCTCGGGAGAGAGAATAACAGGTCCGGAAGGAATGATGTGGGTGAGCATGGTCTCGCCGTCCTGCTCGATTCCATCGATCGTTACGGTCTCGAACTCGTATTCACCCGCCGGGAAACGAGCCTTAAACTGTTCAAGTGAGCGCTCGTCAAGTGACGGCTCGGCGCTCTCGAAGAAAAAATCACTCAGGCCCTGCATTTTCAAATTGCGTCGAGGTCGCAGATCAAGGATCTTACGTCCGTCTGGCCTGTAGGCACTGAGCCTTTTGTAAGGTTCCCCGCCCAACACAGCCTGGACGCCGATATCCTCATCGGTTTCGTTGAACTCGATAAAAAATTTGAGTGTCGCAAGGGTAAGTTCACCCTCGTCATCTTCGGCCCAACCCTGCGGGATGGCGGCACCCAAGATGATTGCGACCACAGGGGCCAGAAGAACAGCCAGCAACCGCATGCGTCTCATCATTCCGTTCGATTTTTCTCTAATCGTTGTTGAAAACATATATACCTCCTTCGGATGTGGTTTGTGGACGCCCCAGGATTTAAGGAGTCCGGGTTAATGTTGATTGTTTAAATATCAAAGATTTCTTACGGCAAGATTACGGAAAAGTTATTGTTTCGTAATGTGGGATCCAGTGATGACCTGAGCTATTGCATGGGTAGGAAAAACCAAAACGTAGGGTCGGCCTCGTCTCGACTGAGCTCGCCGAAGTCTGCGCCGACCCGGATACGGCGGGCGCTGAGGCCCGCCCTACAGCTAAAACGAAGGAAGGGTTGAAGAGAGTGTCCTAAGAAATTGATACAGCATTTTGAATTGCAAGACGGATCAATAGATGAAATTGATGGTGTAATGATCGTTTTTAACTTCGCGAAACAGATTAAAAAAAGCGTATTTTCTTACACTGAGCCCGGCACCGACCATTAGTTGATAATGCCCACCCTTCTTCAATTCCTTCAACGATATGACTTCCACGTCGTTAACTTCGGAAATATGCAGCCGGGCTTTTTCGAAATCCTCAATGTAGGTTGGACGCAGTATGCCCCGGGAACGGATTAATTTATAGACTCTTTTGATGGCATCGTAACGGAGCTCGTGAATGGCGGTTGTACCGGCTACTTTGGTGTCAAACCAGAAGTCATTCACTTCATAAAGGCTAATTGAAAAGGTAAAGCGAACCGGCACTCCGGTAAGTACCGCCGCCTTCATTTCAGGGGTAAACTCGCTGTCAATCTTCAAGTCAACCTGCAGGGTATCCTCGCTGTTTTTTATAACCAGATGGGTAATTTCAACCTGGGGTCCAAAGGCCGGGACCATCACCGGAAAAAAAATCCCTGAGAGAAGTAATAAGATATACAATCCAATCAGTTTCGATGAATTCATTTTCTGATCTTTGAAGTATATGCTAATTCAAGCCCTGGACAGTCATCGGCTTGGCTGGAACCCACCTCTATGTTTCGTTTTTGCCGGAGGCGAGCCCCGCATCCATTCTACGATATATGGTGCATGACCTCCCGGAAGCGGGATTGGTCAATAAACTTCCAATATTCAGGCTCATCACGGGGCGGCATAAAATTAATGCTCATCCAATTCCGGCAGAGTTCCACCTTGGCCGCGCATTGTTTAACACCATTCCATTACAAATTTAGATGTGAAATCCCGCTACAAGCGGGGCCATTAACCCAGATTCACATTTTTTGGGATGGGTTCCATTACGATTTTAATCATAAGTAAGAAAACTTTATCAGAAGATTATCCGAATATTACGATTTAGTAATCTTGAAGAGGTTAAAGGCGGAAATTCACTCGCAGGTTTGGTAGTGTAACTGCGGAAGAGTTGGTGGAGATATACGGAGTTAAGGTCTAAAGGCATTTCCGCATGCGGCGGAGTAAGGTTTGATCTGTCAAACAACTAACCTTTGAACCCTGAACGGTGAACCCTGAAACCTTTTACTGAACAAAACTCAGCATAAAGGTGCTGCCTTTATTAACAGCACTCGTGACGCTGATCAAACCATTCATCGCATCCGTGTAGGCCTTTGCCAGACTGAGGCCCAGGCCGACCCCACCCTGGGGCCGGCTTCTGTCGCAACGGTAAAAACGCTCGAAGATATGCGGCAGATCGTCGTCGGAAATACCGACGCCGGTATCATTAAATATAATTTGTATCTTGCCATTTCCGGCGGTGGCCGAAACGGCAATTTTTCCCTGCTCAGGGGTATATTTAATTGCATTTTCCAGTATATTGGTTACGACTCGCTGCATCTTCTTTTTGCCGCCCAGAAACGGCAGGACATCGGGAAGACTGTATGTCAACTCGATTCTTTTCTCGTCGGCGATCGGACGGAAAAGTTCACAAGCCTCCGATATGATGGTGACCACGTCAAATTCTTCATCCGTTGTGCCGTTTACGCCCGCTTCAGCTTCGGTAATGTCCAGCATAGTATTGATCATCTCAATCAAGCTGTCACATTCCTCAATCGTGTTGATGGCCATGTCCTTGTAGTCTTTAATGGATTTCTCATCCGACAGTGTCATTTCAGCTATGCCGCGAATCCGTGCCAGCGGACTTCTGAGATCATGGGCAATGTTATCGTTGATCTCTTTCATGGATCGCAACAGAATCTGGATGCGATCCAGCATTTGGTTGAATGTGGCGCCCAGCCGTTCGATCTCCTTGAACCGGCCTTTTACTTCAACCCGCCGGTCATATGATCCCCTGGATATATCTTCGGCGGTTTGGGTGACATCCGCCATGTCGTTCAGGGCTCGCTTTGCCAAAAACCAACCGATAACAGCTGAAGCAATTATCAAAAAACCGGTCAGGACGGAAAAGAGGTTTCGAAAAATTTCCAGATATTCATCGGCTTCTTCAAGGGATTCACCAATTTGCAAAATGGTGTCAGACCCGATAACGGCAGAGATCATGCGGGCCTTATCATCATCTTCGGCAAGGGTGACGGTCTGAAAAATATGATTAATTTGATTGCCCTTTAACTCTCCAACGACACCGGTTTTATCAACAGGGCCCCAGGCTGACATATCCGATGAGGCCAAAAGGTTACCTTTAAAATCAAGAACTCGAAAAAATTCTTCCTCCGGGTCCTCTGCTTCTGCTTCTTCTATCAGCTTTATATTGAGGCCCTTCAAACCCGATTTGGCCAGATATTCGGAATAATATTCGACATCGTCCAGTAATTCTACATCCTTTCGATCCATCGTCACCGAATAGATCTGGTAGTAAAACACCATAAAACTTAGAACAGCTAATAAAGTAAAGGTTACCGCATACAGAACCGTCAGGCGAAATAAGAGGGAGTTTCCCAGACTTTTAATTTTCTTTAAGTACATAACCAACCCCTCGGACGGTATGAATCAACTTGGCGTCAAAGTCTTTATCAATTTTATCCCTCAGATAACATATGCGGGCTTCGACAACATTAGTCTGAGGATTGAAGTTGTAATCCCAGACATGTTCCATGATCATTGTTTTTGAGACGACTCGACCGTTATTGCGCATGAGGTATTCGAGCAGAGAAAATTCGAGCGGTTGCAGGTCTATCTCCCGGCCGGCCCTGAAAACTTTGCGGGAGTGCAGGTTTAATGTCAGGTCGGCAATCTTAAACTCGACCGGTGAACTGGCCCGGGATGATCTTCGCATCAACGCCTGAACCCGGGCCAACAGTTCGGAAAAGGCAAACGGCTTGACCAGGTAATCATCGCCGCCGGTTTGCAGACCCTTAATGCGTTCATTCAGGGTACGTTTGGCGCTTAAAATGAGCACCGGGATATCAATTTCCTGCTTGCGCATTTCTTTGATAATGGCCAATCCATCGACGGTCGGCAGCATCAAATCGATAACGGCCAGATCATAGGGTTCGGTTAAAGCAAGGTGTAAGCCGTCCTCGCCGTCAATGACATGATCCACGGCAAACCCGGCCTCCGTCAAACCGGTTCTGACAAACAGTGCAATTTTTTTGTCGTCTTCAACCAGCAATAGTCGCATAATTTAGGCTCATTTATATGAATTTTTTTTGTTACGATAGTCATTCCAACACAGTCAGCAAATTTCAATTGCACATTCTTTGGCGGAACATATCGAATATATAGCTTTTTTCTCTCAAATTGTCGCCTGTAATTACGCAGTCTGCTCTTATCTTTCTATTTATAATGCGTATATATGAATTAGCAAATCAATATTATGGTATGATTACTAAAACATTATCATATGATAATCTATATTGTTCCCTTCTAGCGGTTGTCAAAAAAATGTTCCGTTATTCGAACGTTTTTTTTACAACCACTTATGCCATCCTGCGTATTTCGGACTTTATTTTTGAAAAGGGGTATAATTATAGATGCGGACTGAAGCTGGGTAGTGGTCGCAATCCTGTCCTTTCAAAGCGTTCTAAGAACACTAAATGCCAGCGGCGGTTGCTTGATCGTAAGGTTGTCCGTGTTCTGTCGGCAGAAACCAGTTATCACGCTCTAACAGCTCAATATGACTGGGTTTTGACCATTAGGGCATAGCGGTGGCCGGAGCCTATGATAGACAGCCGGGGACAGGCTATAATCTTTGCACCATGCGCAGCTGCAACTGAAGCGACCTGGGATACTGTCATTGTCAGTTTAGGTTTTGAATTCCGAAGTCGGCGTAGGGTATTTTTGATTGAATGAAAATCAAAAAAGGTCATAACAACATACCGCCTGGCTACCCGCAATAGCTCTGCGAGCAAATCTTCTCTTTGTTTGGAAGTCGGCAGATGATGCGATAATCTTATACATACCGCAGCATCCACACTGGAGTCTTGCAAGGGAATGCGAAATGCGGATGCCGTCATCCATATCTGAGGTATTTTAAATTTTTCTTTGGTCATTGCATACAAAATTTGTCCCAGTCCGACATCTGCTTGAATCAACAGGTCCGTTGCATTTACCAGCTGAGGGCTGATGCGGCCACCGCCGCAGGGAATTTCCAACATTGTGGCACAGTGCTTTTGCTGTCCCAACAGGCGCTGGAGAATTTGATATTCCCGTATTGTGCTTAATCGTTTCAAAGGCTTTCGATCATACTTTAGATTGTAATTTCTGGCTTTCTCGAAATCCTCGTATCGTTGTTCATAATTATTTTTTGATATCTCAGCGACTTCTTTTAAAGCCGCGTCGTCGTTTTGATAAATGGCAAACTGCGGTATGTTCTCATGTATCGGGTATACCCGTTTACAATTTGTACAGGTGATATCATGTTGCTTAACTTGGAGTCCACTTCGACAGGCAGGACATATGAGAATATTATTGATTTGCTCCAAATGATTCATTAATTATTTCTTTCTAATTTTATAATGTTTCCACTCTCATAAACATATTGAAACGGCAAAATTTGTGAGTTGGTTTAGCTTTAATACCTACGAGTTTCTACGATATCGAAAAATCCCTGTCAATGCGCCCCTTTATCTAATTTAGTTAATATCGCTAAGAAAAATACCTTGACCTTCAGTGCATTTTTAATTCGTTTCTGCTTGCGGCTATATGATTGATAATGTCTGGCATCCTGGTAAAATTTTTGAATGTTTCCTTTGCCAAGGCCGTACTGAACAAGATATGGTTGACAGTAACCTATGCCTAAATCGCTTTCGCAGTTTCTGATCAGTTTGAGGAGGTCATGCCAGGCAATCTTTTTACCTAATATAGAACTTGAAAATAACCATGCACGGGCTAAATCGATAATGTAAAATTTTGTTTGAGCCTTCCCCGTAGCGTCGATCAGGATATTTTTTGTGCTAAAGGCACCATGATAAACTCCGCATCTATGCATATTGCAAACCGTTTGAAATAAAGATCCCAAATCGATATCTTTAATAAATAGCGACTTTGAAGCCAGAAAAGCCTTCAGTGATATTGTATTTGGAATCTGACGGGTGCACAGTATCTCGTAAAAGCCATACTCTTTGCAATAACCGCAGGTCCAAAAAAGCGGTTTGCTGCAAGGAATTCCCTTGCGGTCCAAATGTCGAAGAATCCTAAACTCGCGTTGAGCCCTAAAAGTTATTATTTTTCCACGTATAAAATTAGCAATGCCCCTTCGGTAGTACATTTTCACGATGGCCGGAGTAGCATCTTGTAATTGCTCAGACCAAATAAGGCATTTTGCTTCGGCTTTAATAATTTTGTCAGTATCTATTTTATAGGGCCAAACAAAAGACTCCGTCCTTGATGGCCACCTGAACCACGTTTTCATAGTATTCTGTCAGATCTTAGTTAATAAAAGTTTGGGTCAAGCATCCGGTCCAATACAAATGCTATTGAATTATATTCAACTCGGGCACAGACTTAAAGATTTTGGGTACTTTTACAAATACAGGACCCGCAAGGCTCCATTGAGGCTTAACCACCGGCCAATATGACAATTATCCGGCTTTAGGGTCGGAATTTTTTATAAAGAATATATTTAATTGTCGGCTGCCGATGGACCTTTTGATAGCCAAGCGGCACCTTGCAATTGCTGCTTTTATCAATAACAAGATATTCGTTTCCCATTTTGGGTGTCACACTGACTTTGTAATATCGCTGCATATCGGCAAAAAGCCAACTATGGAAAATCATATCTTCGGGGCAAGCCGATACAGTAATCCGTGCCGGCAGCTGGATGCCCCGTAAATAAAAATCCAGGTAAAACGGTCGCCGTTTGGCATCGTGGTCTTTGAAGTAAAGCATACTGGAAACAGCCGCAACAAAAAAAAGGACTGAAACTATGGCTACACCAAATCGAATTCTTGGTATGGTTTTTAAAATCGATTCGATCTTGTCGGCGATATTATGAGTCACAAACGCCAGGCTCAAAACATAAAATGGATAGGAATGGAAGATGTAGCGATTGTGCTGACGAGTGCTGATGAGAAACGGCAAACTGCTTGCCAGCGCAATGAGTAAAGTAAATAGAGCCTGCCGGTTAAATCGAATTTGCCGGAACGGCACCCGGGTTAGCGCCATCAGGACTACGGCGAGTGAAACCGGGACGGCCATTTCAGCTGCCCAGCGTTCCACCAGGTACCAGTGGGTGTCTCCGGCGGCTCTTTCGCCCGCCAGACTTAACACGACCTGGGCCTGCCAAAACCCTTTCCAGAAGTCCTGGCTGTCCGGGAAAAAATAAAAGGTTGCCATTAAAACAACCGTAAATGTGACAACTGCCAACAGGGTACTGACGATCGCTTTGGATAATTTTACTTTTAAAGCCAGCCATGTAATGCCCGGAACGGCAAAAGCAAAGAAGGCCACAGGTCCTTTGGCGATAAATCCGAGATAAATCAATAAGCCGGACAGCAAGCTGAAAAAAATCACCGTATATTTATTGCCGATCACACTGCGATAGGCACCATAAGCTGCTAAAATTGCCAAAATGGCATATGTATTGACGAGACGATTTACCTGCAGCGTGTAGGTAAAAAGCGGAAGAGACACCAGCAGCAAAATCGGCCACCAGTTGCCCAAGGATGGAAGCTGAAAGTCGCGGCGAACTCGCTGCCAGAACAGGGCCGTGCAACCCAGAATACCCAGGCCGGCAAATAAGCCGTAAAAGGATTCAAGATAAGGTCCGTCCCCGAACAGTTTAAAAAAAATTGACTGGATCCAGTACACAAGTGGTGGATGTTCATGAAAGACCGGATGTCTAATGTCATCGTGATAGGGTTTCCAGAAGGTACCCCAACCGTCCGCCAGATTTCGGGCAACACTGCCATATTGGACACCGTCACCGTGTACCCCCAAGCGCATGAGCTTGTAGCCGAGCAATAAGAAATAGAGGGTGAGGGCAAACAATACTAGAATTTTTTTGAGTGGCAAACGTGAGAGCATGTAGGCAATTTTTTTATCTAAACTAAAGGTCAAGCTAATTTCTCCATGTCGGTTTTCACTTAATCATCCCCTTTGAAAATTTATAATTCAGGGGTATTTCGCTAACACAGACTAATCGCAAGCCCTGGAACATGCATTCACCAAAACCGTTTCGGGACTCCCCCGGTGATCTGGAACGATGATTAACCAGAACGTCTTTGTCGACCCAATCGGGCTAAAAGTTGCAGCAGGCGCTGAGCAAGAAGATATAATTTCAATGATCTTTCCTTGCCGGTTTGCCTGAGAAAATACCATCCGATGCCGGCCATTACAAAATTGGGCAACCACATCCCGATCGCCGGCGGATAGACTCCACTTTCGCCCAAAGAATAGCCCGCCGTCAAAAGCAGGTAATATAGAAAGAAGAAAAATAGACACGCTATAAGACCGAAGGAGCGCGTGGCGGATTTGGATTGGATGCCCAGCGGAAACGCAAGCAGGCTCAAGGCCAGGCATGCAACCGGAATAGAAAAGCGCCGGTGCAGGACAATTTTAGCTTTATAATAATTATCATCTTTGCTGGCCGAATCGTTGATAAACTGGCGCAGTTCCGCAATGCTCATTTCTTCCCGGTGCTTTTTCTTACGGATGGCCTGACGCATCTCTTTTTTGAAATCAAGGCTCAACGTATACGTATCAAATTGAATGGAATTCGCTGATCGTTCTTTAAGATTGGTCTGATGGATTGAACCTTTGGATAAAATCAAGTGATAGATAGACTTCTCAGATTCACTTATCAATCTGCCCTCGGGTGCAATCACAGTGCTTACAGCATCCGGTTGTCGTTTATCCTCAATAAAAACGTCAATCAGCTTCTTATTTTTTAAATCGATTTTATTGATATACAGCATAACGCCTTTAAAGGTGTCATTGAAGGTTCTTTCCTTTAAGCCGATATCCGCATTGGAAGCGGCAACCTTCAGGGCCATTTCTTCAAGGGATGCTTTGGCCCGCGGCACCCCGTAGAGAGTTATAAAACCAGTGAACAGAAATCCGATCAAAGCGAAAATCAATACCGGCGGAAGCAGTCCATAGATGCTGAGACCGCATGACTTCATCGCAACGATCTCGTTATCGCTGGATAGCCGCAGGAAGGTCAGCAACACCGCCAACATGACAGACATCGGAATAATAAACATCAAAAACCAGGGCATTGTGTAAAAAATGAACAATACAACGTACCAGATGCTGAGTTTATAATTGACGATCCAGTTGGCAATTTCGATCATTTCAGTCATCAGGAATAAAAAGCTAAAGACGAATATATTGATGCTGAAAGGGATGAACATCTCCTTGAAGATATAACGATTTGTGATTGAATTCAGCTTCATGCCTTTTTAAAGATCCCAAAAATCGATTATAGAGAATTAAGAAAAAAAATTTGTAAAACAATGCGGCCGACAGATCAGCCATCTGGGGAATTGGATAACAAAAGCATATATCGGTGGTCTATCCACTGCCTGTGAACGACGTAAATTTCGGCAGGAAAGGATTTTTTTAATTTCAAGTATTCCTTTTCTCGAGTGACAACATAGACCGGCTTTTTAGACTTAAAATGGCTCAACAACGATTCCGGATCTCTTATATCCTCGACCAATTTGCGTGTATAGTAGGCATAAACCGGTCGATAGAAGTTATACATTTTCAACTTTGCGTCGCCCTGAATTTTATCCTTGATATTCAAACAGAAAGATCTGGCCGATTTTCGGTCATTCACCTTACCGACGATCGCCCCCGATCCATAGGTCACGATGCCGGAAATTAAGAGAACCACGGTAATGACGACCAATAAACCTTTATTCTTTTTGAGAAAAATAAAAGATACGACAGCACCTACTATACAGAGCACAGATATGGGTAGAACGACAAGCAGCCAATCGCCGGCCATCCACCAGCTATAGAGGGGCAGCCCCAGGCCCGCCAAGAAGCAAATGCCTAAGAATATGTAGGTCGGCCAGGCAACCAGTCTTCGCCAGAAGATGCCATCTTTCCAATACAGAAATGCCCGGTCTAAAAGGTAACCCACCATAAGGGCCAGGGCCGGGAATATGGGCAGCAGGTATTCGCTTCTTTTGGTTTTGGAAATCGAAAAGAAAATAAAAATACTTGCGGCCCAGATCAGGGGAAAAAGGAGTTCCCTCCGCTCATCCCCGGTCTGATGGAAAAAGTAAATATAAACCAACCCGGGAAGATACAGGGTCCATGGTAAAAAATACGGCGGTGTCGTTGTAAAATAGTAATAAAAGGGTCGAGCGTGATCAAACTGACCAAAGTATCGCGTAAGGTTCGTGGTGATCAGCAGGTGTTCAGCATAACCTTCCCCCAGGCTGACGGTGACGTACCAGGGGGCGACAATCAGAAGATAGATAAACGCTCCCCAAAAAAGCCGTAAGTGAAAAAAGTGTCTGTAATCCTTCATAGCAATGAGGTACAAGGTGATAACAATGGCCGGCATGACCAGGTTCACCGGCCCCATATTGAGGGTTCCGAGTCCCATGGGCACGTACATCAGCAGATAGGCAGCCCTTCTTTTCGGCTCGTTCGTATAACCCCAGTAAAATAAGAGAAGCGTCACGGTTAACAGAAAGGTGGAAATCATGTTGATCTGAATCCAGCGCGCGAATTCAATATAAAGCGGTGAAGTGGCCAGTACAAGTGCTGCCAGAAAACCGGCTCTCCTGCCAAACAGCATTCGGCCCAGAAAAAAAATGGCAATGACACCCGCCATGCCCGCAAGGGTGGAAGGCAGCCGGCTGGTGAATTCCGTCACTTCACCGTTTAAAAGGGAGAAAAAGCTGCCGATCCAGTTGAATAAGGGGGGTTTGATGCTGTAAGGTTTCCCGTTCGCAGTTGGGTGTAGCCAGTGCCCGTCCTCGAGCATCTCACGATTGACCAGGGCATATTCGTCTTCATCAGGGGACCAGATGTAGCGCTCCCCCATATTGTGGAAAAAAAGAAAGTAACCCAGTAGTAGAAGCAACAGTAACAACCCAATCTCGGGTTGGTGCTTCAATCCGAGATTCTCTTTTTTCATCTATCATCCTTTAACTTTTATCGTGGTTGTCAAAAAACATTTCGGTTATCCAACATTTTTTTCTACAACTGCTTATACCGCAATTCCTTATTTCGGGACATTTTTATGAAAAGTGGTATAACACCAAGAAATATAACGAAATCCGGTTGAGATGCTTGCTATATCTTTAGAATTTTATTTTTTTTAGTGCCCATGGTTAGTTACCGTGTCGCTGGCACCTGGATATGAAAAACCATGCACCCAGTATACCGATGGTCATTCCGGCAGCAACATCCGACGGATAATGGGAACTCACAAACACGCGCGAAATGGCAATTAAGAAAGCATAAATAAGTGGCAAAAAGCGGTATCCGGCATATTTAGTCTGTTTTAGCAAATAAAACAAAAAAATACCGGATACAAAGGCATCGGCCGAGTGTCCCGAAGGAAAGGCGTTGTATTTGAAACTCGTCTCAAAAAAAGTGAATTCGGAGCCGTAACCGGGCCGGGCACGGCCCAGGAAGACCTTTAATAATCTGACCACTACCAGCGAAAAAACAAGCTGAGCTTTAAGATACGCCAGACCGATATTAATGAGGTTGTGGTCCTTTTTGATGAACCCATAAATCCAGATAACGGCAAAAATAAAATAAAAAAGATATAATCCCCAATGTGTGAATAGTTCAGGAATAGACAAATAATCCGGCTCTACCAGGTCACGCGCAGCCAACCAAATCGGGGTGTCAAAAATAAAAAGGATGGGGATGCTCATTAAAGCAATGAGGATGAAAATTTTATATTTCCATTTCACCCAACCTTTGTTTTCATTCTGCATTACACTCATATACCAAAATTAACCTCATTCTTACCTAATAGAATAATTTAAGCAATCCATTCGAAATTTGTAAAAATATCACACTGTTTTTAGTTTGTACAGGCAATATGATGGCGGCTGGGAACGGCAGTTACTGATAAGTCAATGTTCCAATAAAAGCAATGCGTTTGATTTCGGAACCATAAACGCGATGGCCGTCTGGAATTATCTTGTAATTGTCTGCCTTGCAAAAGATATGCTGATTATCGGTTTCGGTAGGGGTATCCAGAACTGATCCAGGCGATTTTCCAGGATGTCCTTCGTCGACCGGCACGTAACATCACCCAGGACCAAGTCACGATGGCGACAAGAACTGCAAACATTGTCAATGCCGAGATCAAAAACAATCCGAGCGGTCTTTTACTGGCCGACGGGAATGGTTAAAACCGGTGCGCTCTGAAACTGGGTTGTGGACGCAATCCGGTCCTTCCAGAGGGTTCTGAGAATTCGGAACATCAGCTTGGTTTCCTGATCGGTTTCCGCAATGTAATAGTAGGAATTACGATACTCAATCGACACCGATGCCCGTTCCGGTTTTGCCTTCGATCTCTGGATACGGACCTTGCTGCCAGCCAGTCCCGGTGTGGGATAGCTGATAGCCAATCCTGATTCCCTGTGTTTTTCAGGAACCGCAATCGAAGCCGATAGCATTTCGATCAGGTCGTAAATTGAGTTGGTCGTCACGGCAACGCCGCCGTTCGCCGGTTCTTCAACCGCATGATAGACGGGCACCACCAGGGGCTTTGAATCGTCCACTTTCTGCTTAACGCCCAGCAAGTCGAGCAGTTCACCAATTTCCTCTGTTCGCCTGGGCTCGTGGTTGCGGATGACAATTGAAAAAACGACTTCCTCACGGGAATCGCGGGCCCAGTCGATATGCCCAGTTTCGTTTAATTCCATTATCAGGTCAACCAGGCGCAGGAAGCGAGGATCGGATTCAGACATCGGAGAATGGATAAATTTCGGGTTTCTGATATGGTTGATGCTTTCGATAAGCATCAAAAAAGGAAGCCGGCTATGTATCATGTGACTTGTTAAAATAACAACGAATTTCAGGGGCACCGGCGACATCAAACGATCGAATTGCTCCTCGCCTTCGATGGGCACATAAGAAATCGTCGGGTTATCTTCAAACGCCAGGCCGGTGCTCAGCGGAATGAGATTCGTTTCGTAGCTTTCGCGGCGTCCAATACCGAACTGGGCCTCCGCAGCGGCACTGAAGCGAACGTTAGCAGTTACATTGGTAACCGCCAGCATGCTGATGGTTTCACCGTATCGCGTGCGCACGATCGCCATCAGCATCTGTTGATCCTCGGTATGGTTGATCACCTCATTATAGGCAGCCCTTCCGCTCGCAATGTATTGAGGTCCAAGGGTGGTACATCCCATAAGCAACCAAATTAACCCGCAAATACCCCCCATGCCACTTGAAAATCTTGATTTGGATGGACAAAATCGCATTTTCACCTCCTTTGTGTTTTATACCGCTTTCAAAAAATAAGTTTTGCAATACGGAAGGCTGGTATAAGTGGTTGTAGAAATAAACGTTCGAAAAACGGAACGTTTTTTTGACAACCGCTTTAAGAGTGCGATTGAGTTGTTCTGAACCTCGCGTCGATAATTTTAGAAAATATTTCAAGCATTACTATTCAATATTTTAGCGCACTGGTCAAATCTTAAATTTTCAATTATTCTTAGAATAAGGTAATTTAATAGATTTAAATTATGGTAACCTTACCAAAAGATTATCATTTGATAATCTTGGGGGACCGAACGGGCGGATGGTTCTTCTTGACAGAGTTCTATCAATCTGTTAGTATTCTAATATTCAATTATTTTATTGAATACTTGAGGAGAAATCTATGAAAAATCCCAACCGCGCATTCAAAGACGAAATTTATGAACAGTTTGCCCGAATCGGCAAGGCGGTCGCCAGTCCGAAACGGTTGGAGCTTCTTGATCTCCTATGCCAGGGGCCGCGAACCGTCGAAGTGCTGGCCAAAGAATCCGGTCTCACAGTAGCCAATGCTTCCCAGCATCTCCAGGTTTTGCGCTCTGCCCGTCTGGTGGAAACAGAAAAAGAAGGTTTGTTTGTCACCTACCAGTTGGCCGATCCGACCGTGTGCGAGTTCTTCAGGGGCATGCGAATGCTGGCCGAGAGCAGATTGGCGGAAGTTGAACAGATCAAGCGCCAATTTCTGGAAGGAAGAGAGGGGATGGAGCCGGTGGACCGCAAAGAGCTTCTAGCCCTTGTCCGTCAAGGGGCGGTTACCGTCCTGGATGTGCGACCGGTCGAAGAATTTAAGGCCGGCCACGTTGCCGGTGCCCTGTCCATCCCCCTAGATGAATTGAAACTGCGTTTGTCCGATTTGCCCCGGGACCGGGAAATCGTAGCCTACTGTAGAGGGCCTTATTGCGTACTTTCCATTGCAGCAGTCGAAATGCTTCGAGCAGAAGGTTTCCAGGCGATTCGTACCGAAGAAGGCATCCAGGATTTTCAGGCCATGGGCTTTTCGATAACCGTGGGCAAGGAAGCCTAACTGTAATGAGTAATTTACGAAAAACCATTTTGACTTTGATAGCCGTAGGCCTCACGATCGGCTATCTCTGGTATGGCAACCGCACCATTATACCAAAGAAGGCTGTCTGGGATGATGTCCGGGCCGAAGCAGTAACAGGCGGCTACCGGTTAATAAATACCGATAAATTATGGCAGCAGCACAAATCAAACCCCGCGAGCCTTCTTCTGGTCGACACGCGCCAGGAATGGGAATACCGATCCGGACACATTCAAGGGGCGATCAACTTTCCCATGGAACCGACCTGGTTGTCTCGCTGGCGCAAAAAAGGGGATCTTGCGACAGTTCTGGGGCCCGACAGGAATCGTCTGATTGTTTTTTACTGAGCCGGGCTGGCATGAGTCCGCAGCGACTCGGCGGCCCGGGTGGCCGTAAAACTTGGTTACACCAATGTGTATCGGGATCCCCTGGGATATCCGCAATGGCATTCCAGAGGGTTGCCGGTTGACAGCTCTCCCGCAGGGCTGGCTGAAATTGCCCCGGACGAACAAACGGTCAGGCCCCTCCAGGGCTGGGCCATGATCTGGACGCTTCTGGGCATATTCGCGGGCGGCATCGCTCTCAACCTCACCCCCTGTGTTTACCCCTTGATTCCGATCACCGTCTCATATTTTGGTGGCAAAACCGGGCCGGGTCAGGGCCGATTGTACCTTCACGGTGCCAGCTATATCGGCGGTCTTGCCGTCACCAATTCAATTCTGGGCGTAAGCGCTGCCGTAACCGGCGGTCTTATGGGGGCCATGCTCCAGAGTCCCGTTGTATTGTTCATTATTGCTGCTATTCTGACATTTTTTGCCACCAGCCTTTTCGGGTTCTGGGAATTACGACTGCCCTATTGGCTGACCCGGGCTGCTTCCAGATCACACAGCGGCTATTTCGGCAGCCTTTTTATGGGAATTACCCTGGGCGTAGTGGCCGCCCCCTGCATTGGACCGTTCGTGCTGGGATTGCTCACGTGGGTGGCCAGCATGGGTAATCCGTGGCTCGGATTTTTTATCTTTTTTACCCTGAGCCTCGGCCT
>Ga0265306_10000553_pt1 | contig 17925 bp, 20 predicted proteins | sample Helome_3_FD_192493 | JGI IMG/M metagenome (GOLD analysis project Ga0265306, IMG submission 192493) | Marine sediment microbial communities from subtidal zone of North Sea - Hel_20160420 (Illumina Assembly) | ecosystem: Environmental > Aquatic > Marine > Subtidal zone > Sediment ... | reverse complement strand
GCAGACAGTTTCTGATTATAGTTAATCCTGTTTCTCCTTAAGATTGGAAACTTAAAAAAAAGTTCGTATCACAACCAGTACCAGTCCGGTTAGAAAGATTGTTGTAAAAATTAACTTGTTGTGTTTCGCTAACCAATTTGGAAGAAAAATATCGAAGTTGTCTTTTTGAGAATCCGAATATTTCCTTGCTAAAACAGTCAATGGACAAAACATTTTAAAGAGTAAAAGAACTATTCCTTCCCCTATAACGAAACCGATCCCAAGCCAGGTATAGGTATTAATTGTACCGGTAATTCCTGAATATACCACATAGAAAATCACAACTACAAAGAATAGCCAGATCAAAGTATGTATCAGTTTTATAGCAAGAAGCTTATTGGTATGATTCATGCTTAATCCAAATCAAATGGCGTACAACGATTGCGAAAGCCACGGTATTATCATTTCAAACTTTTCAGCATAGCAATAAATTTAAAGTGCTCTTTTCCAATTTGAAAATCATGATCTCCAATTTTTTCAAAGCCACTCCTGTTGTAAAAATTTATTGCCCGCTCATTACTTCCAAGAACGGAAAGCCAAATTTTTTCAAACCCCTTTTCCCTTGCTGTGGCCAGCAAGTTATTTTGTAATTCCAATCCAATTTTCATGGACAGAAAATCCTTTAAAACATATATTTTTTGCAATTGACAGATGTTTGCGGAGGAGCTGAAATCTGTTGGGGAATTCAACTTTAGTTTTGCATATCCAACAGGAAGGTCATCTACTAATGAGATCCAAAAAATATTATCAGACTTATCCAGTCCCTTTCTAATTTTCTCGACAGAAAAAGTCCGGTTATAATACGCCAACAGATCGTTTTTATCTCTAAAGTAATGCCCAAATGTCTCCTGAAAAGTCATTCTGCCCAATAAGGCAATATATTCAGCATCTGTACTATTGGCCAATCTTATTTCAATTTTTTGCATTTCTTTGTTCTGATGAATTCATAATTGCATTGTATTCCTCTATTAACTACCTGTCAATTTGGGTTGATGCATACTTATGCAGTGCAGTCCGCCCCCACCTAAATTCACTGCTAAGGCATCTATCATAACCACCTTTCTGTTCGGAAATACGGACGCTAACAGTGCCTTTGTTTCCTCATCGCGGGTTTTTATTTCTTCAGGCATGCCTTCGCGCCAATACCTTTGTCCCACAATAACCTCTGTAGTTATAATAAAATTCAGATAACTGGCTGCTGCTACTACAGTGACGGTATCCCCTGCGGGAAATTCGCTGCCATCAGTATAATCAAGTGTTTTGATATAATCGTATACATAATCTCCGGGACTCATAGTGGTAAGAATGCTTTCAGGCAAAGACATTCTTATTATGTGAAAAGGCTCACCATCCTGGTCGGTACTTTCCAAAAGTATCTTATAGTTTTCCTCCATGCGCTTATGATTTTCTCGCGCAATGGGGTCTTTCAGGTCTGTACTATCTACACTGGCTAAAAGGATGGTTGAATCATTTACAAAACGGGCAAACTCATCTACATGCCCGTTAGTGGTTACTACGGTATATGCTTTTGAATTATCAATGGTGGTTAAAGGGCCAAGAAAAGTATGACTGTCTTCCAGTAATCCATTTTTTAGCCAAATAACCTTCTTGGCTCCCAATAATCTCTGGTATTCAAGTTCCATGGCAGTTTTAGACATGCCTGGGTTTCTGCCTTGCTCCACTGTTTCGCTAACCATCAGGGTTCCTTTTCCATTTAGTTCCCGGTTCCCCCCTTCACTTATCATTGAACTCGAAATTAGGGGCAACCCTAACAATTCTGCCACCCTTTCATCAAATAACTCTTCTGTTTTAGCCGCAACATCTAAGGTATCTGCATAACCCCAGGAATTGAAGTTAAAATCTGCAATGGCATGTTGACCGTTTTCCAATTCAACAAAAGTAGGTCCCATATCCCTTGCCCAGATTTCCATAGACGGAATTACTTTAAAAATCAAGTTTGTTGAAGAGGGATATTTTTCACTTAAGATGCTTTTCGCTTTTTCAAGAACTTCATCATCAGCACAGCTGATAATAATTTTTAGGTCGCTTACAAGTGCATCAATAATAGAAAGTGTTACTTCTTCTAAAGATTCCCCGGATTTATGATCTGCAGTTGGCCAAATTAGCCAGAGCGCATCAATTTTTTCAAATTCACTCATTTGTCGGGAAACTTTTAATGGGGTTTTATTTTTTTCGGAATGCGGATTACAGTTTGAAAAGACAAGCAAAATCACCAAAACCAGCATGGAGACTCTTATGAACGTTGTTCTTTCTTGCTTCGCCATTATTTGGACTTTTCCTGGTCTACATTTTTAATAAAATCTATTAAACCTTTAAAGTAGATTTCTGCATCGTCGTACATGGCTAAATGACTTCCATTAGGGCAATGCAAATAGTGTCCGTTCTGAACTTCTGTAGCTATCCATTCCATGTGTTTTGGATCCATGGTGTCATACTCCCCGCCAATAGTTAAGGTCGGAACTGAAATTTTTGAAAGATCTGCTTTAATATCCCAATTCTTCAACTTTGCATCACCCACAACGCCAAATTCGCTCGGGCCTTGCATGGTAACATATAAGTCTGAGTTTAGATTTGCAAATGCTCTGTTTACTGGATCTGGCCATTCTTCCAGGGGCATGCGCAACACATGTTCCGGATAATAGTTAGCATAGATCAATTCCGAATATCTTGGGTTACTATAATCACCTTCTGCTTCCAGATCTCTGATTTCTTCTAATACATCGGGGGGTAATTGTGGACCGAGAACATCATTGGCATAGGCAACATAATCGGGGATTGAAGCCATCATATTAGATACAATAAGGCCTTTTAGATTTTGCTGGTATTTTAACGCGTATTCCATGCATAAGATACCTCCCCAGGAACTTCCAAGTAGATAAAAATTATCGGAATTTAAACCAAGTGCTTTTCGCACCTGTTCCACCTCATCCACATACCTGCCTACACTCCATAAGGTACTATCGTTGGGCTGGTCACTGTAGGCAGATTCCAGCTGGTCATAATAGTAATACTCAATTTCGGCATTGGGGAAATACGAATCAAACACTTCAAAATATTCATGTGTTGCGCCCGGCCCGCCGTGTAGTAATAATACCTTCATGTCAGGATTGTTTCCAACGCGTTTTGTCCAAACTTTAAATTCTCCTGCTGAGGTCTGAACCGGAATCATCTTAACACCCCCGCTTAGTTTATCATCACGATTGGAATAATCCAAATAACTGCTTTTCTGAATACCCGTCTTTTGCGCTTCCTGTTTATTTGTACAGCTTTGAAGGATTAGAAATATGGAAAGAATTAAGACTAACTTTTTCATAATGATTACGATTTTAATCAGTTTTCAGATTTAGCGCCTCTGTATAAAGGCAGTTATTGATAAAATTTTGAATATTAGATAAATAAATATAGGACTAATCTAATGAACAGAGTCGTTTTTTATACTTTTTAGGATTAAAGCAGAATCGTTTTTTAAAGTGCCCAAAATACCTCCTAAAGTAAATTTGTCATAACCTATAAAATACAAGCCTTTTTGTTCGTCTTTACCAATTTTGTTAGTAGGTTCCCCTATATAATTCAGAATGGAATTCTTGTTTTCCAGAAATTTAGTAATAGCGGGATAATAACCAGTGGCTAATATAACTGCATCAAAATTATCAATTTTATTGTCTGCAAAGCGTATGCTATTTTCATGAAATTCTAGGACATCTTTAAAAACTTTTATCTCGCCTTTTTTTATTTTGGCAATTGTTCCCAAATCTATTATTGGAGTTCTTCCCTTTTCCTGAATCAGTTTGGCGGGCTGTATTTTTGAAACCCGAAGTCCGTATTTTTGAATATTACCAAATGTTATTCTACGCACTAATCCTCCAATTAAATCTCCCAACCGAAAAGGCAATTTGGCTAATTTTTGAGCCGTGAGTTGTATAGGTCTTCCTAAAAAATCTCTGGGAATAACCACAATTTCACTTCTTACAGAAATACCTACATCTATTTTGGCTTCCGCTAAATCTAATGCAATTTCCGCGCCTGTATTCCCCATTCCTATTACTAAAACCTTTTTGTCTTTATATTTTTTAGGGTTTTTATAAGAGGAGGCATGAAGTATTTCACCTTCGAAATTATCCTTTCCCCTCCAATTGGGAACATTCGGAATTCTGTTTAGTCCGGTGGCAATAATTACATTTTGAGTTTCAAAAATTTTCTTGTTTGTGCATTCTATTTGCCACGAATCATTTTTCTTAAGAACGGAGGTTACGGTGCAATTAAAATGCGGTTTAATGTCAAAATGTTTGGCGTAATTTTCATAGTAGGCTATCAATTGCTGTTTGGGAATATATTGCGGATAATCTAAAGGGAAATCCAGATTGGGCAGGCTAGATAAGGATTTAACTGTATGCAACAGCAGCCTGTCGTAATGGTTATGCCATTTAGACGCAATTTTATTGGTTTGCTCAAGTATCTCAAAATCCAGGCCTGCTTTTCTTAAACGTCCTGCGACTGCTAAACCGGCGGGGCCTGCTCCGATTATAAGATTTTGGACATTCATTATGTCTGTGTTTGTGGCTTTGAATTTACTGTTTATTAACGCATTTCAGGTTTTGTTAGGCGCAGTTATTTTTTTCTTTTCATACAATGCTATCAAACCTAAAACTGGCCCTAAAGCCAGTAGTGTATAAATATACGTTGGATTCATTGAATCCTGCAAAACATTTAATAGCTGTATACTAATTATTGTTATTGTGAAACCGATACTGTTTACAATAGTTAGAGCGGTTCCTGTAATTTCCGCTGATGCATTCTGAGCCACTAGCGTTGAGAAAAGTGGGGAGTCTGCAATAACGACCATTCCCCAAAAAAGAAGAAATCCTATAAACAAGCTTTCAGATGTCGTCGCAAACATTAATGGAGAAACAAGACAGCATGCGCATGATAAGAGTAGGGCTATGTATGCTACTTGTTTAGTTCCAGCTGTTTGTGCTAGATATCCACCGAGCACACAGGCCAATCCGCCTATTCCTATAACCAGGAATGACAATAAGGGAATATTAAATGCGGCTTCAGAATGTTCAATGCCATATGTCTTTAGTATGATTGGCACAAATGCCCAAAAGGCATATAACTCCCACATATGGCCAAAATAGCCGAAGGCGGCAGAGCGAAAATTCCGATTCCGGAATACGCCAAAAAAAGCAGATAGATCTAACTTATTTCCCGGTTTTCGGTAGGGGCCATCGGGAACCATAGTCAACATAAATAAACCACCCAATACCGAAAGAGATGAACTTAAGAGCAGCACATATTTCCATTGAAACCCATCAGTCATTCCCTTTGCTAAATGTGGGAATGCAGTGCCCACCACCAGGGCCCCAACTAAGAAACCAAGGGATTTACCCAGTCCTTTATCATAATAGTCCGCAGCTATTTTCATCCCTACCGGGTATATACCGGCCAGAAAGAAACCTGTAATAAAACGAAGCAAAAGGATACTTGCTAAACTGTTTCCTTCCCAAATTACCAGCGCATTGAAAAGGGAGCCGAGTAAAGCACAGGTAAAAAACACTTTTGATGGCGAAAAACGGTCAGCAATAGTTAAAATGGCGAAGATAAGTGTACCCAAAATAAATCCGAATTGCACGGCCGATGTCAAGTGTCCCAAAGCGCTGCTTTTAAGGTTAAAAACCAACATAAGATCACTCATCACACCATTCCCTGCAAACCAAAGCGATATGCAGCAGAACTGAGAGATTACAATTATCGAAAGTATTAACTTAGACCGATTCACACATAGTTTTATTCAATGGCACGCAACGGTTTGTATAAGAATAGTAGCCAATTGCCGGCTTCATTCCTTCCAAATCACCCGAAAGTTGAAACGGGCTACAAGCCTTAAATTTACTACTATCCCAGCTATTGTTTTTATACATTGCTATGCTCTGATTTATTTCCCCCGATTTTAGTTTTAATTGCTTGCCAGGTACACCTGTACCATAAGAATGGTATCCATATAAGCATGGGCTAATATCAAGACCCAAAGTCTCTTTTTTAGCTTTATATAACAGATACCCAAAACCAGACCCATGAATCCTGTTTGAACCATACCCATTGGTCCCCAATCATAATGAATAAGCCCGAAAATAATTGAACTAAGGATTACAGCAACAATGGTTGCTTTTGCGGTATTTTGCCCAAGTTCTGAGATTCTGTTTATTAGGAAAGCTCGATAAATGACTTCCTCTCCAAAAGAAGATGCAATATAGACACCTCCTAAAGTCAAAAAAAGCATCCCTATATTATCTTTCAAGTAATCATATCCACCCATGTTTGAGCCTTCTGGGATACCTGTAATATTGGCCATAATAATAGATCCAATAATAAACCCCGCTAAGGCTAAAACCATAACTAAAATAGAAAGCAGGAAAACTTTTATAGCCTCTCTAACGGAAATGGATTTGAAGGTCAATCCAAAGTCACTCCATTTTTCACCACGTAGCCTCATACCTGTCCATACAAAAATTAACATTAGAATATTTGCTGCCCAGACTACTAATTGCTTTAGAACAAGATTGTCACCAACTAGCGGTAATATTAATGCGACAAAAGCTACGACTATAATAAATAACAAGAAGATTTCACCTAATTTGAATAGTCGGTTTGTTTGTAAGAGCACTCTAATTTTATTACCAGATATTTTGTCTACTTTTTCCGTCATATCTGTAATACTCTAATTTGAAGATAACGGTCTCGTATAAGAATAGTATCCGACTGTGTGGCACTTCTCTTTCAAGTTAATAGAAAGTTGAAGCGGGCTACAACCCTTGAATTTACTAATGAACCGGCTATTATTTTTATACATCCTTACCTCCTGTTTTTCCAACTTTCAGTTTATTGGTTCCCATTATTAAAAGCCACAAACAAATTCCAATTTCTCCAATAGAAGCCGGTAATCCTACTATTGTAGAGAAAATTGTTTTATAGAAATTTGAATATAGAAATCCTCCAAAAAATGTAATTAAATAACCGAAGCAGCCGGCCATCAAGAGTATTCCCAAAAGTTTTGGCAGAAAACCAGACTTGTATACTAAATATCCAAAAGGCAGGAGCCAAAGCCCCCAAAATATTTGCGATATTTCAATTCCGTTATTATAATAATCAAGATGCAACATTACCTGGGTTTGTAATTCCGTTTCCCCCATCTTTTGTAAATATTCCTCCTTATTGATTAATGATAATATAGAAAACTTATTGAGAATATTTGTAAAAGAAATTGGGATGCTTACCAATGCAAAAATTACCATAAGTTTGGCGTGAACTTTACTTACTTTGTTCAGGAGTTTGTATAAAACTAAAGGCAATAGCAAAAAAACCAGGAAAGTGATTATTCCACTCACGATTCCCAATCTGAACAACAGTTCAGAATTTACTATATTTTCAAAAGTTTCTGATGCATTATCCCAGACTATCAATTGAGATGGGATGTACATAAGATTAATTATTCCACTTATTACAAGTATTAGATAAAGCAAGCCGGCTAATCGTGCCGTTTTATTTATTGAAGTCATAGATTTTAATTTAAATCGGCTATTTTCTTAGGCCATTTCCAGGCATACCAAATAATTAGAAATGTTATTAAACTTTCCAAAATGGCGAGAAAAACATAAAAACCATACCAGGCAGTCAGAGAATTAATGGCTATCAATAACATCATTAATGTATAAACTAGTCCGAAAACAATATTGAGCAATCGATTAATTTTAGGCTTTAGAAAAATTGATAATGCAATCATTACCGCTGGGATTGCCAGGACTATTGAAGCTATCAACAACTTAGCAGGGCTGTCTAAATTATTTTCACCTGTTATAAGGCTATTTACTTTTTCGGGAGCATATAATTCAAAATAGTCACCATAAACATAACAAAATAGAACAGATGTCCACAAGGCTGCGAGTTTGACTTTAATGTTTACTTTTGGATTTTCTAACATTCGGATTTAATTATTTCAAATATAAATTGGTTTAGAATCAAGACGATTCATCGAAACTTTCGTTACAAGCAATATTTTTTTCAAATTGTGGGTAACGTCTAGCATAAATGCCATGGCTGCGATTAGCAACCATGAAGGTCATAGCCAATGCTAGATGCTGTATTTCATCCATTTTTGCAATTCTGGCATATTCACCACAGACTGAAATGCCGAAATATATGTCTTCAGAATCACTTGTCCATCTTGCAAATCCGTTTCTATTGGCATCATTTAGGGTGCTATTTTTATATATATAGTGTTGGGAGTAATTCATTCTCTTTCTTCAAATGGAACAATGATTCCTTTTTCTAAATAATTCTTTAACCCATTCAGCAATATCGCCCAACAAAACGATGACTTTCTATAATGGGCATTACATTTTGGCCACCCGATATGCCAAAATTTAATCTGTACATGGTCTACATTTTGTACCAAATCAAATCCAAAAGAAGTGGAATCCCAATCTGCGTCAGATATTGTCATCTTGATATGGAAGGATTTGTCCTTTACTGATTTAATAACTTTACCATACCAATCATATTCTGGTGTAAAGAAAAAATTATAGACTTCTCCTTCTTTTGGATTTCCTTTACATGAAAGAGGCCACCAATTAACTAAATGCTTTGGTTCGGTAACTGCTTCATAAACTTTTTTGATAGGTGCTTTAACTACCAAATCGTGATAAATTGAATATGTCATACTATTTGGTGTTATATTATTAAATAATATGATCTGCTTTTAACTACTGCTAAGCTGTTTGTATATGATTAGTTGCGGGAAAGGAAGCGAGTCTTTTTCCGCCGTGACTTAAAGATAATTAATAAGATTGAATTTCCGGTCTGCCATGCCTAAAGCGTTTTTAGGAAATACAGCTCCAATGGATTATAGGTTTTGTTGTACATAGGTTTTTCAATTCAGCAATAGTATGGTAATCACGATGATAAAACAGATGACAAGAAATATTGCATAGTATATCAGTTCATTCTTTCTTTCTTTTTTGGCACGTTCACTTATCTGTTTTTTTAACTCGTTTAGTTTTTCCTCGGAAACAATTTTAAAATGCGGTCGTTCTTCCGGGTTGAAATCGTCCGAATATATGTGCTCACGATTGTTTTCTTTGAATTTCTGTCTTTTGGACGGTAGGAGGGAACGGTTTTGTCTAATCCGTTTTATCATGTCTAGAATGTGTCCTGCCGAGCTCATTTTGTCTTGTTTTTTTGAAATCAAATTGTCAAATCCAATTCCAGTATTTCTCCAAATTTATGATAACGACAAGTATATGTATAGTTGCCGACGATAGGAAAAAATTATACATATACATTGTTGGCAATAGTTATTACATTATGTATTCTCCATTCACGCTTTCTAAGGGTTCTGGTATTTCATCTTCCCTCATAGTTTCAAGCATATTTATTTCTATTGTTCTGGTAATTTGATTTAGAGATATACCAGTTGCAATATCTTCAAAAGGGTTTAATAATGATTGTCCTATTTTATTTATGGTTAAGAACACATATCCAACAAGCGTCCCAGCTAAAATTGACCAAATCCCAATTGTTTTGGCAGTTACTAAGGTGACTAAAATAATAAACAGCCATACAAATATGCGAGTGTAATAATTATAGGTGGTCGGAAATACTGTATTTGCAATTCTTTCTGATTTCCCCATTTCATCACAAAAATTAACGAGCAATTTATTTAATTCTAGAAACTTAAATCCATCAATTAAATTAAACGAGTATAGCTGGTTCAAATCTCTTGTTTGCAATGTAAGTAAAGCATTCGCCTTATTTGAATCTGCTTTAATAAATGCTAGATCATTCTCAGAAATGTACTTTTTGTATTCATCGTCCATTGATTTTCTAAGATTCTGTTTCAGAGCATAAATGAAGGCAATATGGCGATATATGAAAGTTTTTGTTTCTTCATTTATATCCTCTTTTTCATATACCTTATGTTGAAGGTAAATAATTTGCCTCGCCCATGACCGCGAGTCATTTACTAAAGCACCCCAGATCTTTCTTGCTTCCCACCATCGATCATATGATTGGTTGTTATTGAAGCCAATAAAAAATGCTAATGCCGTACCTAAAATAGTAGGAATTAATGCTGGAACTTCAATTTCGGTTGGAAAAAATCGGTATGAGAGATATGTCAAACAACATATGGTAACATTGATTACCAGGTGCTTCCATGTGCCAGATACGAGCCTATAAATGCTTATTTTTTTTGATATAATCATTATTTATGCTTTTTAATTATTGCCAACGTTCTAGCTAAATTGCGTTTTAATACAGTTTAGGTGTTGTTATGCTTTCGCTATTTATGTTTTTAAATGTGTCCAATGTCATTACTTCGATGTTTCATAATGTTTATCTAAAAGTGCAGGAAGTAATTTCTTTTCCGCTATAAAAGGAATCCCAAAAGTCCTTTCTGCATGATTTGATTTAATCGTATGGATAACATCTATTTCAGCGTTCCCTCGACTTTTTAACAAAGGATCAGAAATTCCTGAAAGCATAGAGAGACTCTGGTTTATTAACCAAGCATAAGGTTTTATACCGGCTCTTTTTAAATCATCCTGTAATGAAACTGCTTCCCTCATAGGGGTAGTTTCTGGTAATGAAACAAGAATTATTTTAGATAATAACGGGTCTTGCAAGGACATATATGGAGTCCTCAAACGACCCGCATTTAAGTTGTTCCTCATAATGTCTCGATGATAGCTTCCAGCAGTATCCAATAGCAGTAATGTATGCCCCGTTGGAGCAGTATCCATTACCACAAATTTTCTTTTTGCCATACTAATGGCTTTAGAAAATGAATGAAAAACGGCAACTTCTTCGGTACAGGGTGATTTTAAATCTTCTTGAATCAGTTTTTTAGCTTCTTCGGATTGCCCTTTTCCTTTTTGCAACAAAATCTTTTCCATATATCGCTGCGTTTCAGCTTTAGGATCGATGCGCTCTACAGTCAAAGTTGGAGGAATTTCGCCTAATTGCTCAATAAAATCTTGGATGTGAGCAGCAGGGTCTGTGGTCGTTAATAACACTTCAAAGCCTTTCTTTGCAAGTAAAACAGCTATAGCCGAAGCCGCAATAGTTTTTCCTACACCACCTTTACCCATTGTCATAATAAGTCCGTTCTGCTGATTCAAACAGAGTTCATCAACCAACTGATCTATTCCTTTTAATACTTGTGTAGATGTTTCTAATTTTGAAATCGATTTTTGTAATTCACTATTAAAAAGCGAACGTAGTTTTGATATACCTAATACATTGTAAGGTAAAAGGGGATATGTTTTTGAGGGCAATAATTTTAAATTATCAGGAATCGTTTCGAGTTGCTCATTAGCCATCTCTTCAATACTCATTGCAAGAGGATCTTGTTTTTCAATTGCTTTAAAAACACCATTAATATACAACCGCTGATTGCTCATTCCGAGATCCATCAATTCATTGCTCGTTCTTGAGGCTTCTTTTAAAGAAGCTTTTTCTGCCCTTGATACAATATAAAAAGTGGTAAGATCTGCATCTCGCAATCTATCCACTACCAAATGATATCTTTCTTTTCCACTTTTAAGCGCTGATGTTGGACCAAGACAGGAAGCTCCATCAGGATTTTCGTCTGTAAAACTAGACCAAGCAGCAGGCAGTTCAAGTAGTCTTAAGGTATGGCCAGTTGGAGCAGTGTCAAAAATAATAGCATCAAATTTTTCTCCTTCAGATTCACTCGATACAAAACGGGAAAATTCATCAAAGGAAGCAATCTCCGTTGTGCAGGCACCTGAAAGATCTTCCCTTATTTTATTTATTTCATCTTTAGTAGCAATGCCCTCTAAAGGTTGGGTTACCCTATTTCGGTACTCTTCGGCAGCATGTTCTGGATTAATGTTGATTGCAAAAAGATTGTTAATCCTACTTATAGGATTGATGTTCTCGTCAACTGGACTTTCTAATACATCTTTTAAATTGGATGCTGGGTCTGTGCTCACGAGTAGCACAGTTTTGTCTGAATCTGCCAATTCAACAGCCGTTGCACAGGCAAGAGATGTTTTTCCTACGCCTCCTTTGCCTGTAAAGAATAAATATGATGTTGAATCAGTCATTTATATTGTTTTAGTATCGTCTTTTAAGGTGAAGCATAACGTTCTAGTATATAAGCAGTAGGCTTTTGCCAATGGCTTATGTAAATTGTTGTGCTTAGTTTTCATAATAACATTATCAATAATAATTAGCGATTCTTAAATAATTCAATTCCAATTAGGGAAAACCCTAATCCTAATGATATACTTCCAATGACACCTCCCCATACAGGTGTAAATATTCCTGAAATAAGAGGAATAATAAAAAACCCTGCAATAACCAATGCTGGTCCTAAACGCTTTAATTTGTTACTTATCAAAAGTGATATAGTAAATAAGATCCAGCCAAATGAAAACGTTGTTAATGCGATCATAGCTCCAATAGCATAACTACCCGTATTGTCAGAAGAACCTAATTCATCCATGACCTCAGGGCTTATTTTGGCAATCTCAGGAAGAACAAATATTTGATGCCATTCATTCGCTAAAAGGAAAGCACTACCAAAAAAAGCTATTATAAATGTAACAAGCCTGTACCATCTAGCGCGTTCTACTTGGCTATGATACAGATAAAGTCCAATGGTACCTAATAAAAGAAATGCCACTGTTAATGCGGCAAAAATCATTCTATAGAAAAATGAAGAAGAAGTTAGCATTTCACTGTAAGGTCCTTCAAAATCTACAAAGGGAGAAATAGCCACGTTAGTTATAACAAAAGAAAGCCCTCCCAAAATCAACGCGATCCCACTTATTTTTATCAATTTCTCCATATGATTTTCTTTTAATTAAGCACAACTTGTTTTATGTGGATAAACAGTCCTGATATCCTGTTGGTTAACCGGATAAACCGACTTATGGGTACATTTTATCCCATTTTAACAGGCACATAAATGTATGGATATTCTCAAAAAGGGGCTATATCATAACCTTAGCTTTTTTATGGGCGCCATAATTTTCTTAGTAACTCCCAGGGGCATTTTTACAAACTTTGGAAACAACAAATACCACCCACAGCTGCAGGATAGGCACAAGCAGTAACCTTTGCAGCCTAAAAAGGTCTCAACACCTAAGAAAAGTGAATTGAGCAGGTAATCTGGCTAGGAACTTCTGGCAATTTTGCACCTCAATTGCAGTTGGCGGGCATATATTCTTTTACCAACACCATACCTTTAAAAGGGTTCAATTTCTAGCATAATGGAATTATGAAACAGGTTTTTCCCAAGGAAATCCTTGAAAGCACCGCCGAAGTACACCAGTTTAAACACAGTACCAGAAGTAAAGCTATATACCTAATCATTCTGCTTATTCTTTTAGGAGCATTTGTAGCACTTCCATTTGTAAAAATAGATGTCATTTCCCAGGCCAGGGGGATTATTAAGCCCAATATAGAACGTGTGCACATAAGCCTTATTAACTCCGGACAGGTAATTTTCAGCGGTCTTTTCAACAATAAGAAGGTAGCCAGAGGAGACACACTCTTAATCCTGAATGATCAGGGAATAGACCAGAAGCTTAACCTTTCTGCCTTTCAAATACAGGAAACACTTTCCTATATTAAAGATCTAACCCTGCTTTTGAAGAAAAAAAAGGTGCGGCTTTCCGACTTGAATTCTCCAAGGTATCAGAAAGGTTACCTGCAATATCATCAAAAACTGCAAGAGCTTCAGATTCGTTTGCAAAAGATAAAACGCGACTTTGAGCGCTATAAACTTTTATATGAAAAAGGAGTAATTGCAAAGGCAGATTATGATAATCACAAATTTGAATATGACCTGGCGAAGTCTGAAATATTCCAACACAGAAATCAGCAACAAAATTCATGGCAGGCAGATCTATCACAGTATAACAGCACCTTGAAAGAGTTGCAAGCAAATAATGATCAACTTGTGGATAGTAAAAGTAGGTTTGTGATAATTGCCCCCGTGAACGGAACCTTACTTAATATAAAGCAGCAGGAAGCCGGAAGCTTTGTTACAGCAGGTACGCTGCTGGCTCAAATTTCACCAAATACAGATCTGCTGGTGGAATGCTATATAAGTCCTGCAGATATTGGCCTTATCAAAGAGCAGGACCCTGCTAAATTTCAGATAGATGCTTATGACTATAGCAAATGGGGCCTTGCATCAGGGAAAGTAATAGAGATAGGGAAAGACATAGAGTTTCTTGAAGATCAATCTGTGTTTAAAGTACGTTGCAGTTTGGATCAGAAATACCTCTTGTTAAAAAACGGATTTAGGGGAAATCTAAAAAAAGGGATGACCCTTAACGCGAATTTTAAGTTGAGCAGGCGTACGCTTTTCGAATTACTTTATGATGAAATGAATGATTGGTTAAATCCGGCCAATAATTCTTCGGCTCACCAATAATTTAAAACTGTATGCAAGTGGTTTGCGGGGAATGTCATGATATTAGCTGGTATCAGATCGTCCAGGTGCGCAATGGAGGGTTATTAGCTTAATGTGTAATTAAAATTAAATAAGATGGAAAATTTAAAAGAATTGAGTTTATATGAATTAAATAATGTTCAGGGGGGTTTTGCCGGAGCACCGCCAAGGTTTATTACAGACACGGCCGTAGTTGTCGGCAGAACAGCAGCTGCCTGGTGGAAGGGTTTTAAAAATGGAACCGAAATATTATAACTTAACGCACTCACCGATATTATGAGAAATTTAGATAAAAATGAATTAAAAAATACAGCCGGCGGTTATAAGCCTGCCTGGTATGAAATATTGGCTTTTATGGCCGGCGATATGGCTGGGAGAGGCCTCGATTTTGCCCACGGTTTTTGGGATGGAATTAATGGTGTAGAAAAGCACTAAATAAATTGAATTAAATAACTATTTAAACGTAAAAAATATGGAACTAAAACATTTAAAGTTAAACGAAGCAGCAGCAATCAATGGCGGTACCAAAAGCGACTATGGTTTTGGTCATGCAGTTGGCGATCATATCAGACATGGTGTCCAGACCTTTGGTGATATTGTGGATTGGCTTTTTGGTCTTGTTCGCGGTTAACTAGATCTATGGACTCTAAAAGTCACTCCCATTATTTGGAGTGACTTTTTACAATTCAATCTTTTTCGCCTTTGTATATATTAACTATATGAAAATTAGTGAATTCTTAATTTGAAAAAGGTTACCCATATTAAACCTTTAATTTCATATGCTACTGTTTATCCAATATACTATTGTCAACCTCTCACAATGAATAATCAAGAAAAAATCTCTTTCAAAGAAATTGTACTCCGGAAAATAAAAATAATAATCAATTTCGTAATGTACCCGGATAACAATCTGACCAGATCTTACGATGTAAAAAAGAATCTCAGAGCTATTCTTACATTTTATTTGATCAATTTATTTTTTCTCATCCTATGGGTTATAATAGTAACCACATGGATTGATTTAGACAGTCCTCCTGCAGCCAAAATTAGGGAAATGATGTCACCCCTGAATTTTATGTTGTATGCCGTGATTATCGGGCCAATAATGGAGGAAACTATATTTAGATTGTCACTTGTCTTTAAACCAAAATATTTATCAATTTCTATTTTACTTCTTTCCTATGTCCTTATCTCCAGATTGGGTTACGGAGTAGGACATTTAGATATTGAAGAAAATTTATTGGTTAGAGTAATCGCTTCAATTCTAATTGCCGTGTTCACTTATTTTATATCCAAAGGGTATTCGACAAACTTTTCAAATTTTTGGGATGCAAATTTCAGATGGATCTATTATTTTTCTATAATTGTTTTTGCAATGCTCCATTTAGATTTTGCAGAATTAACCCTTAGCAAATTCTTGCTTTTTCCATTACTTACATTTCCTCAATTAGTATCCGCTGCTATCAACGGTTATATCAGGATTAAATACGGGTTTATATATTCTTGCCTGTTTCATGGCCTAAATAATATTTTGCCTGGCTTATCAGGCTTATAATATTATCATGTACTATGAGGAGTTTATGCAGTGAATGTAATGATCTTAGCTGATAATGACATCCAGGTGCGCAATGGGCGTTAGAAGTATATGTTTAACTAAAACAAATAAAAATTATGACGATAAAAGAGCTTAGACCAATTGATCTTCACACTATTAATGGAGGTACAAAACAGGATTACAATAATGGGCGCAATATAGGAACTGAAATCAGGGAATATATACTAAAACGTATTATCTATTTTTACTGTTAGATAATTCACAGTATCTGATTTGTAAAAATAATAAGTATCAAGACCACCTCATAATAGAGGTGGTTTCTTAGTATTAATTAAGGCCAATTTGCAGTCCGGCTGCAGCCCGCCCCTTTATCTTGTTGACTAAAGCGGAACCTTATGGCAAGAATTACCATTAAGCAGCACGATATCACAGATTGTGGTGCGGCCTGTTTAGCATCTATCTCATCGCACTATAAACTGCATATACCAATAGCCAGGATAAGGCAATATGCAGGTACTGATAAAAAAGGGACCAATGTATTAGGCCTTTTGGAAGCTGCACAAAAATTAGGTTTTAGTGCCAAAGGGGTGAGGGGAGATTTTGACAGCCTTTTTAAAATACCTAAGCCCGCAATAGCACATGTAGTTTTAAAAGAAGTATTGCACCATTATACCGTAATCTATGAAGTGACTAAACGGTATATTACTATCATGGATCCTAAATTTGGTAAGCTCCAAAAAAAGACTCATAAGGAGTTTCGTAAAGAATGGACAGGAGTTTTGGTACTGCTGCAACCTGAAGAGAATTTTAGCAAAGGCAATGAAAAAGTCTCGGTTTACAAACGTTTCTGGTTTCTTTTAAAACCTCATAAGTGGGTGCTACTGCAAGCATTTGCCGGAGCTGTAGTGTATACACTTTTGGGTTTTTCTACATCTATTTATATTCAAAAATTAACCGACTTTGTTTTTATTGGCGGGAACACCAGGCTTTTAAATTTATTGAGTGTCATTATGCTCATTTTACTCGTTTTACAATTGCTGATTGGTGTATTCAAAGATGTATTTTTGATAAAATCGGGCCAACAGATTGATGTTCGACTTATCCTGGGCTATTACAAACATCTTTTAAAATTACCCCAGCAATTCTTTGACACTATGCGCGTTGGAGAAATTATTTCCCGAATAAACGACGCGGTAAAAATTAGAACATTTATTAATGGGGTTTCCTTAAACCTTACTGTTAATGTGCTTATAATTTTCTTTTCTTTTGCCATTATGTTTTCGTTTTATTGGAAACTGGCACTTATTATGTTAACCGTCATTCCGGTTTATGCAGTCGTTTATTTTATTGTTAACACACTAAACAGAAAAACGGAACGAAAGATTATGGAAAAATCCGCAGATTTGGAAAGTCAGTTAGTTGAATCCCTTAATGCTGTTGGCACCATAAAACGATTTGGACTGGAAAGTTTCGCTAATATAAAGATGGAAACCAAATTTATAGGCTTATTGAAAACAACTTATGGTTCAGCATTAAACTCTTTATTCTCCTCTACCAGCAGTGGTTCCATTTCCAAACTGTTTACACTCATCCTTTTGTGGAGCGGTTCTTACTTTGTCATAAGGCGAGATATTACTCCGGGAGAACTTATGTCTTTTTATGCTATTGTAGGCTATTTTACCGGGCCGGTAGCTGGTCTTATCGGGTCTAACAGGGAAATACAGAATGCTCTGATTGCGGCAGACCGTTTGTTTGAGATCATGGATCTGGAAAGGGAAGAAGGTGAAAACAGAATTCATATTAAAAAGCAAAATCTTGGTGACAT
>Ga0265306_10000550_pt1 | contig 17945 bp, 16 predicted proteins | sample Helome_3_FD_192493 | JGI IMG/M metagenome (GOLD analysis project Ga0265306, IMG submission 192493) | Marine sediment microbial communities from subtidal zone of North Sea - Hel_20160420 (Illumina Assembly) | ecosystem: Environmental > Aquatic > Marine > Subtidal zone > Sediment ... | reverse complement strand
AGATCCTATGGCCGACGGATTTTTCTGAAAATGCGGCCAAGGCATTGCCGGTGGTCACATCCCTATCTGAAAAATATACGGCTGAGATCCATATTCTTTACGTTCTCAAAGACTATCCTGCAGTCGGGGCCTCTTATGGCTACAATGACCCTGAGGATGTCGAAAAAATGCGGCAATGGGAAAAACAAACCGCTGAGGGTCGGCTGGACGAGATTTGCGAAAAATTCTTAAATGCATGTCCGCTTTATTTTCGCCATATCAGTGTTGGTGAGCCGGCTAAAGAGATCCTCAAGTTGATCGAGAATGAAGCCATCGACATGGTCGTTTTAGCAAGCCGGGGCAGCGAGGCCCATTTTGATTTCGGCAGTGTTGCTGACCGTGTAATCAAGTGCACGTCCATCCCAACTTTGATTATACCAGTATGACCCGGGGAATAATACAAACGCGAGTTTGCATAGCAATCTTAAGATTCACACAACAATTTCTTAAATGATCTCGCATGACATTGCTTCTTCGATATCTTCTTCAGTGATGCCCAGCAGATGAAAGATGTGGCTGAATTTGGTTTTGGACAGAGAAACATTGGCAATACGGCTCAAGGCTTTTTTGGCGTTGTAAGCAATCCCCAGCCCGGCCTGGCTGAGCATCAAAGCGTCATTGGCCCCGTCACCAACGGCAACCACCTGGTCGAGCACAATCCCCAAATCACAGGACAACTGGTTAATCACCCGAGCTTTTTCAGCCGCACCCACTATTTTTCCGGATACCTTACCGGTCAAGCGGTTGTTTTTGATCTCCAGCTGGTTTGAATAGGCAAAATCCAGCTTAAATTGTTGTTGCAGATAATCGGCGAAAATATTAAATCCCCCTGAAACGATTCCCACCTGATATCCGAGCCACTTGAGGGTGGTGAGCAGCTCTTCGGTACCCTCAGAAAGTTGCATACGGTCCCGTATTTCAATTACATCAGCGAGTGCAAGTTCTTTGAGCATGGCCACCCGCTGGCGGAGGGATTCTTCAAAATCAAAATCCCCCCGCATGGCCTTTTCGGTTATGCGGGCAACCTCTCTGTGGACACCGGCTTTGCGGGCCATTTCATCAATTCCCTCCATATCGACCAGGGTGCTGTCCATATCAAAGCATATCAACCGCTTGTTTTTGCGGTGAGCGCTCAGGGTTTGAAACGACAAATCGACATTCAGCTCGCGACTTTTAGCCATAATTTTGCTTTTCATTCGACTGACATCAGCTGCTGCAATGATATTTAAAAGCATCTCAAAAGATCGGGCACCGTGGTGGGTTTCACTGGATATTGATTCGATGTTGATATTCTCTTCCGCCATTATTTTTGATATGGCAGCCATAAAGCGAATATCGCCGAAGTGGGTCAAAATGATCAGTTCCCGCCGACTAAACTCTTCAACATGATCCGGCGATACCAGCTGGTATTCGAGGTTCAGATTCATCTCGTTGGCTTCGAACAATAGATCTTTGATGACATGTTCGTGGGATTCAGCTGGTTGGCTGAATCGTAAAAGCATATAAAGACCCAATGTTTTCTGTAATGAAATCTGCTCGATGTCCTCAAGCTCGATCTGGCGCTCCACAAGAACTTTCGAAAATTTTGCTAAAATTCCGGGGCGGTCAGGACCGGAAACACTCACCATCAATAATTTGTCTTTCTCCACAATCGATCCCTTTCACGAGTATTACAGCAGTCAATTAACGCGCAATATGCTTCAGGTTTGCGTATTCATAAGTCGAACTGCTAAAAGCAGTTGTTTGAAATGTTGCCCATCCGTGATTATTGTTATTCTGGTTAATCGTTGAAGTCAAGCAGCCCTCCTTTACAATCACTGATACCCAGTTTGCTGTTATCTGAATGTTGAGAGGTCTGCCTACTATATTCGACGACAAGTCTGTTTGGAACTTCTGAATCGCATACTATAGATCATCAAAACCATGTTTTCAAATCACTGCAGCATTTTTTTGTACCTGATCTTTGGCGTATCGCATGTCACTGCCGATATGCAAGCAATAGCCGCACCAGATTTATCGTGTCCGGATTCGCCCAACTGCGTTTCTTCACTGAGCAATAATAAAAAACATTTCATCGAGCCTTTTAAATATACAGGTAGCTTCGAAGATGCCAGGCAAAAACTTATCGACATCCTGGAAAATACCCGGCGCGCGCGCCGGGTAACAATCGAAAGAGATCATATTCAGGTTGAATTTCGCTCATTGATTTTTCGGTTTGTCGATGATGTCGAATTTTACTTTCCAGCTGATGAATCTATCATCCATGTGAAATCTGCATCGCGGTCAGGCTATTACGATTTTGGCGCCAACCGTCGGCGGGTGGAGCACTTACGCGCGGCATTTCAGAATCGGGTAGAATAATCATCCGCCAAAACACGGGGCTATTAAAAAGACTCATCAAGCGAGGCCCATATGAACGTTACATATTATTTAAAGCTTTACGCTCTGACCGTACCTGTCTTTTTCATTGTCGACTTGATTTGGTTGGGAGTTGTGGCCAAAGGGTTTTATCAGAAAAATCTAAACCATATTCTCAGTCCGCAAGTTAACTGGTCGGCTGCCATCATTTTTTATTTGATCTACATTGCCGGAATTCTCATTTTTGCCGTTGTGCCTGCAGTGGCGAAAGATTCATTGCGACACGCTGTGTTGTATGGGGCGTTGTTTGGATTTTTTACGTATATGACCTATGAGCTAACTAATTTAGCCTTGCTCAAAGATTGGCCGCTCAATATTGTGTTCGTCGATATTCTCTGGGGAGTGGTTCTGTGCTCCGTTGTCGCATCAATCGGATTCTATACAGCCAGGTGGCTGGCTTAATTTGGGTAGCAATTTCATATATTGAACCTGCAAAAGTCGCACGGACATACGCCTCCTTACGGTGCAACCCGAATGATTTCCTAATCAATACAGCCTAGCTATTGACACTGACTTCAGGGTGATTAATTTTTAGACAAAATTAAGACAAAATTTAAAAAATTCCTAAGTTTTCAGGTAAATGATCATTAGGAAGACAACCTGTGAAAAAGATCTTAAACTTACAAAAAGTCATCAAATGATTGCTAAGGTTAAGTTAAAACTACTGAATCTGATAAAGTCAATGCTCAAAGAGGGCATGAGTCTGAAAAAAATATCTTTTTGCCTTGCGCTGGGGATTGCGCTGGGTATTTTTCCGGTTCTGGGCATGACGACTTTGCTGTGCACGATTGCCGCCTTTGCTTTGCGCCTGAATATGCCGGCTATTCAGATTGTTAATTATACGGTTTATCCGTTGCAACTCATTCTGCTGGCCCCATTTTACGGTTCGGGGAGCTGGCTATTCAAACAACAGGGCGGGCACACGATCAGCGGTAATTTGATCGACTTATTCCAAAATGATTTCTGGGGCAGTTTGGCCAGTCTCTGGGATTTAACGCTTTATGCGGTTTTTACATGGTTAATTGTCAGCCCAATCCTTGTCCTGCTATTGTACTGCGTTTTAAAACCAGTGTTAGGCACTTTACCTGCTTTTCGCGGCCGGTGAACACCAAAAATAAATTACCTGCATCAACCCCTTTTTTTCAGCCGGTAATGGGAAACCAGCCACTCCTGGCCTTTTCGATAGCCCCAGAGTTCGGCGCAAGCCATAAAAAATATCCGCCAGCGCTGCAGCCAGCAGCGTGCATTTTCAGCCCCATAGGTATCCTTTAAAATCGGCAAGATCTCTTCTCGACGGTCATCCAGATTAGTCAGCCAGGCTTCAGCCGTCTTGCTATAATGGGTACCGTTTACCCGCCAATGAGCCTCTACCACCAGCTGATCCTGCAGATACAGCAGCAAATCATCCGATGCCATCATGCCTCCGGTGAAAAAGTGAGTGCCCATCCAGTTGTCCTCATATTCCTCGAAAGTGTAGGCAAATCTGCGGTGCGTGAAAATATGAATAAAACATTTTCCGGCCGGAAGCAGCCAGCCGTCAATCCGCCCAAGAAGCTCCGGCCAGTTGCGCATGTGCTCAAACATTTCAACCGAAACGATGCGATCAAATTTTAAATCGATTCCAAAATCATTCATATCAGCGGTGACAACTTTTAGATTGCTCAGACCTCGCTTTTTACAAACGGCTCTGATGTATTCTCCCTGCGGTTTGGAATTGGAAACGGTGATGATGTGGCTGGCGGGAAATTTTTCAGCCATCCATAATGAAAGCGATCCCCAGCCACAACCCAATTCCAGAATATTCATCCCATCAGCCAGCTGGGCGCGCTCAACGCTGATGGCCAGCATCCGCGCTTCGGCTTCATCCAGTGTTGACGTATCGGCATCCCAGAAACAGCCGCTGTATTTTAGATGACGGCCCAATACCAGGTTGAAGAAGGCCGGTGGAACTTCATAGTGCTGTTCTTTGGGTTTTTCGATTTGAACAGCGATGGGGCTTCGCCGCATATCATCAATAAATTTCGCCAATGCGGCTCGCTGGGCTTCGATATCCCCTTTGTCTTCCATTTGCAAACGTTCTTTATCCAGCATCCGAATGCCGTGACGAATCAAGGCATCCGGCAGCCATCCACGCTCAGCCAGTTCGGTCAATAATCTCATAGGTTTTCCTTTTTAGGAAACCACGGGATAAAGGCCGGTGTGCGTCGAATATATTCACGGTATCCCGGCCGGCTATCGACAATGGTTTTTTCCATCAAGGGGATACCGGTCATCTTCAGCAAGACCGCGGTAATTATAAATGGACTGATAATCGTCCACCAGCTGTTTGCTGTGGACAACGCAATTAAGAAAATCCCCCACCAAATTAAACATTCACCAAAGTAATTGGGGTGCCGCGAGTAGGCCCATAGTCCACGGTCCATCACCTTGCCCTTGTTGGCGGGATCGGACTTAAAGCGCGCCAGCTGCCAGTCGCTGATGGATTCAAATAAAAATCCGATCATCCAGATGATGAGTCCCGCAAAATCAAGCCGGGTAAAATGCGCCGGCATCCGTGACACCTGACCATACTGGATGGCCAGCGCGATCACCCACATAAACAGGGCCTGCAGCAAAAAAACCTTAAACAGACTGATAATCCAGAAGCGGTTGCCGCCGGCCTGGCGCCAGCCGCCGTAGCGAGGATCCTCACCCTTGCCCCAGTTGCGCCAGGATAGATGCGCGCTCAGCCGCAACCCCCAGACGGTGGTGAGCACCACAATCAACACCTTGCGCCCGGTGTAACCCTCCGTGAGGCAAAAGGTTATCCAGGCAATCAGGACAAATCCCATCCCCCAGAGACTGTCAACAAGGGTTACATTTTTATAAACCAGACTGATCAACCAGCCGCAGAACATCATGCCTGTCACGGCAGCCAGATTCCAGCCCAGGACCACAAACAAATTTTCCATTTGAATCGCTCCGGATATTCGGTTTTTGCTAGACGATCATTCGACCCGGCCTTAACGGATCTACCACCGGCCGCCCAGCCGCGCGCTCGGCAATAGCGGTGCGAATTTGCGCATGTAGCCGACTGCTGATGGGATATGCCAGAATGATTATAATGGCGAGGATATTGCAAACCGAGGGCACCAGCGCGTACAACGTCCGCAAAGTCAGTTGTACCTGTTCGGTTTGGGCAACGTTCGGGGTGTAACCCGCCAGGCCGAGAATGGACAATCCCGCACCTACGCCGATGGCCGCGGCAAATTTTTTGGCAATGGACCACAGACCGATGTATTGTCCCTCCCGTCTTTGACCGGTCAGCAGTTCATCGTAATCAATCACATCCGCCTGGATGGCAGATGGCAATGCCAGGGTGGCGCCAAAGCCGATGCCGGATATAATGACTAATATTCCATAAATGTGGGCATCACCAGGGCCCAGAAAAAAAACACCGATAAATGCGCCGGTATTAACAACCATGGAGATCAGCCAGGCCGCCTTTTTGCCGATGCGGCCTGAAAGCATGATCCACCCGGGTAAAAAAATGATACCGGTTATAAAATACAGCAGCAGGAAGGTATCGGCCAGTTGCGACTGCAAAACATATTCGACGTAAAAGAGAATTAAAGTTGCCGGCAAGTTGCTGCCAATGGCGGCGATGGTATAAGATATGATAAGAATGATAAAAGGCCGATTGCGGGTCACGTAGCGCAATCCCATCCATATGCCGGTTGGATTCAGGACCTTTGCTGATTGCTTTTCTTTTATGGCCGCAACGCACCACCAGCAGGAACCGAGCAAAATTGGCGCGTACAGAACCGCAATCCAGAAAAATTTGGCGCGTTCACCTTCAGCATCCGACGTCAGGTTAAAGGCCCATTCAACAATCGCCGGCGAGCTGGCGGCCATCAGGGTGCCGGCGATGAGAAACCCGTCGCGCATACCAAAAAGCGCCGTGCGTTCGTGATAGTCAAAGGTGATTTCAGGCCCCAGAGACTCAAACGGAACCACCACCGCTGTCCAAAATAGAAACAGCGCGTAAATACAGATACCAAACCACCAGGTTTCAAAATAAGCAGATGCCTGTGGTGGGTTGAACAGTAAATACATGCTCAAAACGACAAATAACGATCCGATGCCAATATACGGGCGGCGTCGGCCGAAGCGTGATCGGGTTAGATCTGAGATGTATCCGATTGCAGGATCGGTAACGGCATCAAATATTCGCACGCTGAATAAAATGGTGCCCAAAACAGCGATATTGATACCGACAACATCGGTATAAAATTTGGGGATATAGACGTAAACCGGTATGCCGACAACCGCCAGGGCAAATGCCGGGGCTGAATACGCAATTTTTTTGCGCAACGCAATACGGTCGGGATGCCGCGTTTTCACTATAAATCCAGGAGTTCTTTTTTCATAGAATCGCTGATGGGCTTGGGTCCCAGCCATATGGAAAACAGGGCAGCCGCAAAGTCAGCGCCTTCGATAATACCCTTGGGCTCGCCGTTTAATGCCAACTCCGTCCCCTTACCGGGGATATACGTCAACGCATACCGATCGCCAGGCTGAACATCCTGGTACAGGGAGTTGTGGTATTCAATATGCGGTTTCAGCCGCTCATAGGTCTGCGGATCCACATTTTCAGATATTTTTTTATTGGTGGCCGGACCAAATTCATCGCCCGCAAATGATCTAAAATATTCAACCTCCAAGCGCTTGGGTACATCCGAAAGCGCCAATTTAGACGGACAATCCGCCGGCAGGTATAAGGCGCCGACGTATACTTTTGCAAAAATCATCACTCGTAAAAGTCCGGTGCCTCTTAATTCCAACGACGTGTCCTGTATCGTATAGCGATCATCAAAATTAACCCCCTCAATTTCTGCTGCCTCGATCCGGGGTAAAATGAAAAGCATCGCGATCAACACAGAAAATGGGATCAGAGACAGATTTTTTTTTATGGTCATCATATTGTCCTTTATATCGCTTTTCATAATAGTGTTCCGATATACGGAAGTGGGCATAAGTGGTGGTAGAAAAAAACGTTGGAATAGCGGAACGTTTTTTTGACAACCACTATAGATCTGACGTTCCTGTAACCTTTGCTCATGCAAAAATTTAGGCTAAACACGCTACATTGTGGCCTCAGCTTACTTTGAAACCTAATGCAGAATCACCTGATGACAAGTGGATTACGCATCCTCATAAACCATTGCAACCGGGGGCATTCGGCAGACGCCTGGAAAGTTAAAGTTTGAGCAGACGTTCAGGGAGGGTTAAAAACCCCTATTTTACTTGCTGCGGGACTTTGCGTAGCTTACTGAGGTCGTAGCCTTGCGCTTTGAGAAAATCTAAAATGCGATTATAGTCCTCTTCCGACATAGCGGGTTTGCGGGCCATGATCCAGACATAGTCCCTTTTGGTGCGGCCGATCACGGTTTGTGAGTAATCTTCGGTCAGATAGATGATACGGTACTCGGCTTTAAACGGCCAGAAAAACTGCATCCCCCAGACGGCATTGGATTGCTTATCCCGGATGAATCCCCGTGGCCGATAGGTTTTGAGTGGGCCCTCAAATGCTCCCTTGTTAAACGTGAAGGTTGTCTCTATGGTTCCATCTTCAGCAAGACGATAGGACTCAATGGCGTTATAAGCTTCTTTTTCAATAGAGGTAGGGATACTCGCAATGACGTACCAGTCCCCCATGAATTGCTCGATGTTTACAGCGTCAACCGTATGAATCGGCGACCCGGTCGTACAGGCCGAAATCGAAAAAACAATCATCAACAAATGTATTATTTTAAGATTTTGCATCACAATCGTATCGTTAAAGCGGCAGTTAAGCTAAGCCAATTTTTCAGTGACATTCCGTTGGATGGCCAGATAATGGGTGATCTGATCGTTCTCACCCCGTATCGGAACGATTTTCCATTCCATCATAAATTCGGAACCATCCCGGCGATAATTAATGGCTTTACCATGGAACAGCTTGCCGGCCGTAATGTCGGCATTCAATTGTTTGATGACCTTTTCATCCGTATTGGGTCCCTGCAAAATAGAAGGCGATTTGCCCATCACCTCATGGGGCCCGTAACCGGTTAGTTCGCAAAATGCCGAGTTAACATATACGATGGGATAGCCCTTGCCGGCTTCTGTAATCACGATTGAATTAAAAGACTCTTCCATTGAAGCCTCGAGCAGGCGCTTCATTATAAATTTAAAGCTCTCATCATGCTCAAAAATATCGAAAACATATTTTTTGACCTTCATTTGAAGTATGTCCCTCCCAAAAACCTAGTTTAAATGCTTGTTTGAATTTTTTATGCTCGCAACGTAATCATTGGCTGTCAAACATCAAGAAAAAATGAGCCGCATATATATGTGAGATCTGATTTGGAAATGATACAAATTTTGATTAAAAATTCTAAAAAACAATTTTTTGAGGATATAATTCTCTAAAAAACAAAAATAAGATTATGAAAATTCATAAATTTTTGATATAAAATTATAATAACGAATCAACAACTTATCCACTGCATCGATTATTGAAACTATGCGAATGGGCAATTGGTCATCAATTGGGGTCTTATTTTTGGTGTTGTTTCTGCTGCAAGCATGTGCCGCTGATCAGCAGCTGCAAGATCAGAATGTGCTTCTACAAGATCAGATCGAGCATTTCCAGTTACAGCTATATGAGTCCGACCAGCAAATCAAAAGCCTGAATGCGGAATTAACGCGTTTGCAGCAGGTCGAAACTAAATACAACCAACAACTGACGGACCTGAAAGCGAAGAACGCTTCCCTTCAAAATATCAATTCGAAGCTTACCCAGAAAGTCAAGGGGCTGACCAACGCCCTGGAAAAAAACAAATCGGTTATCAAACTTCAAAATAAGGTTATCCGGCTGCTGGACGACACCAAAAAGACCATCGCAACAAGCCTGAAAGATGAGATTGCGTCCCAGGATATCGAACTGATTGGGCTGGCAGATACGCTCAAGGTGATTTTTATTGATAAAATCCTGTTTGATTCAGGCAGCGTTGAGATTAATCAGAAGGGGAAGAAATTGCTGCTAGCTTTCGCTGAATCCATCCGGCAGCAAAAGAATCAAAGCATTCTGGTGGAAGGACATACCGATAATATGCCGCTGAAACCGGTTTTGAAAGAGCAATTTCCCAGCAACTGGGAATTATCGGTTGCCCGGGCTGCGACAGTGGCAAGATTTCTTCAAATGGAGGGGCGCTTACAACCGCAAAGACTATCCGCGCGGGGTTACAGCTTCTATCAACCGGTGTCATCAAACAAGACCCTTGCGGGGCGTCGTCAGAACCGGCGCATTGAAATCATTTTGAGCCCATCCGAGAAAACCCCTTAAGTTGAAAATTGACTATGGGTTGAGTCAATTGATCTACCGGTTTGTCACTAATGCTCGACAGCGCTGTGCGAGTACAAAGTCAAAAATATTCAACTCTCCAGAACTTCTCTGATTTTCTGGGACAATTCGATGATATCGAAGGGCTTTTGAATAAACCCATTGCAGCCCAATGCGAATAACTCTTCCGTTTGCCTGTTCGTGCTATAACCGCTCACCAGTAAGACCCTGACATCGGGGTTTATTTTTTTCAGCTCTGCATAGGTCGCTTTCCCACTCATCTCCGGCATAATCATATCCAGAGCAATCAGATCCACCTTTTCGGACTTTTCAACATAAATGTCGATGGCTTCCCTGCCGTTCTCAGCGGTAATAACCGAATAACCCAATTCTTTGAGCATCAATTTTTCCACTTCAATAGGCCCTTCTTCATCATCCACCAGCAGGATACACTCGCTACCTTTTAGCAACGTAAAATCAGCTTTGGATTCATCTGTTTCTTTGGCTTGTGAAGCCGGCAGATAGATAACGAATGTGGTGCCATGACCCTGCTCACTATAGACGCGGATGATTCCATTATGATTTTTAATGATGCCGTATGCAGAAGCCAGCCCCAGACCTGTTCCTTTGCCGATTTCTTTGGTTGTAAAAAAAGGTTCGAATATTCTTTCGATGGTATCTTTGTCCATGCCGATACCACTGTCGGTTACCGAAAGCTTAACATAATTGCCGCCTTTGACTTCAAATGGCTCACAGTATGCATCACTGAGGGCAACATTTTCGGTCTGGATATACAGGTCTCCGCCATTAGGCATGGCATGCCAGGCGTTTAAATACAGATTGATCAGTACCTGTTCAATTTGCCCCTGATCCACCTCCACATTCCAGATTTTCACGTCGCAATGTTTGTGCAAGGTGATTTCTTTTTGGGTACGCATGAACATGCGGGTACTTTTTTCTATGATATCGTTGAGGCATGTCGGTCGTAACGTATATTTCCCTTTTCTGGCAAACCCCAGCAGTTGACCAGTTAGGTTTGCCGCGCTCATGACATTGTCCTCAATCCCCTGTAAATATTTGCTGTCTGAATGATTATCCAGGTTCTCCGATTCGTTGCCCAAACGCATCAAGGATAAATAACCCTGGATGCCCATCAGGATATTATTGAAATCATGGGCAATTCCGCCTGCCAGGGTGCCGATGGCCTCCATCTTTTGGGCATGTATGAGCTGGGCCTCGAGATGCTGCTTTTCCTTTTCAGCTTGCAGCTGATCGGTGATATCCGAAATTTGACTGACGATTTTTTCTTTTTCAGTCGAATCCCGAAAACGGTTTGCGGTAATTTTAACGAAGCGCTCCTCGCCGCTGTCCTGCATGATTTTACAGACTGGCCCTGAATTTACAACCAATCCCTTCTGTATTTTTTGAAAATATAGTTCTACATCGCTGTACCCGGATGGTTCCAGGTATCTTTCAAAGGCATGACCCTCGATCTCTGGCCGTGGGCAGGCGACAATTTGAGTAAAAATCTCGTTGGCGTATAAAATATGGAGATCTTTGTCGAGGATCACAATCCCATCTCGCGAATTCTCAACCACGGAACGGTAACGTTCTTCACTTTCGCGGAGTGCTTTTTGGGCTTCGATGCGTCTGCTGACGTCACGGGCGACATTCAAAATAACTTTTTTGCCTCTGTAAGTTATGGCCCGTGAATGTATTTCAACCGGGAGACGCTCGCTATTTTTGCTGAAATGGACTGTTTCAAGGTTTAGTTTGGGTTGCGTTTGTACTTGAGCCTTTTCAACAAGCTCGTAAAGAATTAGATTGACATGATTTTCCGGAATGATTTGATTCAAATTGAGCTTGAAATACTCATCGAGCGAATAGCCCAATTGGGAATAGGCGGCTTCGTTGGCCTCCAAAATATTGCCGGCCAAATCCATTATGTAAACCGCATCATCCACCTTCTCCAGAAGCTCCCTATAGCGCGTTTGTTCCTCGGCGTCCTTCAAATGCGCCATCATATAATTGAAGGCCTCCGATAATTGGTTAAATTCCCAATAATTCCGCTTATTCGTTTCAAAAAGAAGGTCCTTCTGGCCCTCTGATATTTGAATGGCCTTGACGGTCATTTTGCGCAGGGGTGCCACCATTTTTCTGGCCAAAAAAACAGCCATGAGAGTAGAAACGGCCAGAACGACAATGGCAAACAAGCTCATCCAAACGGTGACTCTCCGTTTTTCCTGAATGAGGTTTTCAAGTGAGGACTGAAAATAGAGATGATTAAATCCACTAATCCTGGAAAGAATTAAACTTTGGCCAAACGGGTAAAATTCGGCGTGACTGGCCATTTTATCCCGGATTTGGGGATCAAGAGCAAAGGTTTTACGTGAGATCAGGTTAAATGCCTGATCGGAGTCGATAGCCGCCAGGTTGATTCCGCCTGCTTGCTGAATGGTTTCAATGAGTTTTTGGTCCTGAATCATATCGTACAGTGCATAGGCCGTACCCATACGGCCGGTTTCATTCATGACCGGCGCAGAAAATATCCATAACAATCTGGTTTCTCCCTGATCTTGCACAATCTTACCCTTCGGATATTCCGCTAATGCAAATTTGACAATTTGTTCTGGCAGACCAGGGTATTTCCCCGGCACGATCTGTTTTTCACCCACCTTTTTTACAAAATGGTACACACCGTTTGCAGGTGGATAAGATTGGGTGATTCGATCCTCTACATTAGATGTGACGTCCAACATGACAGTTACCCGAATGATGTTGTCGGATCGAAGCTCATTTAAAAAACTCTGAATACTTGCCATGCGGTTATTTAAGATAATTTCGGCCTGGCCCTTTTGAGCCCGTAATTTCTCGTAAAATTCAGCCTCTACTTTTTTACCAAAATACCGGTAAATGGTTCCGAGGATAATCATGACTGACACGCTGACGAGGACAACAAAGGCCGTCATCAAATACGTGGAAAAGTGCTTATTGTGATTGAATTTCAACATAACTATTAAGCATAAAATAAAATAGCTTAAATTGTCAAAAAAAAGTTAAGATCACAGCTGCTTAACGTTTGTCTGGCGGACACGGATATAGGGGTTGTCAAAAAAACGTTTTGGTATTCAAACGTTTTTTCTACAACCCCTTATGCCGCACTTCCGTATTCCAGAACATTATTATGGTGAACGGTATAATCGCAGGGATTTAAATGGGTACCCCAAGCATGCATCCGCAGTTATGGGATACAAGAAAACAACTGATTTCTTTTGACTTCTCATCTGCTAATGCAATACAAACCAATTTTGAGCGATGTCGTTATCAATCAGGTTCGGGCGGATCAGCGTTTCTTCATGGGCCACAACCGATGCCGATGTGAAGCGCAGCCGGGAGGCGATTTTGCGCATTGCCAAACAAGTGACGGGCTAGTGCCGTATAAGCCTCATGCAAAGACGCAATGTCGCCAAATTGATACCTGAATCTTTGACAATAATTTTGTAAGCGCCTTATCGCTGATCAAGGAGGAAAAATGAAAGAAGGCAAAATGCACTATGGCTGGGTGGTCATCTTTATGGGGCTGCTGACCACTATTGCCGCCCACGGGTTCGGGCGGATGTCCTATACGATTATTCTTCCCGCCATGAAAGACGGACTGGGCTTTAACTACACCCAGCTGGGGCTGCTGGGAACCGGCAATTTCATCGGCTATCTGACCATGGCCATCATTGGCGGTTTTTTGGCCGCCCATTTTGGAACCCGTATCATCATCACGGCAGCTTTGGTACTGATGGGAATCACGATGATCCTGACCGGTCTGGCAGAATCATTTGGATTTGCCTTTGCGATGCGGCTGCTCACCGGCCTTGGCAATGGCGCGTCTTATGTCCCGGCAATGGCTTTGGGTTCAGCCTGGTTTACCACGAAAAAAAGAGGTTTTGCGACCGGTATCGTCTCTGCCGGAATCGGAATCGGTACCCTCATCTCCGGTCTGGTGGTTCCGCCGATTTTATCGGCTTTTGGCGCCAATGGATGGCGGTTTTCGTGGTATATACTGGGCGGCGCTGTTCTATTGATATCCGGTATTGTCTATCAGTTTGTGCGCAGCAATCCACAGGAAAAAAGACTCCAGCAGGTCGGATCTGAAAAAAGTGGAGCGGTACACAGCGACTCCTCCGCAACTGAAAAGGCAAACGCTTCGAAGTTGACAGGCACCATTAAAAGTGTCGTTAAAATGGGGGCGGTCTGGTATCTGGGTGTTGTTTATTTTTTCTATGGTCTTTCCTACATAATTTATATGGTTTTTTTTGCGGCTTATCTGGTTAAAGAAATAGGCCTCAGCCAGGAATGGGCCGGCGGGTTATGGGCGCTGGTTGGCGGTTTAAGCATTTTTTGCGGGGTGATTTGGGGCAAGATATCGGACGTGCTCGGAAGAAGCCGTGGTGCCGCCCTGGCCTACCTTGTGCTGGGGCTCTCCTATATTCTCTATGCGCTGATAAAGGTCGATTTTGGTTTTTATCTTTCGGCCATTTTATTTGGTCTCACCGCCTGGAGCATTCCCACCATTATGGCCGCAGCCGCGGGGGACTTTGTCGGCCCGCGCCTGGCGCCTGCAGGACTGGGCTTTATTACCCTGTTCTTCGGTATCGGCCAGGCTCTGGGGCCGGCGCTTGGCGGATATCTGGCAGATGTCAGTGGTTCATTTACTTTGCCGTTTCTGGTCGCCGGTTTAATTTCACTGGTCGGGATGATATCATCATTTTACCTAAAGAAACCGGCCACAGAATAGAAGCTACCTATTAAGCGCTGAATTCCGAGGACGAGAACGACGACCAGTACGAAGCGGGACAAAAGTTGCCAAACCTCTTGCTCGTGCTCCTCCTCGTCCTCGATAGAGATGTCTGCGCATTATATTTCGGGACTGGTGAACAACACATAAGGAGTTAGTGATGATAATCGAAGCCAAGGGGATCAAAATCAATTATGAATTGTCGGGTAAACAACAGGCACCGGTGGTTGTGTTGAGTCACTCTCTGGCCTGCAGCCAGATGATGTGGTGGCCTCAGCTCGGGCGGCTGGAGACTCATTTCCGGGTTCTGCGATATGATACGCGCGGGCACGGGCTCAGCGAGGCGCCGCCGGCGTCCTATACCCTGGAGCAACTGGTTGATGATGCTATCGGTATGCTGGATGCACTGAAGATCGATCAGTTTCACTGGGTGGGCCTGTCGATGGGCGGCATGATCGGGCAGGGCCTGGCGTTAGCTCATCCCGGCAGACTCAACACTCTGGTGCTGGCCGATACCGCAGCCGTCATTCCCGCTGAGGCGCAGTCGGTTTGGCAAGAGCGCATCGACGCTGTAACTGACGGCGGTATGCAGGCTGTGGCTGAATCGACCCTGGAGCGCTGGTTTACGCCGAATTATCTGAAGCAAAATTTTTCTGAGCTCGATCGAATCCGGCAACAGATCCTGGCCACGCCGGTAGACGGATACATTGGCTGCAGTGAGGCGATTCGCCGCCTTAATTATCTGGAGCGGCTTGACGAGGTTGAAGCAAACACCCTGATTATGGTCGGTGCCGATGATCTCGGCACGCCGGTGGCGGCTTCGGAAGCCATGCATGCGCAAATTAAAAATTCAAAACTGGTGGTGATTCCGCAGGCAGCCCATCTTTCCAATATTGAACAGGCCGATCTTTTTAACGATCATCTGATGGCGTTTCTGCAAGGTAAGGATTAGGAGCCCGCATCATCACTGCCGGATTTCCCTTTCGCTGATTCCCATCAGGTACAGCAAACTGTCCAGCCCGACGCTGGAGATGCTGCGCTGGGCGTTTTGTCTGACGATGGGCTTGGCATGAAATGCCACACCCAGGCCGGCGATGCTGATCATCGGCAAATCGTTGGCACCGTCACCGACTGCAATCGTCTGTTTAAGGCTGATATTTTCGACCTGGGCAATTGTTTTTAAAATCTCAGCCTTTTTTTGGCCGTCAATGATATCCCCTTTGATGTTTCCGGTGATTTTTCCGTTTGCGATTTCAAGCTGGTTGGCGAAAACATAATCCAACCCCAGTTCCTGTTGTAAGTGCTTTCCAAAATATTCGAAGCCACCGGATATAATACCGATTTTGAAGCCCAGCTGTTTGAGTTTGTCAATGACGCGTTCGACCCCTTCCGTCAATGCCAGATTTTGAGCGACCGCTGCAAGCGTATTTTCGTCCAGGCCTTTTAGCAGCGCCACCCGTTGGGTCAGGCTTTCTTTAAAACCCAGCTTTCCCTGCATACCGGCTTTGGTAATCTTAGACACCGGGTCGCCGACACCGGCTATTGCGGCCAGTTCGTCAATAGCCTCTCCCTGGATCAGGGTTGAATCCATATCGAATACGACCAGCCGGCGGGCATGGCGATAAATATCATCGATATAAAATGAGATATCAATACCCGTTTCGGTGTGGATGTTCAGCAGCTCGCCCCGCAACATACCCGGATCTTCGATTTCACCGGAAACCGTAATCTGCACGCAGGCCTTTTGATGAATATCGTTGTGATTCACCGACACACGCCCTGAAAGCCGATTGATGACATCGATATTTAATTTGAATTTCGCAATTGCGGCGGCCACTTTAGAAAGCTGTCCGGCCGTCAACTGTCGCCCCAGCAGGGTAATAATCCGGCGCTGTTTGCCCCGTTGCGCAACCCATTTTTCGTAAAGGCTTTCCTCTATCGGGGAGAAATGAATCTGAATGCCCAATTTATGGGCTTCAAACAAAAGATCTTTTAAGGTCGATGAAGATTTAAACACGGCCGGGATTTCAACCAAAATTCCCAGCGACAAATAATCGTGAATAACAGCCTGCCCGATATCCAGAATCACGACATTGTATTTGGCTAAAATACGCGTCAAACTGGCTGTCAGCCCGGGTTTATCTTTACCGGTAACATTGATCAGTATGATTTCTCTCATTGTGGCTTACCCTGGGAGGCTTAGCGATATATGCGTATGGCAAAAGAAAAAGCGTACTATAGACACAACTAACCCCATGTTGCAACCTGAATGAACGGCCGGATGTTTTTTTACCCTAATTGATCGTAAACAAAATGAAATACAGGGATGGGGAATGCTACCTCGGATTCAGAAAATCTAAAACCACCTGCTGAAACAAGGCCGGGGCTTCGGCGGGTATGCTGTGGCCGGTTTCCGGGAACATCCTGTGGCGCCCGTGGCAATCTTTTGCCAGTTGCCGGGCATCCAGATGGTTGACAATCGGGTCCTCGGAACCGGAAATGACCAGGGTCGGGCATTGAATTGAATTGACAAACGATTCAGGAGGCGGATAATCGGACACGGCCCTGAAATGGGCCATCAGTGCTTCTTTATCGTTGCGAACCGCAACGGCGGCAACGATCTTAGCGGCTATTTCCTGGTTTTGATTTAAAAAACGCTTGCCAAAGACCAACGGCAGCGCGGCCCATGCCATGGTCTTAAGATCTGAGCGTTGCAAAATTTGCAGCCACGCTTGAACAATTTGTTTAACGTAAGCCTGTGAATCCCTGCCGATGCTGCACAGCACAAGCCGGTTGACCCATTGAGGCGATGTTGCTGCCAGCCTTAAGGCGATATAAGCGCCATGACTGATGCCGACCAGGTGGGTTTTTTGCACGCCTAAGTGCGCGAGCAATTTTTTCAAGTCGCGGATATGGATTTCGGCTGAAATTTGACGGGTCCCGATATCGCTTTTTCCCTGGGCTCGGGCATCATAGCGCAGCACCCTGAAATGTTTCGCAAAAGCCGCTGCATGTGGTTTCCAGTAAATGGTTGTCTGGCTGGTGCCGTTTAAAAGAACCACCGCCGGACGGTCGGCCTTGAAATTATCGGTGGTATAGTAGAGTCTACAGTTGTCGGGGGGGGTAAGGTAAGGCAAAACATTTCCTAGATTCAGATTTTTAGGGGTTGTCAAAAAAACGTTTCGTTATTCAAACGTTTTTTTCTACAACTGTGAACTTTGTGCTCTTTGTGGTGAAAAAAGATCCTGTTACAAAACCCACAACAGTTAATGTTTAACCCGTGGCTATCTTAAATAGACCCTTGGAACCCGGGCGGCAATGTTGGTGACGATTTCA
>Ga0265306_10000549_pt1 | contig 17982 bp, 12 predicted proteins | sample Helome_3_FD_192493 | JGI IMG/M metagenome (GOLD analysis project Ga0265306, IMG submission 192493) | Marine sediment microbial communities from subtidal zone of North Sea - Hel_20160420 (Illumina Assembly) | ecosystem: Environmental > Aquatic > Marine > Subtidal zone > Sediment ... | reverse complement strand
GCCGGACTTGAAGACGAGATCGAGCCCCGGCATCGGTCAATCGAAAACGAAACACATAGTATTGCGGTGCTGCCCTTTGACAACCTGTCCGGCGATCCCGCGCAGGAATATTTCAGCGACGGAATCACCGAAAGCATTATTTTGAATTTATCATTGTTCCCGAATCTTAATGTCAAATCCAGAAATTCCAGCTTTGCATTCAAGCAACAAATCAAGGATATCGGCGAAATCTCGAAAGAACTCGATGTCAGCTATGTCGTCGAAGGTAGCGTTCGCAAATCGGCAGACCGAATTAGAATTACTGTGCAGCTCGTGGAAGCTACCAGTGGCAACCAGATCTGGGGCAAGCGATACGATGCCCAGATTGAAGACCTGTTCAACCTCGAGGAAGAACTGAGCCGCAGCATCGCGGCCACGGTCACGGGGCAGATCGAATCGGATCTTCAACGCTTCGCAATTTCCAGAAAAGCCGCGGATCAGCAAGCCTACGATTTACTGTTGAGTGGAAACTTCCATTTAAATCAGGGCAACCGGGACAGCCTCATTCTCGCCATCGACGAGTTCAATCAGTGTTTGTCCAAGGACCCCAACAACGCGCGTGTGCATGCGAATCTTTACTACTGCTACGACCTGCAGGTCATGGACCACTGGATCGAGGACGTCCAACGCGTGCGTGAACTGGCGGCCGAACATATCCGCAAGGCGGTCGCGCTTGAACCCGATTCGAGCCTGGTTCGGGTGGCCTATGCCAATTACCTGATTTTCATTCTCGAGTTCGACGAGGCTGAACGGCAATTGAAACGCGTATTGGACAACAATCCCAACGATACCGAGGCAATTGCGATGCTGGCAGTCAATCTAAGTTGCCAGGGAAAAGCCGAAACCGCGCTGAAGCAGGCAGAACTCGCGCTCAGACTCGATCCTTACCACCCCTGGGCCAACTGGATCAAATCCGAGTCATTATATTTTTGTAGCCGCTATGAAGACTGCATAGCGACCATAAAGGAAGCCGGCTACGTCCCGGGATTCATCCAGATTTACAAGGTTGCGGCCCACGTCCAGCTTGGTCAAATGGATGCCGCCCGGCAGGCGCTTGGTGACTTCCTGGGGTTTTGCCGCGAAAAAATGTCATCCATGCCGCAAGACCTTGAGGGATGGCGCAAGTACTTTCGGGATAACGCCCCCTTCGTCGATCCATCGGTCAATGAAAAAGTCATCGATTGCCTGGTGCAAGCGGGGCTCGAGGAAGAATTAGCGAATCGCCAATCGCGCGGCGCCGAAGAAGATTTACCCTCTATACTGGTCTTGCCGTTCAACAACCTGTCGGGCGATCCGGAGCAGGAGTATTTCAGCGATGGAATATCAGAGAGCATCATCGTAAATCTAAACTCGTTTAGTGGTCTCAATGTTAAATCCCGCCACACCGCCTTTGCCTTTAAGAGCAGCGTGAAGAGCATCGATGAAATCGCCGCAGAACTGGCGGTTCAATACATCGTCGAAGGCAGCATTCGCAAGTTCGGCGACAAGCTGCGAATTACGGTACAGGTTGATGAGACAGCCAGCGGAAATCAGCTTTGGGGCAAACGTTTCGATTCTAGTCTCCAAGACCTGTTTTCCATTGAAGAAGAGATGGTCAAAAATATTGCCGGCACGATTAGCGGACGCATCGGCAAAGAACTGAAAAAAGCGTCTTTGAAAAAGCCGAAAAAGGATCTTAAAAGCTTCGATTACCTGATGCGCGGCTTTCATCATCTCGAGAAATTTAATGCGCGCGACAATCTTATCGCGCGCGAGCAGTTTCAATTGTCTATCGAGTGCGATCCAGACAATGGCGAGGCACATTCCATGCTGGGAGAAACCTATGTTATGGAGCTTCTGGAAAACTGGACAGCGAATCGCGACGAAGCCAGACGAATGATGCGACTCTATGCCGAAAAAGCCATCGAACTCGAGCCCGACAATGCACTGACCCACGCCTTCATGTCGGAACAACTGCTGTTTGCACGCGATTTCGGACGGGCCGAGATGCACGCCGATCGCGCCATCGAGTTAAATCCGACCCTGCCCGATGGCTACACGATGAAATGCGGCGCATTGAGCGCGATGCGGCGTTATGAAGAAGCCATCGAGAATGCCGATGTCAGCATGCAAATCGATCCATATCATCCTTACGTCGGCTGGACTGAGGGTGAAGTTTACCTAAGCACAGCTCAATATGAGCGCGCGGTAAAGGCATTTTGCTCGATTCCCCACATGTCACCAAGCCTGCACGCACAAACTGCGGCCGCGTTCGCCGGTATGAATGAAACAGACAAAGCAAGGGCAGAAATGCAGCGTTATTTCGAACTGGCACAGGTACAAATGGCGACTTTTCCTGGAAACGAAAAAGAATGGCGCGAGTACTGGTACGAAGCCATGCCTTTCCAGTATGTAGAAGATTCAAATACCTTTTTCGACCTGCTTTTACAGGCCGGCTTATGCGATCAGCTCGAAACAGCTATCGACAGCATACCCTCGATCGCGGTGCTGCCGTTCGAAAACATGAGTGGCGATCCGGAGCAGGAGTACTTCAGCGATGGCATCACTGCCAGCATCATTTTATCGCTCGGACTGTTCAATGGCCTGTCGGTCAAGTCACAAAATTCGAGCTTTGCCTTCAAGAGCAGCGGCAAGTCATCGGAGGAAATAGCCGAAGAACTGAAAGTGAACTACCTGGTTGAGGGCAGTATTCGCAAATCGGGGCACAAGGTACGGATCTCGGTGCAATTGATCAAATCGGCAAGCGGCAATCAAATCTGGGGCAAGCAATACGATGCTGAACTCGAAGATATCCTCGAGCTGGAACAGGAATTGAGCCAGACCATTGCCGGCACGATCAGCGGTCGCGTCGGCCACACGCTACAACGGTCGGCGGTGCGTAAAGCCGCGAAAAATCTGCAGAGTTACGACTACTTGCTGCGCGGGCTGTATTATTTCGGCAAATTCACCGCCAGCGACTTCGTAAAGGCCAGGCAGGAGATCAACAAATGCCTCGAAATCGATCCGCAAAATGCGACCGCGCATACTAACCTGGGGATGATCACCTGGGTCGAGATCCTCGAAGGCTGGACGGACGACCAGGCGAATTCGGAACAACTGACCAGGTTTCATCTCGAAACCGCGATCGAAATCGAGCCCGACAACGCGCTGGCGCATTCCTATTTCGGTGAGTATCTGTTTTTCAAGAGAGACTACGAGCAAAGTGAATTTCATGTCGACAAGGCCATCGAACTGAATCCAACGGCTTCGGAGGGGTACGTGGTCAAGGCAGACCTGCTCGGTTTGACCCGCCGGATCGACGAGGCTATCCCCTATGCCGACAAGGCCCTGGAGCTCGACCCGCATAGCGTCGGTGCCGGCTGGTCAGCAGGCGGCGTTTACCAGGGCGCGAAACAATTCGAAAAAGCGATAAAAACCTATCGTTCGATTCCGCATCCCCCGGCCAGTATCCACGCTTCGATAGCAGCTTGCTTCAATGGACTGGGTTTAGCCGAGGAAGCACGCAAGGAAATGAAGCGTTACCAGGAACTGGCAAAGCGGGAAATGTCGAACTACCCAGCCGATGAAAACGCATGGCGACAGCTTTGGCGTATCTCCCTGGCTTACCAGTACGACGAGGATTTCGAAGTGGCCTTCGACCAGCTGGTACAGGCCGGTTTGCTCGAAGATCTCACCGGGCCTTTCGACGAAATACCATCGATCGCGGTGCTGCCATTTGAAAACATGAGCGGCGATCCCGAGCAGGAATACTTCAGCGACGGCATTACTACCGATATCATTTCAACCCTGTCGAAATTCAAGCATATGCGCATCGTTGCGCGTCACTCGACGCTGCCTTATAAAAATCAGCCCGCATCGATTGCAGAAATAGCCGAGCAGCAGGGTGTACGCTATATCCTCGAGGGCAGTGTGCGGAAAAGCGGTGATCGTATTCGCGTCAACGCTGAACTAATCGATTCGGACAATGAAGAAATATGCTGGAACGAGCATTATGATCGTAACCTTGACGACTTGTTCGCCGTCCAGGATGAGTTAGCCAAGAACATTGCGCTGGCGATGAAGGTGCATCTCGACGACGGTGAAATGGCATTGCACCGCTCGGCCGGCACTACCAATGTCAAGGCCTGGCAGTTAACCCTTGAAGCGATTGATTTACAGGACACTTACATTCAGAAGAATATCCTCGAAGCCCGCAACATGGCGAAACAGGCAATCGAGCTCGATCCCGATTATCCCTATGCCTGGGTTTCACTTGGCTGGACCTACTGGCAGGAAGTGTATATCGGACGCACTGAATCTTTCGAAGACGCTTTAGCCGAGGCCGAAAAAGCCAACAACCAGGCCCTTAGCCTCGCGCCTGAGTATTCCGAAGCCTGGAGTCTTGCCGGCACGATTCACCTGATGAAACACGAAACCGACGAGATGCTGGCCGCCTTCCGCAAAGCGGTCGAGCTGCAGCCCGGAAATGCCGAAATTCAGGCGTTAACGGCGTTTGCGTTTATTTTTATCGGCGACTTTGAGCAGGCCCGCACTCGAAACAAGAACATGTTGCAGCTGTGTCCAGTACTACCCAACTGGTATTACCTGATCCAGGGTCAGATCGAACAGTATTCCGGTAATCTTGACGATGCAATCGATACGTATCGACGCGGGACCGACGTCGAACCCGACTCACCGCTGTGCCGATTTTACCTGATCCACGCTCTCATGGAACGCGGTGATGAGTCCCTGGCCAAAGAGCTCGCCAGCGAAATCAGGGCGCTCGACAGTAGCGTCACGGGCAAGGGCCTGGTGCGATCACTATCGATCAATAAAGCCCTGCGAGATCGTTTTCAGGCCAGCCTCGAAAAATTCGATCTTTACTGATTTTGATGCTCAGGCCCCAACGTTTCCAGTCTGACACCGGCGCGCAGGTTTTTGTATTCCATGTCGGTAAGCTTGCAGTAATTCGCTCCCGGGGAAATCACCACCAGCGTCTCGGCCGCAATCGGATCGAAATCTGCGCGAAAATGTACTGTACTCTTGACCGCGATGATTTTCTGCTCAATTGGTTCAACACCGAGGTGTCGGATCATCGCCAGGTCGAGGCACTGCGCACGCGCACTGCCGACGACGACTCGTACCTCGGAGTCATCGTCGACAACCCGCAGTAACGCCATTTTTCCCAGTTCGGCATGTGAATTCAGGTTCATCGCGCCGGTGAAAACGAAACGCCCGTCGCCGAGCGCCTCGACGGCGAACTTTCCCGGGTAAGGCTGTACGCCGGGAAAACCGCTCTTGCCACCAAGTTCAATCTCGAGGACCGCGCCGATGCCCGCGGCATGCGCCTTCGCGGCCACCTCGGGATCGTACAAAATGGCTATTACCGCCTGCCTTGCACCGTTGCGTACCAGCGCCTCCAGCAGTCCCGTGGTATCAGAAGTGCCACCGGCGCCCGGATTGTCCTGCGCATCGGCGAGCACCACAGGCTTGTCGGAATCATTATCCATCGCACGCAACACCGCTTCGTCCGCCGAAAAGGTTGCAAAGGTAAAATCCGCCTCGGCATCGAGTACTTGCTGGTAAAGCTGCTCGGCCACTGCCTCGACCGCATCCTGGTCCACGCCGTAGGCGACCACCGCGGCACCACATTCGGCGATATCGGCCGGCGGAAACCCGGTCGCAAAATCGACGTCACTGATCCCCGGCCTCAGACTCATCGGCTCCAGCGCACTATAGAGCGAACGGCAGGGTTCGAAGTCGGTGCATTGCGAGGTGAGCGGGAACAGGAAAGGTATTTTGCGTATGGCCTTGTGCAGCCTGTGGCCGGAAAGTAAAAACTCGAGCAATTCACAGGCGCGGGCACCGGTCGCGGCCATATCGAGATGCGGATAGGTTCGATAGATCGTCATCGCATCACTGTTTTCCACCATGCCTTCGGTGACGTTGGCATGCAGGTCGAGACTGATCACCACTGGAATCGAGAGGCCGACGATTTCACGCACGCGACGCAGCAGTTCGCCTTCACCGTCTTCGTAATGCTCCGTGACCATTGCCCCGTGTAAATCGAGGTAAACGGCATCCGCTAACGCACCTGCATGCAACCCGGAGCAGATAATATCCGCGACACGTTCAAAGGCATCGCGCGTGACGTAACTGCTCGGTTCGGCCGCGCACCAGCAAAGGGGTTGCAGTCGATGCCCCTTCTGCTGTGCAGTTTCGATGAAACCGGAAAGTGGGATATTGAGCTCTGCCATGGTGTCGAACAGGGCCTCACCCGATGTTAACCCGGGCCAGCTGTCAGCGCGCTCGAAAGCCTCGAATGGCGCCAGGTGTGGCGCAAAGGTATTGGTCTCGTGCTGAAACCCGCCAACGGCGATCAACTTGCGCTCAGGCATGACTATTCTTCTCCCAGGGAGCGTAAAAAACTTACCAGGTCATCAATCTCCGCATCACTCAGCTTCAGCGGCCGCAAAATTTTCTCACCATCGGTGTGCAGGCGCTCCTCGTCAAGATTCGAATAGTGAAGCACCACGTCACGCAGGGTCGGCAGGCTGCCGTTATGCATGTAGGGCGGGGTCGCCGCCACGGCGCGCAGTCCGGGGATCTTGAATTCTCCCCAGTTACGATGGGTCAGGCGTACATGCGAACTGCTCACCGCGTTTAGCCCCGGATCACCATCGTTATACTTCCCGAGCAGGTTATAGGGATTAGCCCTGACTTGCTGGATGCCACCGTAGCGACCGGCGTCAATACCGTCGGCGGTGAAGTACGGGATGCCAACGTCGCCGAACTCACCGTTGCTGAAGCGGGGACCAAGATGGCACAGGTTACAACGTCCCGCGCCGATAAATAGCTTCAAACCGCGCTGAGCGCTTTCAGGATAGCGACTCATCGCAGCCTGGTCACCGGCAAGCAACGCGTCACGAAAATCGTCGAATTCGGTACGCTGGCTCACCAGGGATTCCTGGTAAGCGGCAAGTGCCTTGCCGACATTGACCAGTACCTTTTCACTGGTCTCGCTGCCGACTTCGGCAGCAAACGCCTGCAGGTAAAATTGTCGATAACGCTGGCGGCTCAATAACAGTTCCCGGACGTGGTCGGGATGATTGGCCATTTCATCGGCAGCCAGAATCGGGCGAATGCTTTGCGCCCACAAGGAATCGTTTTCGCCACCCCAGCCGAACCAACGATTGGCTTTCAGGTTCAACAGGCTCGGCGTATTGCGATCCAGCCGCACCCTGCCCTGAGCAGTTTTCAGGCCATCGGTGAAAGCCTTGCCGGGGTCATGACAACTGGCGCAACTGAACTTCGAGTCAATGCCGAGTTCATGGTCGAAAAACAGCGCTTCACCAAGCCGGATCGCCTGCTCGTTTTCGGAAACCCGGTTACTGCTGTCGCCCGCGAACTGCATGGGCCAGGGGCCGTGCTGTGCGATCTGTTCACGCTCGACAGCGTTAAACTCAACTGCACCAGCCCTACCGAACAAGAGCGCAGCAGCGGTGAAAAATAATAACTGTATAGCAACGCGAAACATTCAGATCTCAAAATCGAGTTGGGTTTGCCGTGCAACCCCGTCATAGCTCAGGTTCACGGTAACCCGCCATTGACCCGGCATATGGAACAACATTCCGCTGGCTTCGACCAGGCCGTTATCCAGCCAGTTGATACTCGCTTTATAGTTCATGCCATGACCGTGTACGGGCATTGACGCATCGAGCTTGAAATCTTCGATTGCCAACGTCGTCGCATCACGACAGAGCAGGAATTGCATCGAGAAATGTTGCGCTACTGTGAGCGGGGGTGACTTGATCCGGTAATGCAACATCAAATCATCGCCTGGCGCTACGCGTTCACCGTTTGCAAAACCGCAGGCCAGCAGCGGCAGGCTGACCAGCTGCAGGCTGGCAACGAATGCACAGCGTATCATTTGCCCACGCGCGCCAGCAGGGCCTCGGCATTGCGAAAAGCGATGTTTTCGGCAAGCGAGGCCGGCAATGTGCCGAGCCAGGTACGAGACCAGTCTGCATGCTCGACCACGTAATACCACCGTTCCGGCGTATAGGTGTCGGTGCCAAGCAGGAAACGTCGTGGAAAACGCTCGAACAACGCCTGCCAGTCTGCATCGACCATGCCGTTGAACGAATGCTCGGAACGAAAGGCGAGATCGGACCAGAGATTGGGATACTTTTCCAGCATTGGTGCAATTTCTGCGGGCGACTCGAAACCCGAATGCGCCCAGATCACGAGGGCGTCCGGATTGCTGGCAAAGATACGTTTGATCGCATCCACATCGGCATGGGCGTGTAAAAATATCCGGTATTGCCTTGCCAGGGCTATCACCTGTTGCAGAACAGGCAAATCAACATCCTCACCAAAGGCATGAAACTCGCCGATGCCGGCATAGTAGTTTCGGGCAAGCCGTTCGGAAAGCATCGAAACCACGCTTTCGTCATACATCCAGCTCGAGATTTCGCCGCGTTTACGATACGGACGTAACACCGGTACGATCAGCTCCGGTGCAATCTTGTACAGTTTCTGCGTGCCCTCGTCACTCGAACTGGAAACGAAAGCATACTTCAGACCTGCACTGCGCAGCACCCTGACGGCTGCGGCTGGAGGTGTACGCTGCCAGGCATCATGACTGTAATGGATGTGCGCATCGACCAGGGGCAACCCGGCGGCGCCTGCCAACGCGCTGAATCCGGCAAACACCATGCCTGCCAACAAGCTCAAATCAATTTTCCTGCACATGTGGCTTAGCCTCTTTCGTTTTACTGTTGCCGATCAGGTACAGCGAAGCGACCAGCAACAGCGCGCTAACCCACATCAGTGGACTCGGGCGCTCGGCAAACATCATCATTCCCCACAGCACGCCACTTATTACCATGAAATAATTCGCGTGCGAAGTAAAAATCGGCCCCTTGAGCCGAATCAGTTCAAAGTAAATATAAATGTCGACCAACGAAATTGCAGCCATAAAAAGAATAGCGCTATGGCCCTGGTTCCAGGATTGCACATCCTGCCATTGCCAGTTGAATAGCGAAAACACAATCAGTATCAGGCCCGCAACAATCGCTTCGCCGCAGGCGACCTGGTATGAATCGGAACCCGTGGGCCAGCAACGCGCGGCATAATTGTGGTGGATCGAGTAACTCACCGGCACGAGCAAAGCTATCAGCAACCAGTGCCAGGCTACCGCTGCACTGATGTGCGCATCGGGCAGTAGTATCGCGAATATCGCGAAAGCACCGAGCGCGATACCAGCCACCCTGGACAGGTTAATGACATCGGTTTTCATTACCCACGCAAACAGCAATGTCGCTAACGGCGATATGCTGACGATCAGCGTCAACAAGCCGGCCGGCATGTGCGCTATAACCAGCAGTTCCGCGATCATCGGCAGCAGGTACCCGGATAGCGCGCAGACAAGATAAAAAATGATATGCCGGGGTTTAAACTCTGGTTTGCGACCACGCAGCAACGCAATCGCGCTCATGCCAATGGCCACACCAACGGTTGTCAGGGTCAGGATTCCCACATAGGAAATGCCCGACAATACCGCAACTTTTAACAGTGAAAAATAAAGTCCCCAGCTACTACCAAGAAAAATCAGCAGCAACAGTGGGCGCAGTCCTGACGTTGATTGCATGCAAACCGTAACCTGGTTAACCAGCCGGCAAGCCTAGCGCAGGTTTGCTTTGTTTGATAGCCATCACAATTGATTAAGCCGACAATCAATCTTCAGCTTAACTTCAGATAGTTTTTCTAGGCTAGCTATTATTAGGGTAATACTGCCCTCGGCAAGGTGTAGCCGCTTGACAGCCGGCGTATACTCCACAGCAACGACAGGCCAATTATGAAACTATTACTGGTAGAAGATTCGGAACGACTGCAACGTTCGCTATCAACAGGTCTCAAGAAACACGGCTTCACCGTGGACCAGGCTTTCGACGGCGAACAAGCGCTATCCTATACAGCAATTAACCAGTATGACGCCATCGTCCTCGATTTGATGTTGCCCAAGATCGATGGCCTGACGGTGCTGTCTAAAATTCGTCGCGAAGGCAAAGACTGTCACGTGTTAATCCTCTCCGCCAATGACCAGACCGAGGATCGTGTGCGCGGTCTCGACCTGGGCGCGGACGATTACCTGGTAAAGCCGTTCGCGTTCAACGAACTGGTTTCACGCCTGGGCGCACTCAATCGACGTCGCTCCGGGGTCAAGAACCCGATGATCGAAATCGAAGGGGTAAAGATCGATTCGGTAGCACGACAGGTTGTTTTCGACGACCAGCCGGTCGCGCTGACACCTCATGAATACCAGGTACTGGAGTTCCTGGCACGACGCAGGGGCAGGGTGTTTTCGCATGATCAACTGATCGACCAGCTTTACGATGCCGGCAGCTACGTGACCCGTAATGCGGTTGAAGCCCACATCAGTTCGCTACGCAAACGTTTGCACTCGGCAGGCGCCCCTAAGCTGGTCAAAACACGTCGCGGTTTTGGTTACCTGGTCGAATAAGCATTCATGTACTCGATTCGCAACAAGCTGAATTTTACCATCATCGCCAGCATGATCGGGGTGCTGTCAATAACGGCGGGATTTCTTTATGTACGCGTTGCCGGCCATGTAGAAAAGGTCTTCGATGACGCACTGTACGACAAGGCCCAGGCCCTGATTTCACTGACCGAACTCGACGAGGAAGGGCTCGAGTTCGACTTTGCCGAGGATGGCGTCATGCTCGAGTTCCAGGAGCATCAGGTACTTCAGTATTACCAGTTATGGGAGAACGGGGTCGACCTGCTGATCAAATCACCATCGCTCGGCGAAAGCGATCTGCCACGGCTTGGAACCGAGCCCGGCGGTCACCAGTTTGCCGACATTAAATTACCAGACGGTCGAGCTGGGCGCCTGATCGAAATTAACTTTATGCCCCGGGTCGAAATAGAAGATGACGAAGAAGATGAGGACTACGGGGCCGTCATCCCGCCAGCCGAAGCGGTTACGATGGTGTTTTCACGGGAACGCGAAACCCTCGACGCCACGCTGTTTGCGATCGGCAGCACCATCTTCGGCGTTATCGTCACCGTATTGTTGATATCGGGGCTATTGATCTGGCGCCTGATTGGTAACGGTTTGTCACCCCTGTCTTATCTCGCAAAACAGGTCAGCACCATCGATGAATCGAACCTCGATGCCCGCTTGAATCATGAAGGCGATCAAAGTATGGAAATTGCACCGATAGAGAATCAGCTAAACCATCTGCTGGAGCGATTGCAGTCGGCGTTCGAACGGGAGAAAAGATTCTCGGCCAACGCCGCACACGAATTGCGCACGCCGCTATCCGAACTCAAGACTCTCGCCGAGGTTGCCCTGATGGTGCCAGATGATCGGCAACAGGTGGTTTCGTTTTTCAACGATATCGGTGAAATCTCGGGGCAGATGGAAAAAATGGTTGCCACGCTGCTTGAACTGTCTCGCTCCGAGGCGGGCCTGTTGCGTACCGATCCGGAGAATATCGACCTGGCTCAATACTGCGATGAAATCTGGCAACATGCGATCAATGGCGAGGGCGTCAACAAATCCCTGCTCAAACACATCCCCGAAGGTCTTGTCATCTATACCGATCGCGAAAAGCTCGGCATGATTCTGAGCAACCTGTTCGTCAACGCGGTCAGCTATAGCCCGGAAAATGCCCAGATCGAAATCTCCGCTGAAATCCGCAATGACAACGTCGTGCTTGAAGTCAAAAACGCTTCGAATGATTTAAAACCCGAAGACATATTGCACATGAAAGACCGCTTCTGGCGCAAACAGAAAATCCAGGGAGAAAGCGGTCATTCAGGCCTCGGCCTTACCCTGGTCGAAGCACTGGCCGGGGTGATGAAACTTGACGTTAGCCTGCGCCTCGATAAGCAGCAGACTTTCATGGTGACCATCTCGGGTTTGAGTCCGTCGGTTCACTAGCAAGCGCCCCGATTAAAGGAGTGATTCAAAACTCGTACTCGAGCTCGAAGGAAAGAAAGTTACTGGTTTCACCATCATAATCTCCATAAGCCTTGCCAGCCTCAAACTGGGCGGCGATCAGTATCAGTTCCAGACCCTCAAATGCATCGATGGTAACCACCAGATCGATCTCATTACCGAGGTCGTTGTTCAACCCGGTCGGGTCGACCTCAATGGTGACGTCGGCAATTTCATCACTGCTTTCATCCTGCTCGTAGTCATAATACATCAACGCGATTTCGACGCCGTCGTATGCCTCCCATTCGACTCCGACAGTCTGCACCACCAGGTTTGAAATCTCGGGTTGATACAGCTGGCCAAAGACCTCGGAATCGCCCTGCAAGGAATTTTGCCGAAAAGACTCATCCCGACCGTCATCGAGATTACTATCACCCTCGCCCCGTGCCCTGCCGACGATGAATGACCAGCTTGCCAACCGGGCTGGCGTCCAGCTCAGCAAATAACTTTCGGCCTCGGCGCTAACGCGAGCTTTACCTTTTTCCTCCACCTCGGCTTTACCTCCTTCGGGGTCACCGAATTCGTAAAATGTTTCGTGACCGCTGACCCTGGCATAATGCAGTTCGATTTCGATCTCACCAACATTTTCGAAGTCGAATTCTCCCAGATAACTGACCCCGCTCCAGCTGAGATCGCCATCGGCCTCATCACGTTCGTCAAAGTCTTCAAAATCTCCGACATCGTGCGAGTCGGAATTATCGTCCTGATCCAGGTAATAGAAATTCAATGACTGATCGTCAGCAAACTCCCAGCTCAGGCTGGCTATGAAACGCCTGACTCCGTCAATTTCAGGATCGACAAAATCGTCGTCGGTAGATTCTTCCCACTGCTCCTCGGCGACTGCAATCAGGGTTTCAAAATTACCGTAAGCCGAATCCAGACTGATCGCATCCAGTTCTTCGTCCCACCAGATCCACCATTCACTGGCACTGACAAATTCCCGCCGGCCAAGCACAAACTCGGACGCAATTTCCTCGCCGAAATATACGCCCATCCCCATCTGTTTACGCTCGAGGCCATTGCTATCGTCTTCGACATCAACCGGTTTAACCGTTTCGGTTTCATCGACCAGCCCGGCGACGAGAAAAAAATAAAGATTATCGTTAACCGTATACTCGAGCGTGAGCTCAAGTTCATAGTCCTGTACGGCCAGCTTATCGACCCGCGGGTCATCGCCCAGGCTGAGATTATCGATTTCACTATTTTCGAGGCTAATCGTAAACGAATAATCAAGGGCGGAACTTTCATCGGCCATAGCCGGCGAGAGGCCAGGCAAACTGACGATAAAAAGGATGACTAACAGGTTGCGCATGGTTCGATCCTCAGCTTTTCTTCAGGTTAGCGGACTAACATCGTCCCCGAAGTTTGAGACTCGTGTGGGCAAGTTACGACTTCGATCTGGTTTTATCCAGTCTTATCAAAATTATAGTTGAGGGGATCTACAAAACCTGACAAAAGCATAGCAAACCAAAAACGCTTTTTGCAAACTGAATTCGCAGTGTTTTCAAGTCAAACAGGTGTCAACAGGGATCACGGGCACTACTGTCTTTTTGTGCGCAAAACAGACCTCAATCGTCGATCCCGACCTTGATGATTTCACCCTCGAGGCTGATGATGGCTTCAAGCTTCTTGCCGTCGTGATTGAAGTCTACTTCGTAAATCTTCCTGCCCTGGTATTTCTCTTTTTCGATCTCGGTAATCCTGGCACCGGGATAAGCTGCTTCGATAATTGTCCTGACGTCTTTTTTACCAATCGCAGCCGCCGATCCCGAAGTCAAAAACAGGCAGACCAGTATCCAGTAAATTTTACCCATGCTTTGAACCTCAAATCGAATTCCCTGCTTGACCAGATAGTACATCATTCACGCTAAAGCTCCATGCATGAGTCTATCCCGACAAATGCAGGATAAAGCAATTGCACAGTGGCAGGCGCGCTTTTCATTCTGGGCGCCATCCCATTTTTCGCCGCCTTGTTTGCACGTGTTTGCCTCGGTGAACGCTTGCGACGCACCACCCTGATCACCATGATTGTCGCTGCCTGCGGGCTCGGCGTCATGCTGGCATTGTTCTGGGGCGGCTGTCTTTCAGGTTTTGTCTACCGGATGTCCATCTACGCGTCACGTCACCTGGCGGTCGCCGAAGTGCCCTGATCATGTTGATCGAATTTGCACTCGGACCGATCATGGTATGGCTGTTTATCAACGAGGTGCCGACGCGGTGGGCGATACTCGGGGGCAGTCTGGTAATTTGCGCGGTGGCGGTGCCTGCGATTCTCGAACTGATCAACAAGTCCCGGCCCGAACAGACTCCGAGTCAACCGATTTAGGCGCTAACTTCGCCGCTGTCTGTCATTAGTAACCCAACTCGGGGCGTACTACATTGATCAACGGTTGGTCCGCAACATAGCGTTGTAAATTATTGAAGAACAACTCGAGTGTTATCGGCACGTAACTGTCGCCGTCGTCGGCGGATACATGCGGTGTCACGACAAAATTTGGAGCTGCCCACAGCGGTGAATCATGCGCTAGAGGCTCTGCATCAAAAACATCGATTACGGCCCCCGACAGATGACCACTGGCCAACAGATTCGCCAACGCTTCGTAATCGAAGGTAGACCCGCGGCCAACATTGATGATACCGGCACCCGCCTTCAGGCTTTGTAGTCTTTGTCGATCAAACAGACCCACCGTCTCGGGAGTCGACGGCAGAGACACAAAAATATAGTCCATGCGCGGCAGTACCGCGTCGAGCTGATCCATCGCCACCATTTCATGCACATGCGGGTGCGGCTTGCCGTGCCGGCTGACACCGATAATATGCACCGGCATCTTGTCTAGCTGAGCTGCGGCCCCACCGCCGATACTGCCGACCCCGACCAGGCCAACGGTTTTGCCCGCAATCGGCGTCGAAAACAATGAATTCCAGGTTGCTGTGCGCTGGTTGCTCAATATCGCCGGCATCCTGTTATGCAGCATCAATACCGCCATCAACGCGAATTCGCCGGCTTTATCGGCATGCGCTCCCTTGTTATTGGTAATGGTGACACCTGCGGGCACCCAGTCCATCGGGCACAGATGTTCGACCCCGGCACCGATACAGTGAATCCACTTTAACTTCGGTGCCACAGCGGCAAGGTTTTGCGTTGGCAGGTTCCAGGTTAGCAAAACCTCGGTATCGCGCATCGACTCGGCCCAGTGGTCGGTATCCCAGTCGACGAACACTTCGAGTTGCGCGGCCAGTTCAGGGAAACCAAGCGCTGCCTGCTGGTACTTTTCGCGCGTAATGGTAAACACCGGTTCACTTTCGGGTGTCGACGGAAAGGTATCCGGTCCCGCGTGATTATTCTTGATATGCAGCTTTATGGTCATGTAATGAACCCGGATTCGAGTAATTTGAGCGCATCGATCACTGACTGGTCGCGCTCGGCCCCGGTCAACGCCTCGGCGTCGAACTGGATTTGCATGACTTTCTCACCGGTGTCGATGAGCCGGCTGCTATCATCCGCTGCGTCCGCGGGGATATGCAACACGGTGTCACCTCCGTAGGTCGGGATCGGATTTTGCCAGATACCGGTAACGTGATCGGGTTTAATGCCGGCTTCGAGATCACGGCAAAGTTTGCGCAATTTCCTGCGGTATAGAATGATCGCCTTGTCGCTCGGTACCAGGTGTTCCATTTTCTGATCGGCGATGCGCCCCATCCCTTCAACCGCCTCGGCATCACCGGGAAAACGCTGGCGTTCGCTATAACTGCGGTCCATGCGCTCACCCTGCTCGATCAACTCGGGGCCTTCGGGCGTATTATATTCGTGCGGGTCGGCACGCTCGCCGAAGATCGCCCAGGCAAACGCGGTTGTAGTTTCGTCATCGACAGGCACCACCCAGCGGGAGAAGGCGGTGCGGCCATAATAGATTGGCCTCGTACCGTCGGCGGAAAACGCGGCGCCGGCCTGAGTGTAATTGGGCAACACCAGTTCGTTGACCCGCACCCAGATGTTGTCGCCGACACGACGCAGGTTCAAACCCAGGAAACTCATTTCACGCTCGTAGAACAGTAACTCGCCAATCTCACCCATGCCTTCGGAAAACTGCGCGCGGCTCATGCGCGAATGCAGAAAACTGGTATGGATCGGATCGAGAATCGCATCCAGTACCTGCAGCCAGTTACAATTGTAATCGGCACGATAAGGCACCAGCGTCTGAGCTTCGATTTCAAGCGTATCGTAAACCGGAAACTCTGGCATATCTTCGATCGGCCCGAGGTAGGCAAAAATCAGTCCGCGGAATTCCTTCACCGGGTAGGCACCGAGCGTGGTTTTTGTCTTTACAAGGTCGGCAATCTTGTCCGGCTGACCCGGCACCTCGAGAATGCTGCCATCGATATCGAACAACCAGCCGTGGTAGCAGCAACGGATTCCATGCGTTTCACAAACGCCGAATTCCATCGACGCACGGCGATGTGGACATTGCTTGTGCACCAGCCCGTAACGCCCGGCTTTATCGCGAAACAAAACCAGCTCCTCGCCGAGGACCTTGATGAGTCCGGGTACATCTTCCACTTCGCTGCTCAAGGCGACGGGCTGCCAGTAGCGCCGCAGGTATTCGCCACAGGCTGTGCCCTTCGACGTCCGCACCAGGATCTCGTCGCTCTCGCCATGCTGCGCCTGTGAATAACCCTTGTAGTTCAGGTTGTCACTCATTATCGTCACCCTCTTCGCGAACAGCTAAAAACCTAACGCATGCATCGATACGGTGCAACCCGTGTCCTGGCCTGGTTTGCCCGTGGCTCAGTGGCCAAAACGATCGAGCAGGCTGTGCCACCTGAGGATTGCCGGCAAAAACCAGGGACGCCCCGAGTACAGCGGGCGAGTCGTAAATGCGAGATCATCCAGCGGCGTCGACCCTTCCGGGTCACCCAGCATCTTTAAGGCAGCCTTGCGGCCGAACCAGGTTGCACGACCCACGCCCGAACCACAGTAACCCATGGCATAGTAGACGCCTGTCATCGGCCCCTCGGTTACGCGTCCGATATGCGGGGCATGGTCGAAAGTGTAGGCGACAGTCCCGGACCACGTATGGCTGATAGCGGTGTTACCCAACTGCGGAAATATCCGTGCCATCAGTCGATGCAGATCCTTGGCATAATTTTGCGGTCGATCCGCGAGATTTAACGCGCGACCACCGAAAATCATACGGCTACCATCGGGCGCTGGACGATAATAAGGCATCAAACGGCTGGTATCGCCAAAGCCCTGCCGCTGTGGACTGAGCTCGCGCATTAAATCCGCCGTCAGCGGCTCGGTGGCGATGAGCGCCGAGCGGATCGGAATCACCCTGCGGCGCAGATAAGGAAAAGCCGGATCGGTGTAACCATTGGTAGCGATCATGACTTCGCCACAATCGATCGAAGTCGCTCCCAGCTTGACTCGAAAGCCATCGCTGGTCGCTGCAAGCTGTTCTGCCCTGGCCGGAGCAAAGACCTGCGCCCCGGCCTCAAGGGCGAGCCTGGCCAGACCTTTGAGATACCGCCCCGGATGCAGGTGACCATCCTGGTGGTAGACAATTCCGCCCCGGTAATAATCGCTGCCAATATGGTTGAGTTGGGCGGATTGCGGCACCATTTCGTACTCCAGATCGACCAGCTTGCACAAACCTTCCGCCTGCAGCGCAAGTTCGTCATAGTGCTGCGCGGTTACGGCTCCCCTGAAACGCCCCACCTCGGCTAACCCGCATTCGATCCCCTCGCGGTTGATAAACTGCTTCAGCCAAACAAGAATATCCATCGATTCGCGCATAATCGCGGCGGCCCCGGCTGCCCCGAGTCTCGCCCTGAGACCGGACAATCCCAGCTTATGAAAGGAAGGGCCGATCAAACCACCGTTGCGTCCGGAACAACCATAACCGGGCTGCGAGCTATCCAGCACTATTACCGACCTG